>Ga0224495_10000443_pt1 | contig 33422 bp, 36 predicted proteins | sample SF_Jul11_sed_USG_FD_168128 | JGI IMG/M metagenome (GOLD analysis project Ga0224495, IMG submission 168128) | Sediment microbial communities from San Francisco Bay, California, United States - SF_Jul11_sed_USGS_4_1 | ecosystem: Environmental > Aquatic > Marine > Sediment | place: USA: California... | reverse complement strand
CAGCGTATCATTATTCGCTTTCTTGGCCACCGATTCACACATCTCATAAAGCATATTGCAGATCAAGTGGAGGATATTGTTCAAAAAACAGGTTCCCTGTTATGAAGCTTTACCTGAATTAAAAACTAATGGATCGCCTTAATCAGGGATATAAAAAGTGGCCTTTCCCTCTCTCCCTTTCCATTCGTGTCAATTGGTGTTCATTCGTGGTTTATTATTTTGAAATCTCGCACATATGATTTGAATCCGCCTTGTTTCATAATCTGGTTGCAAAGTTACACCGCCACAAACACCATTTTATAGTGATTTATTTTTTTCAAGAACAACTCCCGATCCATTACAAACGTTCGTTTTGCCTCTACCGCGAGAATCTGGCATCCGCTTTGATGCATAATCTCCACGGTATCAACGCCAACAGTAGGGACATCAAATCGGGTGTCCTGGTTTTTTCGCATGGCCTTGCAAACCGCCGTTGTTTTTTTATGGGCATAATGACCGCCCCGTTTTATGGCCTCGTTGGTTCCTTCTATGGCCTCCACGGCCAAAAGCATTTTGGCGGCAACCACGACGGTCTGGCCAATATCCTGAGCGGCGATTTTTTTGGCAAATTCCATTCCATACCCGATATTTTCCATATCGGTTTTTGAGGGTTTTTTTCTGGAATATATTCCAGGATTCAGGGTCAGCGATTTTAAGAAATGATCCTGGCGCAAAATGGTAATGTTGGCCTTTTGAAATTCCGAAGCAATGAGTTGAAAAATGGATTTATCGTTCCAGTTGCGGATTTGCTTCAAAAGCCGGAGAGTTTTCAGGCTAAATTTTATGCCCTTGAGAATTTTTTCTTTTTCAATTTTTCCGACAATCAAAACTTCGTCTGTTTTTTCGTTTTTGAGCTTTTTCAGGATTTCGTCAAACTGGCCTGTGTGCACAACCTGAAAAGAAATTCCATTTTTTTTCAGTTTCCCGGCAAGCCGAATATTTTTTTCCTCCAGAAAATACACGCTGAAATTCAGATTCCCGTAAATGGCCTCATCTACCGCATATTCCGGCAAATTCCCCGAACCGGCAATGATACAAATTTGTTTTTTCATGCAGCCATACCCGACGACCCTGTATATTCCTGGAGCGGCCGCAAAACCTCATTTTTTATCACAACGGCAATGTATACTGTTATTACTACGAGAACAACAGGCGGGATGATTACGTGAGGGTATAAAAATATCAGATCTTTATTCAAGGCAATAATCGATCCCAGCCCGGCAACCCCCGACCCTGAAGAAACGCCTAAAAACTCAAGAGCAGTTACCGTTAAAAGGGATCCCGGAAAATATATAAAAAACAAAAAAGACAAATCTCTGACGGCCAACGGCCAGAAGTGTTTCCTGAAAATATGCGTTCTGCCTGCGCCCATGCTGAGGCTTGCCTCCACATATGTATACCTCTTGTATTCGCTCAATCTTCCCAGCATCCATTTCTGGTTGTATGCCCACTCTGATACCGCAATGACCAGAATCATTACCTGAAACCCTTCGCCAATCAGATATCCAAGAGATAGCGCCAACAACAGGGAAGGTATGGTCATCAGGGCTTCCGAAATCCGGGTAATCCAGAAATGTCCTGCGGATCTACCCGTCCATGCAATGGCCAGACCGGCAAGAGAAAGCAGCACGGCAAAAAGTCTGCCCAGCAATGCCGCAAGAAGCGTCTGCCAGTAACCCCAAACCATCAGCGATGTCATATTTTCGCCCAACGGCGAGTTTCCCGAAAGGTTAAAGTCAAATATATTTTTAAAATATGGCTTTTGATAGGCAATTGCCGGAACGATTGATGGTCTTCCCGGCGTCATTAATAAAAGCATTACGAAAAAAAAAGAGCCAATAATAAATATCTTCCTGCTAATTTTCATTTGTTTTGCCGGTATAACCCGCATAAATTTTATCGATAAATTCATGCAAAAGGGTAATTATAAAAATCATTACAGAAACAAACACAAGAACGCCAATCAACAAATTTATGTCGTATCGCATCAATGCCTTTAAAAGCAGACTGCCGATCCCCGGAATTGAAAAAATCATTTCTACAATGGCGGCTCCCGCCAGATACGAACCAAGTTCCAGCAGCCAGAAAGAGAGCAAGGGCAACGCCATACTTTTCAAAGCATACACGGAAATAATTTTCCAGCGACCATAACCGTACGCAATGGCTGTTGTGATATATTGTTTCTTTAATTCATGCGCCATAAATTCATCGGTAAATAAATACAACTGCGCTCCAGATTTTAATCCGAGCGCAAGTCCGGGCAAGACAAACCAGAAGGCAGAGTCTACTCCTCCAGGACTGAACCATTTCAGGAATAATGAAAATATCCACATGGCCAAAAGACCGATAATAAATATGGGCGTAGCGAGTATAAAATAATTCAGATTTTGCAGTTTTTTGCGGAACCGGGTTTTGTAGTGCCCGTACACGCCGGGTACAACGCCGTACAATAAGGAAAAAATTCCGGCAAACAGGGCAAGCGCGATTGTTTTTTGAGCTGCCTCAAAAACCGCACCCGGAACCGGTTGGCCGCTTATGCTTTTTCCAAAATCAAGATGGAGCATGGCGATTAATATTGATTTAAAATGCGCAAATCCAGAAAGATTTTCACCCGCCAGATTTTCCAGCTGTTGAATTTCTGCGGCGTTGCTCCTTTGTCCTCCCAGAATAATAGCCGCCGAACCTTCCCGGCTTTTTTGAAGTAAAAGAATCAAAAAAATCAAAAATATAAATAATATTGCAAATGATAAAATTTTACGAAACAGATAAGTTAGCATGGCCAATTACTGAATTTTTTTTAGCAGCAAATCAGCTTCGGCATTATAGTCAAAATTTGCATTTTCGGGCAACACCGGATTCATTATATAAATTTCCGGCTGGTAGAGCAGATGCACAAATTTCATTTTTTCCGGACTGTTGCCGCGCGAATCCCGGTAAATGTATACCAGAGGGCGCATGGGTTTTTCATGCCCCGATCTGACCACCATGCCGAAAGATTTATCGGATAATTCCACGAGGGAGCCCACAGGATAAATGGAAAATTTGTAAAGGAAATGCTTCATATAATTGGGGTCATACCTGTACAATCCAAAGGCAAGCAATTCTTTCATGGCCGCATAAGGCAGCTTTTTTTTTCGATACGCTTTATCTTCAAGCAGAGCGGAATAGGAATCAACAATAATGGCTATGCGGGCATATTCTGTAATGTCTTCTCCCTTTGTGTGCCGGGGATAACCGGAGCCGTCAAAATGTTCCTGATGCTGCAACGCGACCATCGCCACGCTGTTTTTCACCTTGGCAAATTGAGTCAGCAATTGATATCCATGCAGCGGATGCGCCTGAAGCTGCGATTTTTCAAACTCGTTTAACTTGCCTTCTTTCATTCTGATGGATGCTGACAACTGCATCATACCCACATCCATTAACAGTATCGAGAAACAAAGTTCTATGGATTTTGGCACAGATAATTCAAGGGCATTTCCCAGGTATGCGCCAAATATGGCTGCCTGCACAAGATGACTGTACAGCGTGTTTGCCCCATAATCCTGATAATACAAGCTGATAAACGCCAGCGGGCTGTCCATGGAAAGATTTACAATGTCTTCTGCCAGATTTCGTACCGTGCTTATTTGGTAGGGTTTTTCAGCAGCGAGTACTTCATATGCTTCGGTTATAATTTTTGAGCCGTTGGCTATCAAGCTCTGGACTTTTTCGCGCGCCTGCGCCGCTTTTCTTAATTCTGCCACGGCTTTATCTATGTCAATTTTTTCGGGACCTTCCGGTATAATTTCTTTTTCAATAATTTTCGGCGTTGCAAGATTGCCGTCTGTTTCAACTTCTTTAATATTCCATTTTTTCAATCTTTCTATATCAGAATCCTTTAGCGCCTCATATGCATCCACGAGCATATTTTCTCTGTCTATGTAGACAGGTTTATCGTAGGCGGTTCCGGTAACAAGTTCGTTTACTGCAATTTTTTTCATATGGGGAATTTAATGTATAAAGCGCTTATTTTCCATATTTCAATATCGGCAGGTTGCGACTTCTTATAAATAATGTTTCACAAAAATAGACATGCTTCTATTATTACTAATGGGGCGGCGCGCAACCGCGTGCGCGCCAGGGGAAGCAGATTTATACGCAATGGCAAAAAATCTATTGTTCCCCTCTTGCCTGAAATTTCATTGACACAGCTCCGGCAATCAATAACCTTTATCATAAACATCCACAATATGCTTCAGAAAAAAATTCCCCCAAGAAAAGCCTATGTCCTCACCAGCGGGGGACTGGATTCCACTCTTGCAGTAAAGATGCTGCAGGAACAAGGCGTTGATGTAACCGGAGTTTATATCAGCACCGGATTTTGCATAAACTCGCACCAAAAAAAATCGGGACGATTTGACGAAAACAAACCGGATGTTTTCAAGGTAACCGAAGAACTTGGAATTGATCTGGAAGTCATTGATATAAGCAAGGATTATATTTCCATTATTACCAACCCAAAATATGGCTGGGGAAAAAACGTAAATCCATGTATTGACTGCCGCATCCACATGCTTGCAAAAACCCGCGAACTCATGGAAAAAAACGGATTTGATTTTATAGCTACCGGCGAGGTTATCGGGCAGCGGCCCAAGTCGCAAAGAAAAGATACGGCAAAGCTCATCGCCGAAAAGTCCGGATTAAAGGGATTTCTTGTGCGCCCCCTGTCTGGACAATTTCACGAAGAAACCGAACCGGAAAAACTGGGCTGGATAAACCGCGGTTTGCTTGGCCGCATCGAGGGACGCTCCAGAAAAGAACAGATAAAAATGGCGCAAAAATACAATATACAAAATATTTCCGCGCCTGCCGGCGGCTGCTGCTTTCTGACCGATGAAACATACGCAGTACGTTTCAAGGATTTATTGTCAGACCGAAAAGATTTTCTAAAATCAAACGCCTCGCAGCCATTAACCATGGACACCCTGACCATTCTTGCCACCGGAAGGCATGTAAAAATCCGGAAAGGTCTGCGGCTCGCGTTGGGAAGAAACGAGGGAGAAAACAAATTAATCAGGCATTACGCCGCAAACCACATTGTTCTGGAACCAGAAGCCTCCATGCCAGGGCCAACCGCTTTGCTGGAATTTGTCCACAACGAAGCCAGTCACAATTGCCGGGAAGAAATAAAAAGCATCTGGGGATCCGGCGAATCCATGCAAACCGGCAAATCTGAAATGGCATCTATAGAACAGTTTCTGGAAAATTCCGGATCGCCGTATGCTTCCAGTCTCACCGGCGAAGATATACTCATTTGCGCTAAAATTATGGCTCGTTATTGCGATGACAAAACCAGCGTCAGGTTGAAAATATCTGTCTGCCTGAAGACTGACGATCCGGAAAATTCCGGCACAGTAGACCTGCAAATTGAGCCGCTAAAAAACAGTACCGTACTGAATCAGCGTCTTGTAATAAAAGCCAACGAAAAAAATTTCCTTTAATTTTTACCAACATGCGGCTGGATGAATACGGACTCATGTGACTGGGCATGAATTCGAAATTCAGTCAGAATGATTTAGACTGACGCAGTTTTGGTGCTGTCCAAAAACTGCGCATTTTAATACATGTTGATCTGATTATTGAAGTTCAAGCCCAGGCTTCATGCGCGATACGCGATTGTACAACGTCAATGAAAAAAGCTTGTCATCGGGTTTGGAATTATGGTTTCATCTAATGATGTCGAGAAAGCATCTCGTAATCGGGGGCGTAGCTCAGCTGGGAGAGCGCTTGCATGGCATGCAAGAGGTCAGGGGTTCGATCCCCCTCGTCTCCAATATCCCGGCCAATAATCATCAATGGAGGAAAAATGTTGTCATTAAATCAAATTACCCAATATCTGGATAAGGATGCGGAAACTATATTAAATCACAGGTGCAAGGCCATACCAAAGGAAAAAATACACACAACCGGCCCCGATTATCTGGATAATATTTTTGTCCATACAGATCGAAATCAACAGGTTTTGAGAAGCATGCACAATTTGTTTTTTTCCGGAAGACTTGCCGGTACCGGATATCTGTCCATTTTGCCGGTCGATCAGGGCATCGAGCATTCAGCGGGAGCTTCGTTTGCCGCCAATCCGGATTATTTTGATCCGGAAAATATTGTAAAGCTTGCCATCGAAGGCGGGGCAAACGGGGTGGCATCTACGCTCGGCGTTCTGGGCGCGGTGTCCAGAAAGTATGCCCATAAAATTCCGTTCATTGTGAAAATCAATCACAACGAACTTTTGACGTATCCCAATAAATTTGACCAGATCATGTTTGCACAGGTGGAACAGGCCTGGGATATGGGCGCCATCGGAGTTGGAGCCACCATATATTTTGGTTCCGATGAATCGTCGCGCCAGATACAGGAAGTTTCGCAGGCATTTGCGCGGGCGCATGAACTGGGTATGGCCACAATCCTGTGGTGCTATTTGCGAAACAACGGCTTCAAGGTAGACGGAAAAGATTATCACACCAGCGCAGATTTAACCGGACAGGCCAACCATCTGGGCGTAACCATCGGCGCGGATATTGTGAAACAAAAGTTGCCGGAAAATAACGGCGGTTTCAGGGCAGTCAATGAAAAACTGGGCGACAAGAAAGGATCATACGGCAAAATAAACGATAAAATGTACAGCGATCTCGTTACGGACCATCCGGTAGATCTTGTAAGATATCAGGTGGCGCACAATTATATGGGTAGAATTGGCTTGATAAATTCGGGCGGCGCTTCGGGTAAAAACGATCTGGGCGATGCCGTAAAAACAGCGGTACTCAACAAAAGAGGCGGCGGCATGGGATTAATCAGCGGACGAAAGGCCTTTCAAAAACCCCTCAAGCAGGGAATTGAACTTTTAAATGCCATTCAAGACGTGTATTTAAATAAAGAAATTACAGTTGCATAAGGGGGAAGTCTCCCCCTTGATTCCGGTTTTTTTGCAAGGGTCGCAGATCTGCGACCCTTGCAAAAACCCTCCATCAACCCCTACATATTTCACGGCGGGGAAAACAATAGATACAACCACAAATTGGCTATTCTATTGATCCTGTTGCATATTACAGTTTAAAATCAACCCCAATTTCAAGCGCGGATATTCCCCAGCCAAGCCGCCCCTTTAATGCGACTTTGTTACTGAGAAAGTATCGGGCATTTATGAATACCCCCCAGGCAAACCAATTGTATCCGCTAAAAAATGGTCCCGAAGACAGGGTGTATCCAAGAGCCAGCCCAAGCGCAACATCAAGTTTTGGGTTATCCGGAATATCAAAATGATACATACCCGTAACCTGAATCGGTATTAAAGAATAAGAAGCGCCAAGAATACCAAAACCAACAAATCCAACATAGGCTCCAACGCCAATGTCTTTGGTTACTGCATACTCTGCATTTAAGCCAAGCGGTAAACTTAAACCCGAGCCAAAACCAAAACCAAAACCAAGGCCAACAGAAGGTCCCAGAAAAAAATTCCCTTGTTTAAAATTCGGACCTGCCGCTTCAACAGGCGTAAACTGTGCGCTAAATCCCAATACGATCAAAAAGCCCAAAACCAGCTTTAATTTTTTCATAATCCATCCTTTTCTTAAAATTTTTTTGAGATCAAATATAACATAAACAGGCCGAAGCCCCTGTCAATTCTTTATTGCTGGTCGTAATCAAAACTGGATAAGTTTTCAGATTTTGCATTTGCCAGAAAATCGAGCAAATCTTTTTTATAAATTCCATTTTTCAAATTGTACATATTTAAATGCGCTCCGCCTTTAACCAAAATATATTTCTTTGGATTGCCCAATTCATTAAACAAATGCAGTCCGTATTTTTCAGGTATAACCATATCCACATCGCCATGAAAAACAAGCTTTGGAACCCCGGCCGGAAGTTTTCCAAGTTTTCCGTGAGGGCTGGTTGCATCAGAAACGATCATTGCGGCAAGGGGGATGAATATCCATGTAAACCATTGCCGGCTTAATTTTCCAATGGCAAGATTTTTATAGGAATCAAAAGTGCTTTCCAGAATAATGCCGGAAATCCCCGGATCGGTTTTCAGTTGTGTTAAGGCGTCAAGCAATATGGCTCCGCCAATACTTTGACCATACAGAAATATTTTTTTGGTTTTTTTGCTGTCATCTGTCTTTTTAAATACAAATTGTATTGTGTTCAGAGCGTCATTTCTGATCCCTTCCGGGTCGGGCTTTCCTTGCGAATCTCCATATCCGCGATAATCAAAAGTAATCAGGTCATAGCCCTCGTTAATCAGCCATATGAGCGATGCATAATGACTGGTCAGATTTTCGGCGTTCCCGTGAAATTGTAAAATATGCCCCCGCGTCTCTTTTAGCGCCGAAGGAAACCAGCGAACATGGAGGCGTACATGGTTGGCGCTTTCAATTGTGTAATCGGTATATTGAATATGATAATTTTCAGGCGGTAGATAGACCCGATGATCCGGATAATAAAAAAAACCGGAGCAGCCTGTTATTGCAAACAATGATGCCGTTAAAAAAAATAGAGCAAAAAAAATTCTCATAACTAATAGTAAAGCTTTAGTCCACCGTTATATGAAATACTGTTGTTATACACATCGTAACCGATCCCGGCCTGAAACGCAACATTTCTTGAAACAAGAACGTTGATATTTCCGGTAATTTTCCAGAAGGGCTGAACCAGGTATGGATAATATAACCCGTACTCCATAATAATATTTGTTGTTACAATGTCCACGGGATACCAGAAAAGTCCCGTTTCTGCCGAAAGACCTGCTCTGTAAAATAAATCAAAAGTATTGGATATGTCGGCAAGAGCGTTGACAAAAGAATAAACAGCCATCTCATTTTTTATTTGCGGTATTTTCCATGCGACGCCAAAACCGGTTTTAAACATGCCGGCATATTTATCGTAGTCTTTTACGCCCGGCGATAACCGGTTCAACAACTCATAAGATAGCGACAGATTCCAGGAAAGATTAAAAAAATTTCCGGTGATCGGCGAAATGGACAAAAGACGCAAAATGTCGATTTGCTTGATTTTAAAGGATTTATCAGGTATACTGTAAATAAACTTTCCCTGAAAAATACTGATTTCTGAAAACAACAGATAACCAAGGGGGGAATCATTGTAATCGTGCATTAAAGGGCGAACGACAAATTCCAGATAATTTAAACCCGAAGTCGAGCCATAATTCAGGGCAATCATGGATGGCAGATGCCCAATACTTGGATTGGTAAAATCGGGTTGCGCAAAAGATTTAAACTGGACATTGTTTTCCCCCATAATATGAAAAACCTGATCCAGAATTTTCTTGTTTTCTGGTTTTAGAAACTTTTCGTTGTCGTAAGCCTCCATAAGAGCGCCGTAGGCAACCGCGTTCAAGAAAAGATCCTTCCGCAGGCTTTCGATTTTTTGCGGATCAATATCTCCCTTTAACCAGCGGTTGACCAGAAATCGTTCTCTGGAATTTAATGTATTGTAAATAGTCTGAAATTGCAGAATGTTGGCAGGATAGTAACGCGCTTCAAGAAGAATAGATTCGTCCTCGATAATTCTCTTCATGGTATCTGCCGGTATGGTTACAAAATCGGTTTTACTGGTTAAACTCAGCGAAGGTTTTGCCGCCTCCAATATATATGAATTATAGTAAGAACAATTTTCCGAGGCAAAAAGGTACTTGAATTGACCCGACTCCAACTCCCAGAGGTGATTGAGCAATATTTCAATTTCTTCGGGCTTGAAGTTTAACTGAAATTCCCAGAGATTTCGATTTTCATAGATATTGTAATACTTGATTCTGAAATCAAAATCAAGGTATTCGAGATAGCCGTAAAACCCTCCCGTGAGACCGCGATAGATGGTTTCAAAGTAGCCGGCAGATTCTGTTTTTGCGACAAAGCTAAACGCATAGTCGGTTAAAACATTACCATCTTCTTTATTGAGTTTAATAAAGGTATGGCCAAACATGGAAGCCGGCGCCCTCATCATGGCGGAAACAAATACAAGGCTGACCGATTTTGGACGCATTTTTTGTTTAAAATGATTTAGTTTTTTACAGGCCGACAGGTTAAATTTAAACACATCGGCTCCCAACTCCTGTTTTAGCCGGTTGTAACGGGCTGGGAACCTGCACGCAGGATGGTCATCGCCGGTTTTCGCTGAATTTATGAAAGCATCAATTTCCGCAAAAAGTTCAGAAGCGGGACTGCTTCCGCCGTCGGGTGAAAAAAAAAATTCCTTGTTTAATGCCCGGCTGGTATAACTTTCATTTTTTAAATCATAATGTAACAGCTTTAACCATTGTATGTCTTTATAGAGTTTTCCGGACTTTGTTAGATTGACAACTCCCGGAGCAGCATAAACAGTATTCATCTTGAACAAAAATAAAAGAATCAACGGGATATTTAAAAAAATGAACTTTAGATGAACCGCTTTTTTAAAAAACACACAAAAAGATAGATTAAAAAAAAAATTTATCACAGACAGGTTTGATATATAATTGGAAAAGCCAGCCAATGTACGATTATATTCGCACATTGGCTTTGCAGCAAGTGAAATTTACTATCTGTTGCCTACTGCCTGACAATACTCCATTGGACTTGTAGAGTAGTTTAAAGACAACGGAAAAAGCGATCTGTCCGCTGATGTGCTGGAAGTTCCTTCCACATGAGTGACCTGGGTTACGCCTTCTGCCCGTAAATCCTGCAAACAATCTTCGATATCGCTGGAAAATACTGTGTTAAATGGAGCAATGGTTGGGGATGCATTGGGATATCCAGGCATGATTATGCCTCGATTTACCACAATGGTCTGCCGTCCGCCAACTATGGATTTATCCACAGTTTTGCAATTGGCCAAAGCTGTTATACCAATAACTAATATTAATATTTTTTTCATGGTTATTTCCTGAACTATTAAATTGATGTTTTTCATTCGACACCTTCCGCTCTGCACTCTTTTGTTGTAGTGCTTGTTGCCAATTGACCGGTTAAACCATCCGCCGATCCGCCATGGGTGGAAACCACATTTGATGCCCCTGCTTTTTTTACCCCATCGATACACGAAGGTAACAATGATTGTTTAGTAAACAGAGATACAGATGCCTGATCATAAATAATAATTGTTGATCCGCCCACCCTTTCTCTTTTTACATTTTCTTTTGAGCAATTGCTAAAAAGAAAAGTTAAAGTTACGGCTAAAAAAAATACTTTTTTCTCCATAAATCTCTCCTGTTTTAATTAATTTTTTGAAACCCACACATTCATTTTTTATGAAGTATAATCAAAAGAAAAGGAGATACCTGTCAGCAATCTCTTATACTTCTAAAAAAATTATGCCGGGAGCATATTCGATATTGTCTTTGAAGCTTCAAGCAGAATTTATTCTTTAAGACAGTGTTGTTCAACTACGTCGATAATAGCCTTGGGGTTAAATGGTTTATTGATCCACCCATAGGCGCCAAGCTCTTTTGTTTTTTCCTTGTTGGACTTGTCTGTTTCGGTAGTTAAAATAATCACAGGTGTGTTTTTATAAGAGGCATATTTAGCGTTGCCCCGGAGCATTTTTAAAAATTCGTATCCGTCCATTTCGGGCATATTCAGATCGAGGAGTATGAGGTTTACTTTTTTGCCATCAAGGTATTCCAGAGCTGCTGCTCCATGGCGCGCTTCAATTACAAAAAAACCGCTTTCTGATAAAATATCTTTTAATGCCTGCCGTATCGCGCTGGAGTCATCTATAACCATTACTGTTCGTTTGTTCATGGTTAAGAATTAAATAGAAATGACCGGGATCGTCAATTAATATTTTCAGATTGCCGATACTTTCAAAAAATCAGATGAGCCTGGGCAGGAACCTCAATACTCACGTCAGAATCTAATAAAATGCGCACTTTTGGGGCGCGAAGCGCCCCAAAAATGCAATAATCTAAATCATCCTGTTTTGTCATGTAGTTTCACTCTGTAGCCATTAACAAAATCCTTTGTGGAAAGTTTCTTTTTTCCCTCGGGTTGTAAAGAGGCAATGGGTAAACTTGTGTTGTTGGCGCAGGCAATCCAGATATGCTCATCTGTGATCCTTGAAACAACCCCGGGCTCGGCTATTATATGAGAAGACTTAAGAATTTCTTCCCTCGTTACGCTCAAGTCCGGAAAAATTTTGCATTTTTTCCCGAGAAAAAAGGTATGTATTCCGCCGCGTTCGCTAAATGCGCGGGCCGTATTTCGAATATGAAAAACATCGTCCTGCCAGTTTACTTTTCCGGCTGTATTGTCTATTTTTCCGCATAGAGTCGCTTCCGAATCGCTTTGCGCCACGGGAATTAACTCGCCCTGTATATACTTTTCAAGGATATCGCTGGAAAATAACAGTAGTTGGTTCATCAATCGTTCGGCGAGACTTGAAAAATTATCGTCCCATTTTATGGGAACTTCGGATGTATAGTAGATATCTCCGGCATCCAGCTTTTCTACCATTTTCTGCATGGTCCACCCTGTTTTTTCATGCCCAAGCAAAAGAGAATGCTCAATGGGCGAAGCCCCTCGCAGTATTGGTAAAAGACTCGCATGAAAATTTACTGTTCCATGGGGTGGTAGAGAAAAAAACTGTTCCGGAATTATTTTCCCATAGGCAAATACCACATTTGCATCTACGCTTTGTTTCGCTACTTTATCCAAAAGATCGCCGGAATTGATTTTCAGCGATTTGGGAGTAAATACAGGAATATTGTTTAGCTGTGCTATTTTTTTTACCGGGGTTGGCTCGTATTCTCTGCCGCGAGCGGCTCGAGGTTTGTCTTCCCTCGTGACTACAAATTTTACAGAAACATTTTGACATTTTAATAGCGTTTCAAGCAATCTTGCGGATATGAAGGGAGAACCCCAGAAAGAGATGTTGATCATTTGTATCGATGGTTCAGGAAATGTCCTCGCCTGTCAGTTGTTCTTCCAGCTCATCGGCTTTTGCGGCTACATATAAAAATGATTTAATAAACCTCTGTGGTTCGAGGTCTTTCAAAAAAGTAGCCTGGTGCATGATTAATGAATTATCGTCCATCAAGGCAATGGCGCCGTATGTCAGATTGGTATTTAATAAAAGGGCTTCACGAAATAAATCCGGAGACGGTTCATCCAGCTTGCAAATCACGGAGTAATAGCTAATCATGGGATCGCCCTGATCGTCTCTGCCAAAAGAAATCAGCACTCTTTGATGTCTGCCGCCCTCAAATTCAACCATGGCCGAATATTCCCCGTCGTTTTCCTTTTTAAAGGGAATATGAAACTCGGAAGATACGGCATCGATAAACCCGTCAAAAATTTCTAACATATTATAATAATAGAAAATAATTCTGACGGCAAGTCAACATTTTTTTACTAAAAAACCATTGACAAATAGCGCCCAATCAATAATACGAATTATGTCATCCAATGTGACGGAAAACTCCGCTGTAAATTTTTTAAAAAGGGATGGTTATGTCATATTGTCCCGTAACCGCCGTATCGGCGGCGTTGAAATTGATATAATGGCTCTGAGAAAAAAGGAAAAGGAAAAAATCTATTATTTAATAGAAGTAAAAAAAGTTTTTCAAAATTATTATTCAATGGGATACCCGCCTGTAAGTTTCAGCCAGATACAGCGATATCTTCAGGCAATTGATGAACTAAACGTCAAGTGTGGGAAATTTCTGGACGTTAGATTTGCAATCATGCTGTTTGACGAGAAAAATAAATTAATAGAATTTATCGAAAATATGCCATTTTTAAACAGGGCGTCATAGAGAAGGTTTCATCGCCATGAGTGCAGACAGGATGCGTCCAAATCAAACCGGATTTACATATCGAGAAATATAAAGATTGATTTTTCCAAAAAATTTCATCAAAAAAGGGGATTTATGCGATTTTTTTAATTTGAGGTGTGTATTGCATTTAAAGAAATAAAGTTTTTCATGTAGCAAACCGATATCTTAACATGAACCAAGGATGGTTCAAATCAAGTTACAGGGAAGTAACAACATGGCAAGAAGACTTGCGAATAAAGGCAAAAGATCCATACCTAAAGTTACCGAGCTTGGAAAACGCAATTATGCGAACAGGCAGGAAAAAATTACAGAATACCAGAAGCGTATTACGGATGAAGACTACATTGAGTATGCCATTGACAAGATTGCAGCAGAGTTGACGCATTTTTTACTAAAGTAAAATGAACATGCGGAAATCAGGCGACTCGATCCAGAAGTTTTGCCTTAAGGTGGCAGATTACGCGATAACGAAATGCTTCCTCAAGAAAGCAGTCGCGCATAACGGCGCTCTCATGGAAATCCATAATGCTGACTCCAAGACGCAGGGTATTTACTATTCCACGATTGCTCAACATGTTTGCAGCAGAATAGTTACGCAAAATATTTTCATAATTTTTTAATGTTCCGTAAATTTTTTTGACATTTTCAAGCTGCAATTGAGAGTTTGAGATGTTTCCGTTTCTGCGAAGCATTCGTTTGTGTGCCTCGTTTATTTTTTCAAGCCACCATTGAGAATTTTTTTCATTTCTTTCATCCGGGAGATTATACCCTGGAGGCTCTGGAATTTCGAGTTCTACCGAGATTCTGTCCAGAAATGGTCCGACAATTTTTCTGTATAGATTTTGCACCAGCAGCGGACCGCATGAACATACTTGCTTGCTGGAAAAAAGGTATCCGCAGCGGCACGGATTTGTAGCGGCCAACAGTTGAAAATTTGCCGGGAATCGAAAGGAGCCTTTTGCCCGGCTGACAGTAATAATGCGGTCTTCCATTGGTTCTCGCAGCGCCTGGAGGGTTGCAGCGGGAAATTCCATAAGTTCATCGAGAAACAAAATCCCGTTGTGTGCAAGACTTACCTCTCCTGGCATGGGTTTTGTTCCTCCCCCGACCATTGCAATCCCGGAAGTTGTATGATGAGGAGAACGAAACGGGCGATGGTAAACAAGATTGGTGTTTAGGAGTTTGGTCATGGAGTAAATGCATGAAGTTTCCAGGATTTCATTGCGGCTCATTTGCGGCTGAATGGAGCCGACGGCCTTTGACAAAAGAGTTTTGCCGGTTCCGGGCGCTCCAATCAACATGGAGTGATGCCTGCCAATAACGCAATAAGCCAGCCCCTTTTTCGCATTTTCAAGCCCGATAACTTCAGACATATCTATTTCCCGTGTTACTTTTGGAATATGAATAAAAGAATTTTTCCAGGGACTTATTGCTCCCGATACAATCTGGCGCAATTGAGACATGAACCGCAAAGGATACAGAACCAGATCAGGAATACAGTCTACATCGGATAAACCCCCGTGAGGTATGATTACAGAAGATATTTGGGACAATTGGCTTGCATGAAGCGTTGCGCCCATAAGCCCTGAGGTGTTTTGAAGTTCACCGTTCAGCGAAAGTGATCCCAGCAAAACCTTGTCGACAAAATATTCCTGCGGCAATTGGCCGCTGGCAATCAATATGGCAACGCATATGGCCAGTTCCGACATGGCGCCTTCTTTTGGCTTTTCATTGGGCGCAAGGTTTACCACGATATATTTTACCGGAAATTCAAAACCTGAATGGACTATGGCAGAATGAATTCTTTCTCTGGATTCCTTTATGGCGCTATCGCCCAACCCGACAATTTGCAATCCGGACAATCCAGGTAAAATATCCACTTCAACCTGAACTGTCAGTGTGTGATATCCATACGAGCAAATGGTTTTGGTTATTCCTATCATATTGTTGATATTGCGAGATTATTCAAATTTTTTCACCTCATTTGCAAAAAAATTCCAAAACCATAATTTTCATTTTGAATTTATGGAAGGCTTCAAATCTTCTTGTCAACTTGCCGCCAAATAAAAACTTCAACTGATGAAAATATTCCAGGAGACCGAACCTCTTCAACAAACTATAAAATTTACTGTAGAAAAATTATTTCAATTTTTAAAGATTAAAAATGAACCTTCTGTATATATTGCTTCTGTTTTAACCGGATTGTTTACCGGTTTAACAACATACTTTTTTGTTTTTCTGCTGGAAAAGCTGCATTCTCTACTCGAATATTATTTTCCCCTTTACAGTAATCCAGAGATTTTTAATGAACAAACTGGTTTTAGTTTTCATACAGGATACTGGCCGTTTATTTTTTTACCCGCAGCAGGCGGTTTGATGGCAGGCTTTATATCGCATAAATTCAGCCAGGAAACCCTTGGAAGCGGTATTGATTCTTTTATAGAGTCATTTCATCAGATGGAAGGAAAACTGCGAGGCAGAACAGCTTTTTACAAAATCTTCACAACTGTTTTTACATTGGGTCTGGGAGGCAGCGGCGGAAAAGAAGGTCCGGTTGCCCAGATTGGAGGCAGCATTGGTTCAAAGGTAAATGACTTGCTGGGTGGAGGGGCAAAAGCACGGCGAACTTTGTTGCTTGCGGGCGCCGCAGGAGGCCTGGGAGCTATTTTTCATGCTCCGCTTGGCGGCGCCCTGACAGCCGTGGAGATGATTTACAAGGAAGATATTGAAAGCGATGCGCTTTTACCCTGCATTATTTCATCTATTTCATCGTATCTTTTATATTCATCCTTTGCCGGCTTTCATTCGACATACTCCCCACCGGAAATGGTGGGTGTTCAACCGTTTGCTTCCTATATGTTTTATATATTGCTGGGCTTTTTAAGTTATTCATGCGGAAACCTGTTTATAAAATTTTTTAATGCAGTAAGAAATGGTTTCGACCGATTGCCTGTTCACAATATTTTAAAACCTGCGCTTGGCGGCCTTGCGGTAGGCCTGATGGGTTATTTATTCCCATTTATACTCGGCACCGGCGAATTGTTTGTTCACCGTATCATGGATGCAAAATTATCTCTTGATTCATTTTATTCTTTAATTATCATGTGCTCTGTCATTATATCGATTTTATCTCTCAAAATCATTGCAACCTCATTAACTATTGGCTCCGGCGGCTCGGGGGGAATGTTTGGCCCATCGCTCTACATTGGCGGTTTGTTGGGGTTATTTGTCGGGATGGTGGCGCGCTTTATTTTTCCTGGAAGTCAAATTTCTCTCCCGTCATTTATGCTTGTGGGAATGGGATCCTTTTATTCCGGAATTGCGCGGGCTCCAATTGCAGGAATGATTATGATTTGTGAAATGATCGGAAGCTATGTACTGCTGCCGCCTCTGATTATTGGATCGATTATAACCTTGATGTTATCGCACAAAATAGCCATTTACCGCACGCAGCTCGAAAACCGGTTTAAATCGCCGGCGCATTCCTATGATATGGATGTAATGCGCAAAATAATGATTTCTCAGTTTACGAATCTTTTAAGGAATAATGCGGTGATTCCAGAGGAAACTTCTTTGCAAAAACTAAAAATTATGGCAAAGAAAATTCAGGCCAGCGATTTTATTATAGTATCCGGGGATTCCGAATATCTGGGTATGATTTCTTTAAAGAAAAATCATCCAAAATCTCCGGATGTTTCAAAAAATACCCGCCGATCCATTGGCGAACTTGCAGAAAAAATACCCGGTGTGACTCCCGACAATACGCTGGGCGATGCTCTAAATGTAATTCTGGAATACGATATGGACAAGGTTGCAGTTATTGGTCATGGCAAGCTGCTTGGTTATTTCCGGTTTAATGATGTTATGAAAATATATTATGAAAAAATCCACAAGCATGAAAAAATAAAATAACCAATGAGGAATAAATGAAAATGAAAATGAAACATATACAATTAATTTCAAGGTTATTATTGGTTTTGTTATTCATACCGGCAGGCGTCCGGGCGGAGAAGCATGTTTTATCCCATGAAATTCCCACGGAAACCTCCATTCCAAAACCGTTAAACTCCTATGACGATCAGGCGATAAAAAGCGTTGCGCTGATACTAAAAAACAGAATAGATAAAGAACCCTTTAATCTCGTGGCGACAATCATCTTTATTTTTGCAATATTGCATACATTTGTAGCTACAAAATTTACTGCCCTGTCGCACAGGCTGGAAAAAAAACATAAGGTAAAGTTATCCCAAAAAAATCCGGACAAGAAGAAACAATATTCCGGACAGACATTTGACGAAGTAAATTTTAAGGCAGCGATTTACCATTTTCTTGGCGAAGTTGAGGTTATATTCAGCCTGTGGGTGGTTGTTTTGGCTGTAGCGGTTCTTTTCTTTTTCGACTGGAAAACCTTTGAAAACTATATTAAACATAAAGTAGATTTTACAGAACCTTTATTTGTTGTGGTTATCATGGTGCTGGCATCTTCGCGTCCGATAGTTCGTTTGGCCGAAAGTTCTCTGGAAGTTCTTGCAGGTCTGGGAGGCAAACACCCTGCAGCGTGGTGGTTTGTTATTTTAAGCGTGGGACCAATATTGGGTTCGTTTATAACCGAACCAGGAGCCATGACCATTTCGGCTTTGTTGTTGGCCCGGCAATTTTATGATCTTAAACCAAGCTCGAGGTTTGCTTATGCAACGACAGGTTTGCTGTTTGTAAATATCTCTGTAGGCGGAACGCTTTCTCATTTTGCGGCGCCTCCTGTACTGATGGTTGCCGGAAAATGGGGTTGGGGTCTGTCATTTATGTTTTTCCAATTCGGATGGAAGGCCATTCTCGGTATTTTAATCAATAATATTCTTTATTTGCTTGTTTTTGCAAAAGAATTTAACCGTCTGCAAAAAAAGGCAAAGGCTTCAGAGATGGTTGTTCCGTGGGTAGAACGTAAAGATCCTATTCCGGTATGGGTTGTGTTGTTTCATGTTTTTTTTATGGCATGGACTGTTTTCAACGCGCATAACCCTCCCCTGTTTATTGGCGGATTTTTGTTTTACATCGGATTTTATCAAGCCACCCTTCATCATCAAAACCGGAATAATATGCGCAGCCCGCTCATGGTAGGTTTTTTCCTGGCCGGGTTGGTTATTCACGGGGGACTTCAGGGCTGGTGGCTGCAACCAATACTGAGTAGCCTTTCGGAAATACCGCTCATGCTGGGATCTGTCTTGTTAACTTCCTTGAATGACAATGCCGCAATCACCTACCTGAGCAGTCTTGTACCCAATCTTACTGCAGACATGAAATACGCGGTGGTAGCCGGAGCCGTAACCGGAGGTGGTCTGACCGTAATTGCCAACGCCCCCAATCCCGCAGGGCAATCTATTTTATCCCCATTTTTTAAAGATGGGGTCTCTCCTCTGGGGCTTGCTCTTGCGGCAACGATACCAACGATAATTGTAGGCCTTATGTTTATGATTTTGTAAAATTCATATCCGATATAAAGTACCCAAATATTAACATCACACATCGCCCAAGAAAATCTGGAAAAAGATAAGATTTTTTATAGTCTATTTGCGTAAACAACGCATTTTTTATAAAAAAAGTGAAAAAACTTTGTCATTTTTCGGAATATCTTGTTATGAAATGCAATAAACAAATGAGATTTTACAGAATTCCTGTTGCATGCCTTTGGGAGGTTCATCTGGAACCGCAACTCTGGAACAGGGTGCAAAAGGCTGCGGAGGGTCGAGGCTGTACTTACTCGTGGATTACGCGATACTGCGTGTTCCGGTTGGCTCGGAAAAAAAACCTTAGAATGTTAGAAGCTATGAAAATCCATAGCTATAAGGTCAAAGCTCGACAAAAATTTGCTCAACAATACCACCGCCATATGATGTGCCTCTACGGAGACGATGAAAAACTCATTCGCATGGCCGCCATGCAGCTTGGCGTCACCGTCTCCCATTTAATTCGCATGGCGCTCTACTGGTTTTTGCCCAAAGTAGAAAGTTTTTTTGTAAAATGGCAAGAAATCTACTATCACGGTACAAAAATATGCCGCTATCTTTCGCCAACTCGCGTGAACATACTCAAGCTGCCGTTCTATGATAAGCTGTTTTACGAAAAGTGGTCGCCAGATCAATGGTGGAAAAGGCCGTGGGTTACAATTCCGATACCATATTCACCGATAATCCACCAGACTCTCGAAGATATCCAGAAAATGAACGCAACAAACAATTAAGCAATGTTTTTTGACCGGAATTTGGACTCAAATAAAATATTTAGCCCGTTTAACGAGGATTGCCCAATACCATATATTCGATCAACACTTTCATATTTTTCACTTGGCGTCTTAATCTGCGAATTGTTTTTTACCTATATTTATAAATACAGTCAGATAATTCAAGGTTAATTGTGCTTATAAAAATTTACGCATCGTGGGCATTACAGGGAAAAAAATGAAAAAAATATGGAAATGGTTTTTGCTTACTCTTGAACTGGGAAAATTTAAAATTACCTTTTCCGTTACAGTTACCACAACCGTTGGTTATCTGCTTGCGCCCACACCATGGAAGGGGATTCTCATTTGGCCGGTGGCCGGGATATTGCTCATTGGTCTTAGTTCCGCTGCATTAAACCAGGTGCAAGACAGCGTAATTGACGCAAAAATGAAGCGCACCCGATCGAGACCCATTCCTTCGGGCAGAGTAAGCAAAAAGCAGGCCGGCTACCTTGTGTCTGTTTATTTAATTGCCGGAATAAGCATTTTATACTTTAAAACAAATCTCACGGCCACCCTGCTTGGAATTTCAGCCTATGTGTGGTACAATGGCATTTACACATATTTAAAGCGGGTATCTCCCATTGCGGTAATACCCGGGGCCGTCATCGGGGGCGTTCCGCCGGCAGTTGGATGGGCGGCGGCTGGAGGTAATATTCTGGATCCGTATATAATTGCCATATGTGTTTTTATGGTAATATGGCAGATCCCTCATTTCTGGCTTTTGTTGTTTTTATACGGGGATGATTATCACAATGCCGGACTGCCTTCCCTGATTAAAATAATTTCCACCAGATCATTGCAGTTGCTCACAAGTCTTGGTATTGTTTTAACTATTTTATCGGCTTTTGCAATTGTTTATTTTGGCTATTATGAGTCGCTGACGGCATATATTATAACGAGTGTATTTTCTTTTATACTTTTGGTTTTATCTTTTGGTCTGATTACAAATGCAAAAAACTTAAAGTATAAAAAAATATTTATCAGCATCAATATTTACAGCGTCAGCATTCTGATTTTGAACCTGACTTTTGGAACTATCGGCAGATAGGCATTGCAAATTTATAAAACTCAAGGAAAACAAAATGATTCACATACCTCAATTTAACATCGATAAAAACCTATGGATTGAAGGAAATCTTTTGTGGGGAAAAAAACTTGCTTTGGAAATCAGAAAGCAGTTGGCTCAAAATGTCAAAGAAAAAAATATTGAACCAGGACTGGCGGTAATACTTGTCGGAGAAGACGAGGCCAGCAAAATATATGTGGGCAGCAAGGAAAAGGTATCCCGTGAAATTGGCTATAAATCGATTGTACAGCGCATGCGTTCCGATGTCCGGGAAGAAGAGATACTCGAGGTAGTTAACGACTGGAATCGGGACTCTTCTATTCACGGAATTCTGGTACAGCTGCCGCTTCCCGGCGCCATCAACGAGAGAAATATTTTGCAGGCCATTTCGCCCCGGAAAGATGTTGATGGATTTCATTTTGAAAATATTGGACGCCTGCACGCAAAATCGGAAGGAATTATTCCCTGCACGCCGCTGGGCATCATGGTGATGCTGAAGGAAATTGATGAAAAATTAACCGGATTGAATACCGTAGTTCTGGGACGCTCCAACATTGTAGGAAAACCCATGGCGCAAATGCTCATGGATCACAGTCAAGCAACGGTAACCATTTGTCATTCCAAAACCCAAAACCTGGATTATTACATTCAAAATGCAGATATCATTGTATCCGCCATGGGGGTTCGAAATATCATAAAAAATGAATGGGTGAAAAATGGAGCCATAATTATTGATGTCGGTATGCATCGCGCAGAAAACGGCGTTTGCGGCGATCTGGATTACAAGGAGTTAAAAGAAAAAGCCAGGTACATAACCCCCGTACCGGGCGGCGTTGGTCCAATGACCATCGCCATGTTAATGTACAACACCTACAATAATGCCCTGAAAGCCAGACAGGGTTGAATGCAAATGAGCGAACCAATTCAAACACTAAAAGAATCTCTGCCCTATGGCGATACAAAAAAGGCGTTTTTTCAGGGTTCCGATTGGCAGAGTTTTGGCCAAAGCGCGGGAGGCCATGAAATAACCGGGAAAAAATTATTCGGCGTTGAAAATGCCCGGCGAGCCCTGCTTGTTGGCGGCGTTCACGGAAATGAAACCGAGGGCGTGCGATTCATGGAGGATTTTATCAGAGAATTTGCAATGAGTTCAGATCGCTCACCGGTAAATGCCGAAATCCTTGCCATTCCCGTATTTAACCCCGACGGTTTTTTATCGTTTAAACGCGGCAACAAAAACAACGTAGATCTAAACAGAAATATGCCAACCAGAGACTGGAGCCTGAATTACAGCGAACCAAAATATTTCCCCGGACCTTCGGCATCCAGCGAACCCGAAACCGCAGCCATGATAAGTGTACTCGAAAGCTTCCGTCCGGATTTTATTATATCTTTTCATTCATGGAAACCCATGATCAATATCAACGGCCCGGCGCGGCCACATGCCGAGGTCATGCAAAAAAAACTGGATATGGAAATTGTAGAAGATATTGGATATCCCACGCCAGGATCTCTGGGAACCTATGCCGGATGGGAACGGCAGATACCCACCATTACCCTCGAATTTGAAAGAGGCGTTGAACTGGATTTGATTTACCCCATGGCGCGCGATGCTGTGCTGAATACGCTTGCAATTTTATAAACCATTTTCCTGGAGAGCTGGAGTTCAAAAATTAACCCCATTAGTGGTAAAAATATGCGTTTTTTGCGCGCATCGCGCTTGCATTAGACGGAATCACGTTGGCGGAAGGCGGCGTTTCCCCTTACTCCCCTGGTATCCAATAGAATTTTCCAGATATTGTTGACAGGCCGACTATTTTTTTTCAGCTACACAGAGGTCATAATTATGGTAAAAGAATTCTCAAAAAAAAACCAAAATACAGGAAAAGAAACAATAACCCGAAATGCCAAAATCTGGTTATCTGAAGAAGGCATTGTCTGGGCTGTTTATAGTACAGGCTCCGAAGAAACCCTCGAAGATGCCGAAGTAAATCTTGGCGCGGTTGAAAAAGTTTGCAGAGGTAAAAAATATCCGATATTTATCAACCCCGGACCGCATAAAGCCATGAGCCGCGAAGCCAGACTTTACTATGTAAAAAATTCTCCAAAATATGCAACCGCCATTGCAGTTCTTATGACATCTTCTTTTGCGAAAGTACTGGCTACGTTTTTGTCGTCTCTCAACAAAACAATAAACAAGGGCAAGTTCTCCGTAAAGTTTTTTTTATCCGAGGACAAGGCGCTCGACTGGTTGAGAGAATTTATGCACCAGAAATCAAATTAATTTTGAACGTATTTTATGGAAAAAAATCCAGGGATCAGAGTATTGAAAACGAGAGTCGCAAAATTGACCATGGGACAAGACGGCCTTACACATATGATACTGGATCATAAAGACGGGCTAACCGTTGATGATCTTAAAGAAATTCTTTCTGCAATTTCAACGCTTACCGGGGGGGAAAAAGCTATAGTTTTTAGCAAATCTCTTAACTTTAAAACTCCGTCGCACCAGGTAAGAACTGTTGCTGCTGCCAAAGAAAGCGCCGAGGTTGTCAAGGCCGTCGCTACTGTTGCCGCAAATCCAATTATCAGAGTAGCTGCAAACTTTTTTTTGAAAATAAGCAAACCGCCATTTCCCTTTAAGACATTTACCGACGAAAAAGAAGCCATCTTGTGGCTAAAGAGTTTTCAGGCATGACCGGAATCAAGAAAAATGAGATCCAGACGCGAGCCGCTCGAATCTGGCTGGATGGAGATGGTATTGTCCGGGTGGTCAACCCCCCCGGCGTTGATGAAACTCTTGATGATGCAGAGGCGAATATCCCGGCCATTTCTCAAGTCAGCGGCAACCGCATTTGCGAATATGCCCGCGGGGTAATTCAAAAATGAGCGACAATATTCAAAACGATTCCCGTATTGAAAAAATACTCCATCTTATCATGGAATTTGCCAGCGGAAACCTGGAAGCAAAAGAAAAACAGTCCAATCACTACGACGAACTCGACGGCATTATAGGCGGCTTAAATATGCTCGGCGAAGAACTCCACGCTTCAACGGTAACGCGGGATTTTTTAAACAATATATTAAAAACCATGCTCGATGGTTTGATTATTACAGACTCCAGTTTATCGATAAAGGAAGTCAACCCTGCCATTGAAGGACTTCTTGGCTATGAAGCCAGAGACCTTGAAGGAAAATCTATAGAAAAAATATTTAAAGGCCATATGACTTTACTGGAACACCTGCCTGAGGAGATTATTGAGAAAGAATATTTTGCCGGGGTTGAAACAACCTGTTTATCAAGAGATAATTCAGAGATACCGGTATCGGTTTCCATTTCTTTCATGCGCTCCCACGATGATCAGGTGGACAATTTTATTTTTATTATTCATGACATCACCGAAAGTAAGCGCAGAGAAGCCGAGTTGCGTGTAGCGGCAGTAACTTTTGAAACCCACGATGGAATTTTAATTACCGATGCCAACGCAAGAATTATTCGCGTCAACAAGGCTTTTCAGAATATTACAGGATACAGTTCGGCAGAGGTATTGGGCAAAAATCCGAATTACATCAGCTCTGGAAGACACGACAAGGCATTTTATGAAGAAATGTGGCGTCATCTTGCCCAAAAAGGTTCATGGACAGGCGAAATCTGGAACAGGCGCAAAAACGGCGAAGTATATCCGGAATGGATGAGCATTACAGGCATAAAGGACGACGATCAGAAAATTGTTCAATACGTGGCCATTTTTAGCGATATAACGGCTCGTAAAATTGCCGAAGAAGAAATTCGCAGTCTCGCCTTTTACGACGCTCTTACAGGTCTGCCCAACCGGCGCCTGCTTGCCGACCGGTTTCATATTGCGCTATCCCAGTCCGGGCGCAGTAAAAACTACGGGGCGGTGATGTTTTTGGATCTCGATAAATTTAAAAGTTTAAACGATACAAGGGGACATGAATACGGAGACCTGCTGCTGATTGAAGTTGCGCAGAGAATCAGCGCTTCCGTCCGGGAAATGGATACTGTGGCCAGAATTGGCGGAGATGAATTTGTAATACTGATCGAAGAGGTAAGCGCAGATCAAAAAATGGCTTTGCAAAAAATTGCTGCAGTTGCCGAAAAAATTCGACTCGTTTTAAACGAGCCATATAAACTTAAAGAATTTAATTGTTACAGTTCGCCAAGCATCGGAGTGTGCCTGTACTGCGGGAATGAAAAATCCTCAAGCGATCTGCTTAAATCGGCAGATATGGCGTTGTACCAGGCCAAAGAGTCCGGGCGCAATACAATCCGCTTTTTTGATCCGTTAATGCAAGAGGAAGTCGAAAGCCATGCGGCCATGGAAATAAATCTGAGAAACGCAGTTGAAAACAATCAATTGCGGCTTCACTACCAGATTCAAATTGACAGGGACGGACGGCCTGTGGGAGCAGAAGCGTTGATAAGGTGGTATGAACCGTTGCATGGCATAATCATGCCTCTGGAATTTATACACATTGCCGAAGAAAGCAGTCTCATTCTGGTGATCGGAGAATGGGTTATTCAGGAAGCCTGTCGGCAAATTGCCGCCTGGAGCAAAGATGAAAAAAAGAAATGTATGACGCTTGCCGTAAACGTAAGCGCCAGACAGTTTGCGCTTCCTGATTTTGTCCATATTATTGCTTCGGCAATAAATTTGTACAAAATTGATCCTTCCCGGTTAAAGCTTGAATTGACCGAACATATATTGATAAATAATATCAGCAACGCCGTGGCAAAAATGCACGAGCTAAAAGCTCTGGGCGTCGAGCTGTCTATTGATGATTTTGGCACGGGCTATTCCTCGTTATCGTATTTAAAACAGCTTCCGATAAGCCAGCTAAAAATTGATCAAAGTTTTGTCCGCGACATCACAACGGACGCCAATGATGCCATGATGGTGAAAACAATTATTGCTCTTGGACAAAATTTTCATTTACATGTAATTGCCGAAGGAGTCGAGACAAAGGAGCAGCAAACATTTTTAATTCAGAATGGATGTATGGCCTCGCAGGGGTTTTTATTCGGCAAGCCTGTGCCCATAGACGAGTTTGATTTGTTGTTTGATAAAATGGACAATTAATTACAACGGCCGCGAATCAACGACGGCATGTGGAGTTAATTCTTTTTGCATAATTAAAACATTTTCATCGAACAACTGAAAAGCGCGGACATGATTCATGATTTTTTTAATGAGCGAAACTCCAAAGCCCCCAACTTTATTGCTTTCAATATAGGAGTTTATATCAGGCGCATTGACGCTATCAAGCGAGAACGGTCTGGCAAGATCGGCAATCATGATGTACACGTCCCGGTTTCCCTTGAGAATTTCAAGAGTCACAGAACAATGATCGTCCTGGCTTTTTCTGTAACCGTGCTCATATATATTGGTCAGGGCTTCTTCCAACGCCAGAACCAGATCGTCCCTGTCTTGTGGCATTATTTTCCAGTCATTAAACAATTTGTAAGCATCGAGACATTTTTCCCGAATACCCAGCCTCTCTACATTAAATATTTCTTTATGAGTTTCTTTCATTTTGTCAATTTTTAATGATATTTAATTTCAATGTTTTAAAGCGTCAATAATAATTTCAGGAGAACTTTAAAGGGGAAAAGTCTTTCCCCTCCGGCCGACATCCGCGAGGCGGGATGGCCGGCCACCCCATACGCTTTTTACCGGAAAAGCTATTGTTGAAGAGATAAATTTTCAGGCAGTTGATCATATTTCGTAAAAAAGAAATTCATGTCTTTTTTAAGTTCTTCGGTGAGCCGGTATTGTATGGTTTGAGCCAGATATCTTAATGTAAAATTTTCTTCAAAACCAAATTTCAGGACGGCGTCCTGAATCATGGACGTTTGGTTTTTTTGCGCCGCCTCGCAGGCGCGTAAAAGCATTTCTCCCAGATATTGAATCTGGCTGTTCTGTTTGGGAAGATAAACCCACACGGCATAAACAAAGGCGCGCTGAAATGTTTTATAATAAAGCTCGCCCATATCGATCGAGGGTAAATTTTTTAAACGCAGAGCCGAATCGCCGATCAACAAGACCAGTTCATGACTTTTTAATTGTTCAATAACCGTTTCAAATGGCGGATGAATTTCAACAAATTCCAGATGGTCTGCGGCGATATTTTTGCCGAGTTTTTTGCAATGTTCATTTAAAAGAATTTTTAACATGTACAGCGAGCTGCGAGTCGCCGTATCGTAAAAAATACGCAATTTTCTTTGATCGCGCAGCCATTTTTCCAGCGATGTATTATTCCTTTGTTCATCCTGGTTCATGTACAGACGAATCGACTCCACCGGACCCCGGGCGGAAATACACAAATCCGGGAAATACGAAAAAATATTGCGGTGTCGGTAATATTCAATGGACGAAATTATGGCAGCGTCCAGTTCGCCTTTAAGCAGGGTTTCTGCCAGCCGCGAGGGAATATCCTGAACCAGTAAAACTTCAGGATTCTTTTCCAGGTTCCAGTAAAGCGGATAGGCGTTTAAAAAACTAACCGCCCCGATTTTCATACAAAACTTTTTTTGTTGCGCCTGTAAAAAACCAGCAGTATGACAATCGTAACCAGAAGGGGGATGACCGAAAATATATTATTTTCCCAGGCTGGCGCCTTTTGCAAAACATTAAAACTGTTTAAAAAAACAAATCCCGATACGTTTAAGCCGAGCATGTAGGCCTGCAAAAAATTCCAAAGGAAGTGAAAAACAACCGCATAGGCAAATCCCTTCAGGGCAATCAAGCCCAACAGACAGCCGGCAAGAAAAATAACCCCAATCCGGATATAACTGTTTCCAGGATTGTTAAAGTGAATAAACGTGAAAATCAGCGCCTGCGCAACAATCAAATGCAGGGCGTATTTTTTATGTTTGCTGACAACCATTTTAAAAAAGTATCCGCGAAACACAAACTCCTCTGTAAATGCGCCAATAAAGAAAAATAGAACAGAAAAAGTAAAACCTTGCGGATTAAATCCGTAATACTCGCCTTGATAAATATAAAAATAGTTCAGATATAACGATACCGGAATCAATATCACAAGCAAACCAAAGAGTGGATTTAAAGGAGGCTTAAAAGTCAACACCCACTGGATATATTTTTTAAAATATGTTCTTTTTACAAGCAAAATCAAAACCGAAATCTGCGTTAAAACCGCTCCGGCAATTTCCAGCGTTTGAAGAAGGGTTCTTTTTCCGTCAATTTCTATTGTATAGATTTTATATCCCGGATTTAACAGGAAAAAAAACATCAGCGATTGAAGCAATCTGTAAAGAACAACCTGCATTAAATATGGTATCATGTGTCCAAACTGAAAAAATTAATTAGATTGGACACTTGAATTTGTCCCGCCACAGCACGGCGTGAGCGCCTGGGCACGAACTTCAATATTCCTGCCGAACGCCTTTTGCTGCGAAAAAAACCGGGATGGGATAAATTGCGCACATGAATGGGATAGAAGTATGTGCGCACGCCGCTTTGCCCCTCTTCCTGGTTTCTGCCTGGTTTTTGGGCTTGAGGTTGGACTTCTTTTATTATTTTCTTGATGAAGTATTTCGAAAAACTATCCGATAACATTAAGTAAAGCCGTAAAATTATGTTTTCAACGCTGTACGATCGCATTCTCAAGAAATATATCGAGTCCGATGTAGTGATGCAAAAGCGCGCCCGCGCTTTGTTTACTTTTAATATCTTAATGTTAATTTTATTTCCAACGTTTATTGGAGTCTACTACGTATACCTTCCCGAAAGGCTGGCCATTTTTGGCGTCCCCGCTCTGGCTCTGTGCGCAGTCACCGTGATATCCATTGCATTTCTGGTTTCAGGATGGTATTTCTGGGCAGCCCATATCTTTATTGTTGCTGCCGTTGGATTATCCGTGGCTGGTTTATGGTCCAAACTTGGTAACGATGAATCCATGGGGTTTATTACATGGCCCATAATAATGGTCGCCATTTTAATTATTGCCGCTCTTTTTGGCATGAAAAGAATTATTATTCCTATTGGGCTGATTTTTCTCATAACCGTAAATTTGTACCTCAACGAAGCGGCTCCCCGATTGAGCGGAGTAATGGTAACCGGCGGCAAGGTTGGTACCGCCATAGCATCCCTGTCTTTTATTCTTGGATCTCTTACGCTTTTACTGCTTCGATCTATTATGGACACAGCGCTGAATCTTTCCATTAAAGACGCCCATAACCGTCAAATGCAGTTGGAAAAAATTCAACGCATTGTTCAATCCGCGACGCTGACGGAGGCGCTTACCCGGTCTTCTGAAAATCTCCACGAGATGAACGTGGATCTTAAGCTGAATGCAACCTCTACCGTAAAAACATTAAATGCAAGCATGACCACCATTACCTCCAATACCGTTTATACCGAAGACATTGCCCTTGCCGCCCGAAAACAAACCGAGATGGTAAAACAGGTTTCGTCCAATCTGGTTGAAGTAACGGATTTGTTGCTATCGCTCACCACAAAGGCGACAAAATATGAGACCAAAATACATGAGACCACAAGCGAAGCCAACAAAGGCGTGGGCAATGTCCGGCAAACATTATTTGCGGTTTCCGAAGTAAAACTGAGCACCGATAAAATTGACAATATGAATATTATTATTCAGCAAATTGCAGACAAGGTCAATATGCTGTCTTTAAACGCATCCATTGAAGCCGCAAGAGCCGGCGAATACGGACGCGGGTTTGCCGTGGTCGCCCAGGAAATCAGCAAACTGGCGGAACAAACCAGCACAAGCGCCCAGAATATTGCCGAACTGGTGGCCGAAGAAATTGAAAAGGTGGACATCAGCAGCGAACTTGTAAATTCTCTTGCACAATCCTTTTTGTCCATTGCCGACAACATGACCGACATTGAAGAATTTATTTCTGAAATCAGCGTGGGCGCAAGAGATTCCAGCGAAAAATCCCAAGAGGGCAAAAAAATTGCCATTGATCTGCAAAGTCTGGCCTCGAATATTTCAGAGCTGACGGTTAAACAGCTTGACACAAAAGATATTATTATGAATGAAATGAAGGAAATAAACAAAAAAGCGCAGGTGCTGGAAAACAGCGCCGATCGCCTGGAATCTCTATCGCGCGAAATTAAACGCGGAGCCAACGAACTAAACAGCGTAATTGAAAAAGTATAATGTCTGAAACCAGACATATTATTTCAGACATAACGGTCGATTATGACGGAACATGGTATTCCGGAAAAGATAAAATAGAAAATGCCCAGATTCTTTTGCTTTTCAAGAAAAATCTTTTTGCCGACGTAAACGGCCTGTTTATCTACAATGAATTTTCGTCGCAATCCGAAAAGGCCTACATCAAGGCAAAGGGTCCGGTCTTGCGGGTTTTAAAAATTATGGAAAATAAATTTATCCTTGACAGCAATGAAAAGGTGGACATCGCCCAAAAGGAATTAGCCATGGACACGCAAAATCGTTTGTATATTGTCATAGACCGGTTAAAGGCATGGGCTGTGTTCAGTCGGCAGGCCATTATCGATATGGGCGATCAACTTTCCAGAAAAGAAGGAGTCTATTACTGGAATAACAGGCCAATACGGCTTATCCAGGAAATCCCCTGGTTCTTTGGATAAACTTGTCGGGAATAAAGATAAAGACTACGGAAGGGTACGAAAATATGAACAAATCAATTTTTCCGGATTTTCGCAATAGCATTTTTAAAAAACTTTCAGGATACACCCCCGGAGAGCAACCGGATAATGAAAACTGGATAAAGCTCAATACAAACGAAAACCCTTATCCTCCGTCCCCGGATGCGCTAAACGTATTAAAAACTATTTCCGACAATCCATCTGTTTTGCGAAAATACCCAAACCCGGCAGGCGAGCCGCTTAGAAGCGCTCTTGCAATAAAATTTCATTTAAATCCGGAAAATATTTTAGTTACAAATGGGTCAGATGAAGCGCTGTCGCTGGTTTGCCGGGTTTTTCTTGGTCCGGGGAAAAAAGCGTTAGCGCCTGAAATTACGTACAGCCTGTACGAAACTCTTGTATTATTTAGCGGGGCGGACTTTGCATATGCGCCCATGAAAAATGATGAAACCCTGAATATTTCTCTGGAAAATCTTTTGTCCCATGTTGCAGATGTGGTTTTCTTGTCGAACCCAAACGCGCAGACCGGGGAATATATTTCTCCGGAAATTATTTCTGCAACCATCCGCAAATCAGAGCGGCTCTGGATTATTGATGAAGCCTACAACGATTTTGCAGAAAGCGATGCGCCTTCTTTTATTCCCCATTTGCAAAACCACCCCAATGCGATCGTGGTTCGTACCCTTTCAAAAAGTCACGCGCTTGCCGGAGTGCGCATTGGATATGCGGTGTCTTTAAATCCGTATATTCTGGAAGGCTTGAATACGGCAAAGGATTCCTACAACGAAGATGCGCTGGCCATTCGCATTGGGCAGGCGTCTTTAAACGATGATGCATATTTAAGAAAAACAATTGCACTTGTGCAAAATGAAAGAAAACGTCTTGTTCAAGAACTGCTGAAAAGAGATTTTTTGATTCTGCCATCCCATGCCAATTTTATTCTGGCGCAGCCTCCGGAGCCGTTCATTGCTTTAAATATTTTAAATCAATTAAAAGATGCGAAAATTCTTCTCCGCCATTTTAATACCCGTCTACTCTCCCGATATTTGCGCATTTCTGTTGGAACACAGGAAGAGAATAATCGCCTGCTTCAGGCAATCGATGCAATAATCCTGTAATTTCAGGCAGGCGAAACTTGCGGGGCTTGGCGCGCCCCGACGCGCGCACATGGTTGCGCGCTTCCCCCCGCGTTTATATGTGATATTGTTTCTGGATATTTTTCGTCTTTTTTGGTTTTCTGGAAATTGCATTGGGAAAATTTCCCAATGAAGTCCCTACTTAAAAAGGGCGATGGTAATATTTTTATCATTCTTAACGGTGAAAACCGAGTCAATAAAATATAACCTGCTCTCCAGCTCTGATTTTCCCCTAATGTGAGTTTTTAACTCTTCCTGTACAGTAACCAGATCCCGGACTTTTGAATATGTGGCATCGCCAATGAGCACCGCATTTTCCCGGGATAATTTTTCTATGCGCGAAGCGGTGTTGACAACATCTCCCAGCGCAGTCCAGTCCATTCGTTTTTTGGTGCCAACGCTGCCCAGAATTACCTGTCCGGAATTTATGCCTATGCGCATATTTAAAGGATCTGCGCCGCTAACGGCGCGAAATTCGTTAAGTTGAAATAAATTATTTTGTATTTCTATGGCGGCAACAACGGCAGACAAAGGTTCCAGAAAAATGCTCATTACCCCGTCCCCAAGAAATTTATCTATGTAACCGGAATTTTTTTCAATGGAGTGTACCACGATACCCATGATCAGATTTAATAAATTAATGAGTTCATTGTGCGGTAAAGATTGACTTCTTCCGGTAAACCCGATAACATCGGCAAACAACAGGGTAACTTCGCGGCCTTCCGTTGGCAAGGATTTTAATCCTTTATGAATGGTCTCGCGGGCTTTGTCGAGAAGAATTTTCGGTATATAAGGGACAAGGAGCTTTTGAATCTGGATATTTTCAAAAAGAGAGCCTTCCGAAAGCTTGTGCTCTCTGGTTTCCATATTTACCTTTTGCCATAAGGTTACGACGTCTCCTTTGGCGCCGGAATATCCGCTGATATTAAACAAATAATCCATGTTCGATTCCACACTGGATATATTCAGTCTGTAATTTTCAAACTTTTTCACATTTTGAACGTTAAAAGGACCAATAAAAATATCTTCAAAAAAATTTGCCCGGATAAGTCCGGGAAGTAAATGAATATTCTTATCGGCGAGACCCAACTGGGCAGGCAAAAATCCGGAAACATTTTTAATTTCGCCATTTGAGTGAAACACAATCATGGAATATTCGAGATTTTCGTATAGTTGCCATAATGCATTTTTGACAATATTCTTATTATTATCCAGGAGTATTTTTTTGTTTTGACCTCCGTGAAAAATGGACAACGGAAAATCCACCCTGGCAATGGTAGACTCTTTGTTAAACAACACTTTAAAATTTTTTAGAGGGATTTTCAGTCCCTGCAAAGTCAGAACGACAAGCGGAATCCCCAGGCCATCTTCTTCCTGTAGTGGATCGTTTATACGGTTTTCCAGAATTTTATCGAGGCTTTCAGAGCTTTTGGAGTTTTGACAGGCT
>Ga0224495_10000442_pt1 | contig 33452 bp, 26 predicted proteins | sample SF_Jul11_sed_USG_FD_168128 | JGI IMG/M metagenome (GOLD analysis project Ga0224495, IMG submission 168128) | Sediment microbial communities from San Francisco Bay, California, United States - SF_Jul11_sed_USGS_4_1 | ecosystem: Environmental > Aquatic > Marine > Sediment | place: USA: California... | reverse complement strand
GGATTTCCGCATCTTTGGGCCTGTGGCTAATTAACCTTCCAGTTCCATGGTCATCAGGTTCACCCCAGGGAAATCCTTACGGCTACGCCTTTATCGAAAGCTTCATGGTGACCTCTTAGTTTGAGGAGGTTTATGTGAACGATCACCGAAACTCGAGGATGCGCTAGATTCCACGGCGCATTTTATCAAGGTGCTGTATAATCCCAAAGTGCTTACTCGGCGCTTGGCTATCTGCCGCCGGTAGAGTATGAACAACTGCGGCCTCAGATCCGGAGCCTCAGATGACGGTATTAGGTGTCCAGACGAAAGGGTTTAGACCATAGATGCATTTATCTTTCAGTCGTCTGAAAAAGCTCGCAGCGTTGTCGCTGATAATGTTTGCATTATTGGCAACGGCAATATACTTATTGCTCTTTAGAGAAGTAAGAATGCCCATAGATTTTTTTGCTAATATTATTCATCCTCAGGCCACTGAATATAAAATATACGGACAAAAGAACAACAAGGCCTCAGGGGTTGTATATTTGATCGATGATAAATACCCAGGCGATGAGGTTGATAAATATACTAGCAACTATCTGTTAAAAAAAGGATGGAGCAGATATGTGCGAAATAATGATTATATATTTCCAAGATGGGAAGTGCATTTAAGTGGTAAAGGAGCAAAAGCCCCTTTGACACATCGTTATATGTCGTGGTGGAAAAAAGCGTCCGATGGAATAGTATTGCATTATGTAAAAGTCTATGAGTCTAATCACGAAATCAAAAAATGTGATAAATGTTCAGAGCCCGACAATGATCAGGTGACTGTTATGATAGATATATTCCCAGCAAAAATATTTGAATTATTAGAAATATGCCTATGGTAAGCTGTTCATCCACCTTATCACTGCAAGACAGCAAAGAAATGCATTTTCCGAAAATTACCTATCATCTTGTCATGCAACGAATATCGCTACATAGTCATAGCGTCAACAATTATTTCTAAAGCATGTTTTTTTGAACCATCTGCCATCCTTGTATCATAAATATCTTTTTTCTTTAGCGCATTGATGCACTCGTCGGTCAAGTATCCTTTATACTCGGCAAGGGCCAGAGCCGAGATGGCTCTAAAATGACGGTTCTTGTCCATGGATAAACTGTCGCAGAAAGGCATAACGCTTATAACCTCTTTTCTCCATTCATCGCTGTTGCGCATTGTGTAAATCGTCAAAAGAATTCCAAGCCGCACATGGTAAATCCCGCCTTCCAGCCTCTTCTCCAAAAGTCTTATTGCGTCAGGTTTGATAGAGCCGATAACAGCCTCGCAGACATCCATTTCACATTCGGAAAACAGATCTACCAGAACATTTACAGGCCTCTCTCCAGAAATAGCGCCCAAGGCTCTTATCGCAGCCAGCGACACGCTTTTTTCCGAATCGTTAAGTAATGAGATAAGCCTGTCGACGGCTTTATGGCTTCCGATAAATCCCAATGCGGACACCGCTGTTGCTCGAAGCTCAACGTTTTCAGAATATGTTAAAGAGATCAAAATAGTTGAAGTCTTTACAATATTATAATTTCCTGATAAGCGAGCAGCGCTGATTAAAATGGATTCCTCCTTTTCTGACAGCATTTTGAGTAAAATCATTGTGCCGTAGGCCTTGTTAATCTTGAGCGCAACCTCGGCGGCAAGCGCTCTTTCAGCCGCGTCAGAAGAGTAATTCAGGGCCAAGTCTTTGGCGTAAAATACCAAATCCCGTTCTTTGCAATTGAGCAGAGCCTTTAGTCCGGTCATGCGTTGTTCTCGGTCAGCGCTTTTGATGTAGTTTTTAATAAAGAATATCGCTTTTTTGTATCCGAGTTTATGAAGTGATCGATAGGCAAGTTCGGGAACAAGGTAATCTTCACTGCCCATTGCTATAATCAGTTTTGGAATCGCGTTCTCATTATGGAATTTCGAGATAACACAGGCTGCGTGGCGTCTTACATCCTTGTCCTCGCTGTCCAAATCACTAAGTAACTTTTCGTATGTATCTCCCATCTGTTCATCGCAATATTTGTAAAATGACATAGCATATGTGGCGCTTGGGCAAAAACAAATAACCAAAAAAAGTGAAATTATGTGTCTCGTTATCTGCATTATGTGATTACCAATTGATATTTCTGTAAATTAATCATCGCGCCGGTATTTAATAATATTGCTTATGGGCATCTGCTTTTGAATAAGCCTACTATCTAGGTCTCACTTCCCATATCGTTGCTAAGCCAGAATTCATGGGTCGAAACATACATCAAGTATACCTTAATAATATTCGCCAACTGCGCCAAAGCTAATAAGGGGAAAAAAGTGGCCCACTTCTCAGCCATTTGGCAATATTCGCAATAAACACTGAGGTGAGGCAGAACGAGGTTCAATCCTAGCATTATAATGGCTCAGCGTTGACATGGCCAGGAAGACAACTGTCGTGATTAAATATAAAAATTGTAGACAAAGGACGGCGCTTATCGTCAGGCGAATTGGAGTTTTTCAGCCAAAGGGAGAAAGCCCGTCATTTAAATTTCGACATTATTTTCACGAATGCGGCGAAAGCCAAAGTGGACAGGAGCAAGTTATCTCGGAATTTCAAGCAAGCAGCCGAAAGGGCGAAAATCGATAACTTTTTTTTCCACGGGCTTCGGCGCATATGAGCGACCTGGCACGCCAAGCCTGGTCATGGCAACTGTTTTATTTCACGATGGCTAGGCCATGAGGATGTTTCGATGACGCAACGGTACGCTCGTCATTGATTTCGTGGATTCTTTGAGGCGTGGGGAGAAAGCGTTCGGGGCCTACCTAAACTTTTCCACAGCCGGAGTCTCCTAAAAGAAGACCAAACTGTAAGTCATTGATAAATTGGTCGGGGCGAGAGGATTTGAACCTCCGACCACCTGAACCCCATTTACCACTTTCCTGCCCTTGCAGCGACCATAACTATAACAATATCCGTCTGTTAGGCCGTGCCAAGCTAAACAAACGGCGCTGCAAAAACACCCAAATAAATCAAGGAGTTACCAAAACCGCTCAAAAACAGGTGTACATTCCGGTGTACATTGTGCGGGCGGTCAACTTCTTTGATGGCACACCTGAACCACACTCACGTTTCCGCAATATAGGTGCCTTTTCAGACGAAAGCCAGTGCGGTCTTACTGGCTTTCATCCAAGCGTATTCCGCGATCCGTCACTCCAAGCGGCGCCGGAGGCGACACGGACCCCGGCGGATTTGCGTCTTGAGGTCATAGGTCATACGAGGGCGCGGGTTTGCTTCTTCCAAATACATGACGGCGCCACTTTGGCGCGGGCGTGGATTTGGAGTTTGCAAAGCCGTGAACTCGGCATGGCCGTGGCAATGGCAGTTTCGCAAAATCGCCGGGGGTGGAGTGACGGATCGCCGAGGCGATACGAATCAACGAATTGGAGCGTCATCCAGGATGACAATGGGATGACGCGCTACAACTTATCCGCCCGAGAGGGCAAATTTGCACCGCAACAGCGGGCGCGCTTCAGCGGACAAAGGGTAACAGCCCAGAAGCCGATGAATCCAAAAGGCGATATGCCAGGAGATGCGCGAAACCAAATTACTTGCATTTTTCATTGGGTGAAAAATGCAAGAGCTCAACTAAACAGCAACTATTTTATCAGAAAGGAGGTCATCTTAGGACCAAGGAATCATTATGAGCTAAGCCAGGGGGAAGCCCTGGTCGCAATCGGATTAGCTGGGCCCGATAGCGAAAAATTCCAGCCCTGCCGGCGTGATCAGCAGATCATAGCCACGCAGAGCCCATTTGGGGAACGGGCGCCGCGCCCGTGGATTTGCGGGATGGGAATATCCCACCGCCTTTCCTTCTTTAAGAAGGATTGTCCATTTAACACTTACCAAATTACGCGGCTGTCATTTCTAATCCGACCTTTTATTGGGAGTAACTGATGAAAACACTCAACTATGAATTCAAAAGAATCCTTAATAGACATCCGGTGTCGCAGTCAAAGAGCACCCATGCGAAATCACATGAGCGTGCGCAATCAGCCGCCACCATGTTGCACAAGAAATTCAATCAACTTAAAACATCATCCATCTCTGAAAAGCACGCCTTCTATCTGGTCGGTGAAATGAAAAAACTAGGGTGGAGCGCAGGCCATATGAAGAACACAATGGCGTTTATCCGACACATTCTTAGATTCGGCGGACGAACTGGCGCCTGGGCAAAAAGCAACTCACACTATGGAATCCCAACCAGGCAGTATGTGACTAATAAGGATAAATCGGAAAAGCTAACCAATGAAAAGCTTGAACGAATCAAGGACCCATTTGTGCAAATGTCTATCCGCCTACAAGACGCTTTTGGGTTGCGGGCGGAGGAGTCGATGAAAATCCAACCTGCAAGGGTACACATAAAGGATAAAACTGGAGAGTATTTACAGATGGACGCCAGTTGGTGCAAAGGGGGGCGAGAAAGGAATATCCCCATCACAAAAGATGAACAACGCAAGCTGCTTGAGGAAGCCAAGGCTATGGCCGCTACGACTCCTAAGAAATCCCTGATACCGGCTTACCCGGCTGATCCAGATGGCAAGCGGCGTGACTACAAACACCATGTAAAAACCTACAAATCCGAAACAAAAAAAGCAGGATGCTCCCACACTCACGGATTCCGGCATGGAGCCATTCAAAAAGCCTACGAGGTAAAAACTAATCGTTTGGCTTCTGATCGCCATGGTGAGCCAGGCTGGAAATGCGGCGTGGCCGGGGGGAAGTATTCGAATGAACTTAATCCATGGCAAAGGGAAATCGACCGCGAAGTCCGGCGGGAGCTGATGGGCCACATCGGCCATGGGCCGGATAGGTTTGATACGATCGCGATATATCTGGGGAGTTGATATTACCGCCGGGATAGAATTATGTTTGCGGATAGGGTGTCGGCTACACCGGGCTTGGTGGTGAGTCTCATGGTGGTGATGGCAAGGCCTTCTTTCCAGCGGGTTTGTTCCAGCCAGGAGAGGAGTTTTGGCAAAGGCGCAGAGCCGGTGACCTCGATGGCGCCATCGGCGCTGCTGGAGCGGGTGATGGCGAGGTTGATACCCATGGCGGTGGCGGATTCATCAAGCGTGTGGATAAGATCATCGGCGCCGTAATGTTCCGGTTGATCGGCGCCGATGGCTTTTGTAAGCATGCCGATTTGGTCCGCCATGCGCTGGGCGATAGCGGTTTCCTCCCGCAGGCGGGGCAGCTCGGTCTCCAGCCGATTTATCTCGTCAAACATGGGGAAGATGATTCCATGGACGATCACTCCGGCGATCACGACCGCAAGACATAAAGATATGGCGATTTTCTCTCGCAGGGCCAACCCTCTCCATGCCGCGATGATTCTAGTTTTCATTTTATTTCTCCCGCAGGATCGGATTGTTCCTTGATCAGCAGTTCGGCTTCCAGGCCTCCATCGCGCAGTTCTGATTTTGCTACCTTGCAATCAAGCCCTGCGGCGGATATCTGGCTGGCCAGGTCATCAGTCATCTTGCCGCCATCCATAACCAAGGTTAGGCGCAACTGGCCTTCTGAGTAATCGAGGGCCTTTAACCGGGCGCTAGCGGATATGGCTTCGGCGGCCATGGCCAGCATCACATCGGGGCCATGGGCTCCGGTCAACCCGGCCCGCCACCGCAGCTCATCCAATCGTTTCCCCAGCGAGGAGACCGGATCGACCATGGAGGCGGCGCCGAAGACCTGGCGAAAGCTTTTCTCCAATTGGGTTGACTGTTTGATTATGTCATGGCGCAGAGAGCGCAGCTCCAGGGCCGCCGTGCCCAGATGGGCCAATGCCGTGAACGCAATGATGAGAGCTATCGCCGCGATCCAGCGCGCTGGCGCCAAGGGCCGCGCAGGTTCAAAGGTACCCTGCAGCAATTCCACGTGGAACCCGTCGATGCCTGCGATAGCGTGACGCCAGTCCCATGCGCCGGATTTTTCAACGGGAACTCCAAGGGTCTCGGTCCAATCGGAGACCTCGCAACCATGCGTAGCGTCAGCATTATATATATGGATGACCTCCGGCGCCGACCCGGCGGTTCTGGCTTCTTCCATAAGCATGGCAAGGGCCACAGGTGGTTTCCCGTTGGTTGGCGCGTCCAACTCCATTCCGGTCCATGGCCCCGTCCTGGCAAATTGCCGCCCGCCACCGATGACCACGCTCCACGCATTCGGTTTTAACGGCGCCATTAAAATCTCGGGCGCCATCGAGTCCGGCCTCAGGCCCATTGTTCCCAGTTTCGCGATGGTTTTTTGCATCCAGTCAAAGGCGACCACCGCCACTGGCAGCTTGCCGTCATCACTTAACGAGCCAGGGGCGGTATGAATATTCTCTGATGGACAGGAGAGGGCGCCCTCCACGGCGTTGGGCAGGGCTTGCAGGAAACGCGTCCGATTTTTGGCTGGCGCGTCCAGACGAATCAAAAGGGTAACCGCAGAGGGGGCGATGGCGATGCGGCGTTTAAAACCGTGCGCGGCGGGAGCAGGAGGAGCCCCGTCGCCACTGGCGGCCAAAGCGCCTTGCCCGTCATAAGCCGCCCATGCCATGCCCTCGGCGCCCTGGGCCTGGGGCCAGGATTCGCCAATATATAATAGAAGGGCGTTTTTTAAATCGATCTGCGCCATATGGTTTCGATTATTTGTTTTTCACGGTCAAGATGCGCCAGCGTCTCCAGCCGGACCCATGCGCCGGGCCGGTCCACCTCCGCCACGATCAAATAATACTCGCTAATGAGCGTGAAAGATTCTTCCCGGAATCCGGGCGCCTGCTGGGGAAGTTTACCGCGAAACTCGGCCATGGTGGCAAATGGCGCGTCTTTGCGGGCGTTGACGATATTCCGAGCCTGGTCCGCGTTCAAACCCTCGATGGCGGCGGCGAGGGCTGGCGCGGTGGCGGAGTTGACATTCAGGCGGACATGGCTGGGCAGGGCGGTAATGTGGGGCAATAGCAATTTAACTTCATCGGCGCCAAAGCCTTTTGCCATGGCCGCTTCCTCCGGCGCCGCCAGCGGCCGGCCTCCGGTGAGCCGGGGGGGAATCAGCCCCAGGTAATAATCATCCTCCGCTCCGCCAGGCAAGCGCCGTTGCTGGTCCGGGTCCATCCAGTCGGTCAAGGTGTCCGCCAACGATGGGGAGAGGTTCAGGCTTTGCAGCAGATTGATGAATATCTTGATATCCACCGCGCTTGGTTTGTCTTTCACCACCAGGTTGTTCAGGTTCAGCTTTCCCTGTTCGTCATGAACGGTCAACCGCACGCCGGCGCCAGCGGTCAGGTCCAGCGTCGCTGAGAGCGATCCGTCATCGCCGGCCGCGCCGATATCACGGATTCCAGCGCGAAGGAGCTCTTGCGCCATGCGGTCCATGGCGGCGCGGGCCTGCTCCATAGCCTGCGCCCGGGCGGTGATTCCTTCCGTCTGACGGATGGCCAGATCCTGACCATCCAGCAAGGCGTAAGCCAAAGAGGCCGCTATGATGACCACCATCAAGGCCATGATTATTGCGGCGCCGTGCCTGCCCTTTATGAGCGGGAGGGCAGGTCGAAGATTCGCCATAAGGTTTCCGAATTGTTGAATGTAACAGCCGCCTTGACGGCCGATGGCAGATACGCTTCGCTCCATTGCTCCCGCCATTGGCCTTCCTGGTCCAGATACTCCAGTTTAAAGTCACTTGCCACTTCCATGGCTTGCCACGATTCCGGCTCCACGGGCTCTGGGATATCCAGCGTTGGCCAGACCATATACTCGATTCCGCCGCCAGCCATTGCATAGCCTACCCGGCGTGGAGGTTGCGGAACCTGGCCTGGAGCGTAATCACCAAGCCGGACAAACGATATGCGCTCCTTGCCCCCCTGCAATGGTGGCATGACGGATGGGCCTTGGCGCCATTGAACTTGCGCGCAGTTGGCCAGGTCATGCTCCAACCGCAGAAAGAAGAGTATGGCCCCGCTCATCCTGGCGCGCTCGGCCTCCAGACGCTGATCGGTTTGCCCCAGGATATCCAGCCCGGAGAAAGATATTCCAGCGATGAGGGCCATGATAAAAAGAGCAATCATGGCCTCGATAAGGGTGAATCCGTGGCGGAGTTTCATTGTTTGGCCTCCGCCCCCAGCCGGGCCAGCAACCGGCCGCCGGAAGGGGAATCGTAAACCTGGATCGACCAGACCCCGGCGGGCGTTGACGCGGCTTGCCAATGATATTTAATACCGCCCATTGTCATCTCGCCGCCTTCTTCCATCTGGCCACCAGCCCGGCGAACGGCCAAGGTGTTCTGCGCCACCCATAAGGCGTGGGTGGCCGAACGGATTCTTTGGGCCGATTCGGTGGAGAGGGCCGCCGCGCGAACTCCCGCCGCCAGCCCCACGGCCACGATGCACAGCGCCACCAGCGTCTCCAGCAGGGTGAAGCCCTTGCGCTTCCGGCAGGTCACCTTGGGTCCTCCATTGATATTATTCCGAAGGGGGTTCCATGGATCATCGAGGTTTTGTCCGCCAGCGCCAAGGTCAGGGAAAACTTGCCCGGCAGGCCGTGGGGGTGGAAAGCCAAAATAAAATCCTGATCAACCTTGGCCCCGTTGATCAGCAGTTGTGTGATTGCGGCTCCGTTTTCAATCTTCAATGGGGCGGCTGGCGCATTCTCCTCCGCCCATCCGCCATCAAGCGATGGCGCCAGGAAAACAATTTCTGCCTTGTCGGCCCGCCATCCCACGGGCCTGCCGGTAAAGATCGCCGTGTCCCTGGCCGCTTCCAAAGCGATCGCGGCCCTGCGGGCTTCGGCGCGTAATATCCTGGTGGGCGATGGGGCCAGGTTCACCGCCGCCATGGAGACGGCAACGCCTGCGATGACCATAACCACAAGAAGCTCGATCAGCGTAAATCCGCCCTGGGAGCGATGGATGGATTTATATGGCCGAGAGAACCTTTTTTGGAAAAAAGGCTTCTCTCGAACTCTCTCCAAAAAACTCTCGCCCTTCTCAAGACTCCAGGCCAAGGCCTGGGGTCTTGAGGAGAGCCAAAAGTCTTTGAAGGGGGTTCGGGGGAAAACTTTCTTCAGAAAGGTTCCCCCGCCCATGTTAACCATCATCGGCTGCCGAGCCAGATATCGGCGTTAACTTCCTCGCCGCCTTCCTGCCCGTCGGCCCCAAGGGAATATAGATCATACTCGCCCCGTTTGCCTGGCCGCAGATAGACATAATCGTTGCCCCATGGGTCCCTGGGAGTAAACTCCATGTAACCCTGGCTCCAGTTGGGCGGGATTGGCGAGACGGATGGTTTCTCCACCAGCGCCTTCAGGCCCTGTTCCGTGGTGGGCAGCGAGTAATTGTCCAGCTTGTACAGCTTCAGCGCCTGGTTGATGGTGGCCAGGTCCTGCCGGGCGGCGATGGATCGGGCCACATCCGGCTTGTCCATGATCCTCGGCACGGCCAACGCCGCCAGCACTCCAATTATAATCACCACCACCATGATCTCGATCAGCGTGAATCCACTCCGGGAGCGATGGATGGATTTATATGGCCGAGAGAACCTTTTTTGGAAAAAAGGCTTCTCTCGAACTCTCTCCAAAAAACTCTCGCCCTCCTCAAGACTCCAGGCCAAGGCCTGGGTTCTTGAGGAGAGCCAAAAGTCTTTGAAGGGGGTTCGGGGGAAATCTTTCTTCAGAAAGGTTCCCCCGGTCGATATATTCATCAATTCACATTTGTTGGGCATGGTGTCACCTCACAAGTTGGTTCATTTCGAAAATGGGCATAAGCACGGCCAGGACGATGAGCATCACCACCAGGCCCATGGCAACGATCAGCATGGGGCCCAACACCGCCGTCAGCGTGGCGGTGCGAGACTCCATCTCCCTGCTTTGCTGGCGCGCGGCCCGGTCCAGCATTTCGTCCAGACGGCCGTTGCGCTCGCCGGTGGCGATGAACTGGATGACGATCGGCGGCATGCGTCCAGATTTTTCCAGAGCCCCGGCCAGGCTGGCGCCCTCGGCCACGGCGGCGGAAGCCTGCAGGACCGCCCGTTTCATCGGCATGCTCCACATCACATCAGCCGCCGTTTTCAGCGAGGCCAGCAAAGGAACCCTGCCGCCGATCAGAATGGAAAGGGCGTGGGTGAGGGCGGCGGCGGAGGAATCCCGGATCATGGGGCCGATCATCGGCAGGCCTAGGAGGATAAGGTGCGCCCTGTAAAGGCGCTCCTCGTTACGGATGGTGTATATCCACCAAAGCATGATGAATGCCGCCAGAGCCGCCATAATGGGCAGGCCCCAACCGCTCATGAATCCGCTGAGCCAGATGAGCGCCTTGGTGAGCCATGGCAGCTGATGCCCGCCGCGGATGAAGACATTGGTGATTTTTGGGACCACATAGGTCATCAAACCCATGATGGCCACCAGCGCAAATCCCACCACAAAGAGCGGATAAACCGACGCCAGGATCACCTTCTGGCGAAGAATTTCCTTTTGTTCATAGTAATCGGCCAGCCGTTCCAGCACCTTGTCCAGATCGCCGGACTTCTCCCCGGCAGCCACCAGGGCGCGGTATATTTTCGGGAATACGCCGGGGCACTCCTCCATGGCCGCGGCCAGGGTGGACCCTTGGCGCACCCTGGAGTGGACGCCGGCGATGACGCTCTTGAGTTTCAAGGAATCGGTCTGCCGTTCGATGGCCCCCAGCGCTTCCGGCAGGGATGACTTGGCCGACATCAGCGATGAAAACTGCCTGGTCATCAACACAAGCTGGCCCAGCGGCACACGGTTGGAGGGCCGCCATGCAACGGAGCCGGATTTATCACCAGCGGCTCCGGCCGTCTCGTTGACGATGATGGGTAATAAGCCTTTTTCCCGAAGCCGCGCCCGCGCCTCGGCCATGCTGGCCGCTTCCAGCGCGCCACGCACTACAGATCCGCCGTTGTCCATCGCCTCGTAATCGAATCCGGCCATGGCGATTTCAGTTTTCCAACGCCATGGCCAACTCCTCGTAGGATGTGATCCCTTCGCCCACCAGCCGCATCCCATCGCGATTGAGCGGCGTCATACCCTGATGGCCCACCGCGTGGTCTCGGATGCGCGTCTCCGGCGCCCCATCGTGGATCAGTCCACGGATCGTTTCGTCCACGGTCATCATTTCAAAAATTCCCGCGCGGCCGCGATAGCCAGATCCGCCGCATTCAGCGCAGCCGGCTGGTTCATACACCACCGTTTCGCGGATCCGCATCGCCTTTCTTTCTTCAACGGAAAGCTCCCGCCGCTTCTTGCACTTTTCGCAAAGCCGGCGCACCAGCCGCTGAGCCATGGAGCCGATGAGCGTGGAGGCGATAAGGTATGGCTCCACCCCAAGGTCCACCAGGCGGGTCACGGCGGAAACGGAATCGTTGGTGTGCAGCGTGGCCAGCACCAGGTGCCCGGTCAAGGACGCCTGCGCCGCGATCTGGGCGGTGTCCAGATCCCGGATTTCGCCGATCATTATCACGTCCGGGTCCTGGCGCAGTATTGAGCGCAGGGCCTTGGCGAACGAGAGCCCGATGGCGTGGTTCACCTGAGTTTGGCTCACCCCCTCCAGGTCATATTCCACTGGATCTTCCACGGTCATGATATTGCAGCTATTCAGGTCCATCTTGCGCAGCGCCGCGTACAGGGTGGTGGTTTTGCCGCTGCCGGTGGGGCCGGTGACAAGAATGATGCCGTGCGGCTGCCGGATGAGCGCGTCGAGCTTTCCCATCATGGCAGGGCCCATCCCAAGCCCGTCCAGCCCCAGCATGGCGCCCTGTTTATCCAACAGCCGTAGCGTCACACGCTCGCCATGGGCCGAGGGGAGGGTGGAGACGCGCACATCCACAGGCTTGTCCGCCAGGCGGATCGACACCCGCCCGTCCTGCGGCATCCGCTTGACATCGATGTCCAAATTGGCCATGATTTTTATTCGAGACACCACCGGCGCATGAAACCGGGGTTTAAGCTCGAGGATATCGCGCAGCACGCCATCCACCCGCACCCGCACCACGGACCGTTCCTGATATGGCTCTATATGCACGTCGGAGGCCCGGTCGGCCAGGGCATGGGCCAGCAGATCGTTCACCAACTGGATCACCGGCGCGCTTCCGGATTCGAGCAGGTCGCCGGAGGCGATGGTCTCCTCCGACAGGCGCGATATCACGCCATCATTTTCTATCCGCGCCATCACTTCATGATATCCGCCGGAAGAGCCATTGGAATAAGCCTGTTCCAGCGCCATGGCGAACCGCTCTTTCGGCAGCCTGCGCAATGTTATGGGAACTCCCAGCGCACGGCGCGCCTCCGCCACGGCCAAGGGCTGGGCCATCTCTTCGCGCGTCCACACCTCGATGCTGCCGTCATGCCGCGCCGCCGCCAGCACTCCCTTGCTCCTGCAAAATCCGAAAGGCAGCAACCGGGCCACCTCGGGGTCCGCCGGGGCTATGGGTTCGGGTTCCGCTTCGTTCATTGCGCCGTTTCCTGAGTTTTGTCTGTGTTTTCAGGCGTTGCATCCGGCAATTGCTTTTGATCCTTTTTCAGCTGGAACTGTGGCGCTAAGGGCGATGACATCCTGGACAGCGGCAGGTAGGGCCACGCCTGCACACCCTCCTGCTGTTCCATGGTCTGTCCATAGCTCCTGGCTGTGATTCCGGCCGAGTCATCGCCATTGCGGATGATCGTCGACCGGATGAACACCATAAGGTTGGTTTTGCTCTTTGTTCTTTTTTCATACCGGAAAAGAGCGCCGATGATAGGAATATCCCCCAAAAGAGGCGCCTTGTCCTCGTTCACGCTCAGCCGCTCCTGCATCAGCCCGCCCAGGGCCACGATCTGCCCATCCTCCACCAGCACCCGCGATTCCAAGGATCGTTTGTTGGTCACCACGTCGGCGGCTCCGGTCTGCACCGTGACGGGCAGCAAGCTTGATACCTCCTGGTAAATCTCCAGCCGCACGGCGGAGCTGTCGGTTATTCTCGGCTTGATTTTCAGTGTCAGCCCGATGTCCCGCCGTTCTATCGTCTGAAACGGGGTCACCGCGCCGGCGGCGCCGCCGGTGTTGGGCGCATAGGAGCCAGTCACCAACGGCACGTTCTGCCCCACCAGCATCTTGGCTTCCTCGCCGTCGAGGGCCAGCAACGTGGGGGTGGAGAGTATGTTGGCGTTGGCGTCCGTCTCCAGAGCCCTGGCCAGCGCCAGCATGTTCGGAATCACAGTGCCATTTGGCAGCGTCAGCACTCCGCTGATCAGCCCCAGGGCAAGGCCGGTTCCCAGCGATCCGTTACCCTGGGCGACACCACTGTTCACAGAGCCGATTGCTCCGCCCAGGTTCGTGCCGCCGATTCCCGTCACGTGGGGTTCTCTGGTGGGGTCCACTCCGCGCAACGATTGCCATTGCACGCCAAACTCGCCCATCTTCTCCATGGTCACCTCGGCCACCAGCGCCTCCACGTATATCTGGCCCGGCCGCCGGTCCATCTGGCTGATAATCTGGCGCCACTGGCGGTATATATTATCGGGCGCTCGGATTATCACCGCCTTGTTCGCTTCGTCCGCCATGGCCATGGCTGTCTGGCTTGGCTGCCCCGCGGGCTGAGGCTGGCCGCCTGGAGGGGCTCCGGCGGGGGCCTTGCCGCTGGATAACGCGGTCAGCGCCTGGGCCACCTTCACAGGATCGGCGTGAATGAGGCGAGCCACATGGACCTCGGCCCCGTCGGCGTCCTTAGTGTCCGCCAAGGCGGCCAGAGCCTGCGCTTTCTCCACCACCACCGGGTCCGCCGTGCGCAAAATCAGCTGGTCCCCGGCGCCAGAGGGGGTCATGACATATTTTAGGCGTCGCCCCTGGGCGCCCTGGGGCGCGCCACCTGCCGGAGCGTTGCCTGCCCTTGCGCCGTACTCGGCGTATACATTCTCAAACAGCGCAATGAAATCGTATGAGGAGATATGCTCAAACTTCAGCATGTGGATATCGCCCAGGTTCGGCTTGTCCATATCGGCGATGATGGTTGCGATCCGCTCCATGTTCTGCGCGAAATCCACCATGATCAGCGTATTGCTTTCGGCATGGGCCACCATGGCGTTCTTGGCCCCCACCAGCGGCCGCAGCGTCTGGGCCAATTGGGCCGCCGATTCGTACGAAAGGGGGAATATCCGGGTCACCACCGCGCCGCCGGCCTCGCCGCCGGAGCCTTCCATAACGGAAGAGGCCTCCGTAGATGCGTCCTGCTGGGTCAGGATCATCGCATATTCATCTTTCTCCACCACCGAGTATCCATTCATCCGCATCGCCGCCAGAAATATCTCGTACACGGCGGAAGATGAAACAGGCTTGGAGCCCACGATGTTCAGCTTTCCCTTAACCTCCGGGTCGATTATAAATGTCTTGCCTGTGAACTCGCTGACGGATTTCACCACCGCCTTGATGTCAGTGTCCCGGAAGTTGAGCGTCACCATCTGCTCCTGGCCAATTGCCGGGACAAACGGCGGCGTGAGAACCGCCAACAGAAGGGCCAACCATGCGATACGCTTCATCGGACAGCGCCCGCAAGCTTGATCAACGGCGGGGCTGATAGCTTCTCGCCGGCCAGAGGGGTCTCGATCCGGGCGCCCTCGTAATCGAATATGGCGCTCCTTTGAAGCACGGACACAAGCTTCAACCCCTGCTCGGTCTTCTCGCCTTCCCGCATCACTTTCTCCGCGCTATCGCCTGCAGTAGAGCCCGCCAGAACGAAAGCCCGGCTCATGGCGGGCGCGCCCATGAACATGATAAGCCCCGTAAGCTTTATCTCTGGCGGCGGATTTTGCGCTGGTTTGGCGGCGGCCATGGCGGCTGGGGGGGGAGGGGAATATATTCTTATGCCTGCGGATCTGGAAGCGAAGGAGACTGCCTCCAACTGGGGCCGCTGGATTTGCTCCGCTGGCGCCGCCTTGCGCCAATACGCCTTCCACAGGTTCGCGCCGCCATGGAGCAACGCGGCCAGCGCTGCCAAGGTGACGGCCGGCATTATCCAGCGTTTCATAAGGCGCAATCCCCATAGCCAGGCGCCTGCCCACCCCTGGGGCCGTTGATTACAGGGATCCTGGTTATCGCAGCGTCGCTGGCCACTCCGGCGGAGTTGGTCACCACCAGCGTCACGGTGTAACAACCGCTCCAGTCAAAATCGAAAGTGGTAATCATCGAAGCGGGCGCCACCAGAGCGGCCTGGCTTCGCACCGGTTTTTCCGCCAGGCTCCATAAATAGGTCAACGGCCGCATCTGGTTATCGTAGCTGGTGGACCCATCCAGCCTGGCGTAGACATCACCCATGATGTAGTCCTCCACGATGGATATACGAATGACAGCCACGGGTTTGTCCATGTGGGAAGGGGGGTCCAGAAAATTTACCACCCGCGATTCCGCCCCGCATCCGGCCAAAAGAAGGCCGGCAAGCAAACATGGTATTACGCGAAAATATCCCGGCGATTTCAAAGGCAAACTCCCCACCAGCGGCCAGGCTGGCCGCGCTGTTATAAAGATACAATATATAACGTTGGGAATTATATACCACGAAGAAAAGTATTGCCAGTTATGATTTAGGAAAAATTACAAAAAAGTTAAAACTATCCCGCAGCTGGACAAATGTCCAGAAAATGTTGTAACGAAAATAAGTTACGTCAAGACTCGTTGGAAAATTAATCTTCTTGATAACCATAGCGATAAAACAATTATATAAAATAATATAAAAATATCTATTGACGCCGCGCTGGGTAAGAGTTATAAACTTCACACATTAAATAATCGTATATATCGCCTCTGTTCTGACGGCGGTATTTTACAGCAAGAGGGAGCCGAAACATGGGTCTTGAGGACAGACGGGGGTTCTTTGCCATCCTGACAACTTTCATCGCGGTAAGCGCTATCTCCGTGGGCGCTTTGGCCGACGCCTGGATCATGAAGCCCATGATGGCCCAATCTGTCGTCGCAAGCCCAAGCTATGTCAAGGCCCTGTGGGTGGCCGGGGACTCGGGCCTGGCCAAGATCAACGCCGACGACGGATCCCTGATTCTCTCTGTCACCGACACAGGCCCTTTGAGTCATGTGGCCGTTGATTCGCGCAGGCTCGTTGTCTGGTCTTTCGGCGGAACCACCCTATACGCCCACGGCTTCGACGGGATCCGCAAGAGCGCCATCACCGTTCCGCTGCCGCTGGATGCCGTCGGCTCCGCCAACGCAGACTTGGCCGTGGACGAATCGGACGGATCGGCGTTGCTGGCCGTGAACAAGATACTTTACGTTTACGCCGCCGACGGGGCCGCCAGATACACTATCACCCTGCCTGACGCCGCCATGGGTCTCTCCTCCCGGGGTGATGGCTCCGGGGCGTGGGTGGCCACCAAGAAACAGCTGATCAGCTACGATTCTTCAGGAACGTTGCTGGCCGCGATTAACGTGGGCGGTGGCGCCCCGGTAAAGGACGTTTACTTCGACACAGCCTCGGGGATCCTCTGGGCTGCGGAGAAGGATGGTGTCCGCGCATATGACGGGGCGGGAGCGGCCCTGTTCGAGGTCCTCATGAAGGGGGTGGACAAGCTGGCCGGAGGCCCGGTGGGTGTATGGGCCGTGACCGGCAAAACCGCGACCCTGATCAACGGCTCCGGAGTGATCGCCGCCTCCGGCTCCCCTTTCGGTGGGGCCAAGTCCATGGCGGCGGCCGCTGGTGATCCTGCCTCGGGAGGGGCGTGGTTCGCCGCGGCGAGCTCTCTCTCCTCGTTGGACATCGCCGGCGCGATCTCCGCCTCGGCCCAGGCCGGGGGCAAAATCGCCGACCTGGCGGTGTACGCGGACGTCATCCCGCCCGAACTGGCCGTCGACGAACCGGCGGAGGGATCGTACCTGAACAATCCACGGCCTGATATCAGGCTGACTTACTCGGATATCGGCTCCGGTGTGGACGCCTCCTCAATCGCAATTACGCTGGACGGCGCTCCCATGGAGGCAGCCTGCGTGGCCGAATCTGACGCCACCTCGCTTTGCGCGCCCGCCGCCGATATCGCCGATGGAGCCCATGCCATCGCCGCCACCGTCAAGGACCATGCGGGCAACCTCTCCGCCCCGGCCACGGTGAACATAACCATAGACACCATCCCGCCGGTGGTGGCCATCACCCAGCCTGCGGCCGGAGGCCTGACAAACAATCCACAGACCACCCTGCAGGGTTCTGTGAGCGAACCTTCAGCAGTCAACCTCACCCACACCGCTCCGGGAGTAATCGACAGCGCCCCCCTCGCTCCCGGGGCGGACCTCACCTTCACCAAGGCGCTCACTCTGGCGGAAGGGGTGAACACCCTGTCCGTCAGCGCCACGGACCTGGCAGGCAACATGGGCGAGGCGGATGTATTCGTCACGCTGGATACTTTGCCCCCGATCCCGGTGAACCTGCCGGGAGTGACGGTCGGTCAGCCTGATAACGGCTCGGTGACCGTGACCGGCGCCGACGGCAGCGCCGAGGCTGGCGCTCTGGTGGAGATAACCAACCTGCGCACCGGGGTGAAGATCCAGGTCATCGCCACCTCCGCCGGAGCGTTCATAGCCTCCATCGCGGCGCAATCCGGCGACACTCTGTCCATCACGGCCAAGGACGCCGCCGGCAACATCGGCTCCCCGGTGGAGACGCTGATTCCGGAGCCGCCCTCCACGGGCCTCGTGCTCCATCCCACGCCCATCGACCCGACGGTGGTGACCTCGGTTTACGACTCCATGGCGTTTCTGTTCGAGGGGGACAACCCTCCGCAGACCGGCGTGGCCCCGGGGACTATCGAGCCCAAACGTATCGCCATCCTGCGCGGGATGGTGACGGAGCGGGACGGGACGCCGATCCAGGATGTGAGTATCACCATTCATGACCATCCGGAATATGGCCAGACCGTCACCCGCGCCGACGGCATGTTCGACATAGCCGTCAACGGCGGCGGATGGATCACCGTGCAATACAAGAAACAGGGATACCTGCCGGTGCAGCGCAAGGTGGACGCTCCATGGCGCGACTGGGCCTGGGCGCCGGACGTGGTGATGATCGGCTACGACCCGGCTGTGACCGTGGTGGACCTGACAGCGCCTGGGATGAAAGTGGCCCGGGGCAGCGTGGTCACCGACGGCGACGGAACCCGCCAGGCCACCATCATGATCCCGGAAGGCACCACCGCCACCATCACCCTGCCGGACGGATCGCAAAAACAACTGAGCCAGATGAGCGTTCGGGTCACCGAATACACCGTGGGCGACTCCGGCCCCAACGCCATGCCGGGGGAGTTGCCGGCGGATAGCGCTTATACATATGCTGTCGAGCTGACCTCCGATGAGGCTCTGGCGCAGGGAGTGCGAACGAATGGCTCCGATGTGACTTTCAGCCAGCCGGCGCCATTTTACACGGATAATTTTCTGGGATTCCCCGTGGGCGAGATTGTGCCAGAAGGATATTATGACGATAGCCGTGGAGCATGGGTGGCGTCGGCAAACGGCCTGGTAATCGGCGTCGCTGGAATTACTGGCGGTATTGCGGATATTGATATCACCGGCGACGGTATGGCCGATGATGAAGCCGCGTTGGCCGCTATAGGTATAACCATCGCCGAGCGTGAGCAATTGGCGGCGCTGTATCAGCCTGGAGCCAGCCTGTGGCGGTCTGCCTTGGCGCATCTTTCGGCCTGGGATAGGAACTGGGGTCTTTTCCCTGGCCCCCCCTGTTCTGGTTGCCTGCCTCCTCCCCCGGACTGCCCAGATTGCAATGTGGGTGGCGGTGGAGGCTCCGGCGGCGGCGGAGGCTCCGGCGGCGGCGGAGGCTCCGGCGGCGGCGGAGGTGGTGGCGGTTACGGAGGCGGCTCCAGTGGTTCCGGCGGCGCTGGCGGGGAGAACGCAAGGCAGTCCATGAATGGAAGCGTTGGCGTATCGGCTGTTGCTTTCGATATGCAATACACCAGCCAGATGGTCACCGGCAGGAAAAAAGAGTTTACCCTGGAAGTTCCTCTTGGTGATGACACTTCGGACCCATTCCTGAAAAGGATCGAGATGGATATCCAGATAGGCGGCCAAAGGATCAGGAAAAGCTTCGAGGGGATGCCTGGACAAAATCATATTTTCGAGTGGGACGGCAAGGACGCATACGGCAGGAAATTGCAGGGCCAGAAAGACGCAAAGGTCAAGATCGGTTATGTATACCAGCCAACAAATTATGTCAGGGTTCCGCAATTCGGATACAAGGGGAACGGGACGCCCATTGAGTCCCCCACTCCAGCCCGAAGCGAATTGTCCACGAACAGCATTTGGCGAGCCACATTGGGGATCACCGACGCCAAGGATCTTGGCCTTGGCGGATGGGTGGCTGGCATTCATAAAGTGTACGATCCTCAAGCCGGTGTGATATACACGGGCAAAGGTGTGGAAAAGGTTGGTGGACAAGATGCCATAGTGAAAACCCTGGGGAAACCGGGGCCCGCCACCATAACTCCCTGCGGATCGGAACTGATGGGAGTGGGAGGCGTCTCTTCGGTGAAAGCCGCGCCAAATGGAGACTTTTATCTGGCCGAGTCTAACCGCATCTCCTGGATTGACTCCAAGGAGATACTCCACTGCGCCGCTGGCTCGGGAACAGCCGGATATAGCGGCGACGGCGGGCCGGCGACCGAAGCTCAACTGCGAGGCCCATCCGGCGTGGCCTTTGGGCCGGACGGCTCCATTTACATCGCCGACACCAACAACCACCGCATCCGCAAGGTGACCCCGGACGGCATAATCAACACCATCGCGGGTACGGGCGTGGGTGGTTACAGCGGCGATGGCGGCCCGGCGGAGCAAGCCCAGATCAAGGCGCCCAACGATGTGGAGGTGGACAAGGATGGAGTGGTCTATTTCTCCGACTCCGGCAACTACCGCCTGCGCATGATAGACCAGAACGGAATCATCTCCACGGTGGCTGGCAATGGGATAGCCAGCTTCTCCGCAATTTACTTGAACAAGGTGGATGCCAAAACAAATTACATCGGGTATAACGGCAAGATCGCCCTCGGCAAGGATGGCTCGATATACTCCATGAACTCCGTTGGCGGACAGATTCTGAAAATCACCAACGACGGCATGATGGCCTCCGTGGGTCAACTCCCCTGGTGGACCGGGCGCGAGATATTTGTTGATGATTATGGCAATATTTACGCCGCCGACGCATATGATGGGAAAATCATAAAAATTACGCCCTCCAAGGAGCAGATCGTCATCGCCGGCGGAGGAAACACCGCGCCAAACTACGTCCCCGCCACTTTGGCCAATATCACAGCCAACAGCTTCGACTTCGATCCAAAGGGCCAGGCGATCCTAGGCTCCACCAGCGGCAGGGTTATCAAGCTAGCCACCCCGTCGCCCGAATTCTTATCGGAGGTGTTTGAATATAAGTTTCCTGATTCCAGCGGCTCGGCCATGTATATCTTTTCTCAAACCGGCCGTCATCTGCGGACCATCGATTCCGTCACCAGCGCTCTGATTTATGAATTCGGATATGACGCCGACGGCAAACTTATCTCCATATCCGACGGCGATGGAAACGTCACCACCATCGAACGAGACGCCGATGGCAGGGCCACGGCGTTCGTCGCCCCGTTCGGACAGCGGACCGAGTTGACTCTAAACGCCGACGGCTACCTGACCCAAATCACCAGCCCCGGCGGGATCATCCGCAATATGTCATACGCTCCCGGCGGGCTGCTGGCCTCCATGACGGATCCCAACGGCGGCGTCACCACATACAACTACGACGATCTGGGCCAATACACCGGCTCCACCAACGCCATCGGCGCCACCTGGGCCACCGCAAAAACCGGCGGTCGGTATGATTATACCGTCGCCACCACCAGCCCAGAGGGGCGCGTCTTTTCGCTGAGGGCGCAGTACGAGATCAATGGAGACCTGACCATGACCAGCGCCAGCCCCAGCGGCTCCATCTCCACCTCTGTGCGCCGCGGGGATGGCTCCCGCCTCTCCACCTCCGCCGACGGAACGGTGAGCCGGATCCAGCTTGGGCCCGATCCGCGATTCGGCATGATCGCGCCGATCACAAAATCCGCCGTCACCACGCTGCCCTCGGGCCTGGTCTCCACGGTGTCCACCACCAGCGCTGTCACCCTGGCCGACCGGCTGGACCCGCTCAGCGTCACCACGAAGACAGACACCACTAAAGTCAATAATAGAACTTATACCTCCGTCTACACCGCATCCACGCGGGTGATCACCTCCACCTCCCCAACAGGGAAGAAGACTTATCGATATCTGGACTCCAAAGGCCGCACGGTGAGATCCTCCACTCCGGGGCTTGATGATGTGCTTTACGCATACGATCCGCTGGGGCGGATAAGTTCGGTTACGCAAAACGGGCGTGTGACCAATTACACCTACGACTCCCAGGGCCAGCTCGCCTCCGTCACGGACGCCATGGGTCGTTCCGTGGGCTACGAGTACGACACCGCTGGACGTATGACCGCGCAAACAATGCCGGATGGGAGAGTTGTCTCCTTCGCTTACGACTCCAACGGCAACATGACCTCCATCACTCCGCCATCGCGCCCGGCGCATGGGTTCACCTTCGACAGGATCGATCAGGAGACGGAGTATAACCCCCCCGATATCGGCCTACCGGTGGATGTGACGCGGTATGAATATAATCTCGATGGGGACCTGACAAAGGTCATCCGACCCGATGGCAAGACCATTGATTATAATTACGACACCGCTGGGCGGCTCGCCTCCATCCTTGCGCCCACGGCCAGGTATGATTATACTTATGGGGTCAACGGTTGCACATCTTGCGGAGGGAACGATTTGGCCAGATCGATAGCCAGGACGGATGCCGCCACGGGGGCCGTGGAACGGATCGATTACGTCTATGATGGGAATCTGGTCACGGCCGAGACGATTAGCGGCGTGGTGAACGGAAGCGTAGCGGCTACTTATGATAGCGACAAAGCAGTCAAATCCATATCAATAAATGCTTCTAATATCATTAATATATACTATGACAACGACAAACATTTGACCAGCGTTGGAGACATATATATCACACGAAACAATCAAAACGGATTTATGGTTGGCACTGTTATTGGTTCAGTTAATGATAGCTACACATATTCTACTTTAGGTGAGATCGTTCGCTATACTGCTAATTATAGTGGGACTTCTATCTTCGACGTCCATTACACGCACGACAGCCTTGGGCGCATAAGCCAAAAGGTGGAAACTATAAAAGGGGTCTCCACCACATATCAATATACTTATGACCACGCAGGCCGCTTAACCGGCGTTAAAGATAATGGTGTTGTAGTAGCTTCATATGATTATGACGCCAATGGAAATCGTCTGTCTGCTGTTACAAAATCGGGTTCCTTTGCTGGAGCTTATGACTTGCAGGACAGATTACTGTCCTACGGTGACACTGATTACACTTATACGGCCAATGGAGAATTGCTGGCGAAGAAGGACCCTTCTGGCATTACACATTACACATATGACGAATATGGTAGCCTTATAAAGGTGGAATTACCAAACGGAGACATGGTCGAATATGTAATCGACGCTCGCAACCGTCGCATTGGGAAGAAGCTGAATGGCGTTTTAGTGCGGGGATATATTTATAAAGACCAACTGGAGCCCATGGCCGAACTCGACGGCGCAGGTAATATTAAAACGATATTTGTATATGCGTCCAAACATCATGTTCCAGACTATATGGTGAGGAACGACGCCACATATAGAATAATTAGCGATCACTTAGGTTCGGTGCGTATGGTAGTAAATATTGCCGACGGCGCCATAGCCCAACGGATTGATTACGACGAGTACGGTAATGTAATTATAGACAGCAACCCAGGATTTCAACCTTTCGCTTTTGCTGGTGGCATTTATGATTGGCATGTCGGTTTGCATCATTTCGATAGTCGTGATTATTTATCAAATATTGGAAGATGGATTTCAAAAGATCCAATTTTATTTGATGGTGACGGACCAAATTTATACGCGTATGTCATCAATGATCCAGTAAATTATCACGATCGTTATGGCCTAACATTGGAGGATGTGAATGAAGCATATGAATTTGCAAAAAGCAAAAGCAGGGAAACTGACTTATCATTTCCTAACCAGTTCGGTTGGAAACCATTAGATGAAGGCACTGCAGGAGAAGGAAGGGGCGACAATCCCCCTAGCGGCGGACCCAAGGGGATTGATATAAGTTCAAGAACATTTGGTGGTGAGTTGTCGTGTCAGGATTTGAAATATTTATTGGAGGTTATTTTCCATGAAGCTACGCACTATGCTAAGGACAAGTACCATGCTGGAGACAACAAAGTAGATAAATGTGATTGGATTTACAAGTCAGGAAGAAAAAATGCCAGCAGATATATAAGGGAATTTATGAAGACTAGGAAGAAGCCATGTAAATATGACGATCTAATACGATCTTGTGATTGCCCAGGAGAGTAATATGAGCATAAGCATAACAACGGCAATTATGCTGACGATTTGTGGTATGGATTATAAGTATGGCCCTGATATTGTCACAAATATTGTTGTGACACATGCAAAAATGAGATTTGAAGAGTTGCATAAAGAAATGCAAAATGCACCAAGCAACAAGGTGATAGTATGTTGTAATAATATTACTTCTGGGCATCAAATCGAGTCGGGAACAGGAACTGTGATTATGATTCGTAAATTTTATGGATACCGAATGAAGAAAAGAGAGGGCGGGATGTTTATGAAAGTATCTATATACCTTCCTTTCTTGCTGAAAAAGAATATAGGTGAAATAGCATTTAATAGTGATTCTGGAATGATTGGATATTTATCTAGCGGCGCCCCCAGTGATTCGCGCGCATGGAGTTGTTATGCATATGCAAAATCAGGATTAATAAAATATAGAAATATTCAAGACAGGATATATATTGCATACAAATTGAAAATCAAACCACGTTTAATCGGAAAGAATCATAATTTGGAATGTATTGATGAAGAAATTGAGTATAGCGGATATTATTATTTGAGAGATGTGGCTGATTTAGACCATTGGGAGGGCAAACCCGGCAAATATTATTATGAAGAGGCAGAGCCAGAGACGGGATTTAGGCATTGGTAGGAATGTTGTACGGCGCGTGCAGTTAACATACGATGGCTACATGCCCACAGGCAATAATTATTCCGGCATGGTGGCAGGATCTATCAACTGGACCTTCAACAACAACTTCTGGATCACGTCGGAAAGCGTCAATGGTGTCGCTGTCAACTATGGATATGACAACGACGGGAGGTTGACCTCTGCGGGCGCGTTGACGTTGACGCGCAATACCCAAAACGGTTTTTTAACGGGCACCGCGTTGGGGAGCATCACGGACGCATATTCATATAGCACCTTCGGCGAAACCTCGAATTATAACGCCAAGGTTGGCGGGGCTGATCTATTCAAAGTTCAATATACCCGCGACGCGATTGGCCGAATCACCACTAAGACGGAGACTATCGGCGGGGCCACTACCGTTTATGAGTACGGCTACGACCTGGCCGGCCGATTGGTGAGCGTGAAGGAGAACGGCGTCACCGTCTCCACTTACGACTACGACGCCAACGGCAACCGAATCACCGCTGTGACCAAAGCAGGCACGTTCCAAGGCTTCTACGACCTGCAAGACCGCATGAGCAAGTATGGCGATGCGAGCTATGCCTACACGGCCAATGGCGAACTGACAATGAAGACAGATAGCGCTGGCGTGACCAACTATAGCTACGATGTATACGGTAACTTGCGAAGCGCCACACTACCCGATGGAACGCAGATAGATTACGTCATCGACGCTAGAGACCGCCGAATTGGCAAAAAGGTGAATGGCGCCTTGGTGCAAGGCTTCATCTATAAGGACCAGCTGGAACCTATAGCCGAGTTGGACGGATCTGGCAACGTCATCTCGACTTTCGTCTACGCCAGCAAAGGTCATGTGCCCGATTATCTGGTCAAAGGTGGGGTAACCTACCGGATCATCTCCGACCACCTCGGCTCAGTCCGGCTGGTGATCAACACAGCGGATAACTCCATAGTCCAACGCATAGACTACGATGAGTTCGGGAATATCGTTTCAGACTCGAACCCCGGCTTCCAGCCCTTCGCCTTTGCTGGCGGTATCTATGATCAGCACACGAAGCTCACCCGCTTCGGTGCCCGCGATTACGACGCCTTCACCGGCCGCTGGACCAGCAAGGATCCGATTGGATTTTATAGTAAAAGTTTAAATTGGTATGCATATGTTTTGAATAATCCTAGTAATTTAATTGACATAGATGGCTTGCGCTGTAGACCTTGGGATTTATATTGGGAAGCCCATTCTGTGGCAAATTCTGTAGCAAAGTCATCTGGTTGGGAAACGGATCCTGAAAAAGCACCTGGTGGGAAAAAGGATGCTTTTAGGCATTGCTATGCGAGCTGCCGTTATACACAGGATTGTGGTCCTGGTAATGCAAAATTATGGGGTGATCTGAATGAAGTTAAAGGGGATTTTTTGCAAAACCAAGATATCAAAGATAGATTAATGGATGAGTATAATAATGAAAATGGCCGGAACCTGTGCTTGCCTGACAGAAAGGGCGATTGCTTAGCAAAATGTAAAAAAGCATTAGATGATAAATATTTAACATACCGTGGTTATAAATGATATGGGGCTTCTTAGTATTTGCATAAGGATAATAATACGTTGCGAAAGTCATTTCTGAAACTAGCAAGACCTTTCAATGTCATTACTGCCTCCATAATACTTATGTTGGGACTGTACTTGACTTACGCGAATTATAATAATTGCCAATCAAGTGCGGTAATTGCGAAGAGTGAATTGAATAACTACATAGGAGGTAGTACAGAAAACGAATTCATTGAACAATACAAAAGAATGGGCCATAAGATGGAAGATATTCGAAGAGATTATTCTGTGAGCAAGTTATCTACTTTATGCGGTGAAAGTGTTGTTACAGTATATGAAGCTTATAATTACTCGTTGGAGAGTAAAAACTTAATTGGGGCTGCAAAATTTTCCTTTTATAATGATATGCTTTACCATATTGAATTTGAGACGAGAAACCCATGTGTAAGCAAGGATAATTTCAAAGAGCAGGATTGTAGATATGACGCTGGATTTTATTATTGCACGGGTAATTTACATGATAGTATCGTAAACAATATTGTTATATATGATGAACGCCATTGTTACCTGCGTGAGACGTGGTCTAACAGGCAGATTGAACATTTGTTTGATGAGGATGTTTATCAGGCGAATGTTTTAAGGGATTGAGTATGCACTGTCTGTATGTACAAGTACAGTAATTACTTGCCACCCGGTTTAAGGGATGAATATCACGACCAGATAAAATAATTCAATCTCCTCCCAACGGGAAGGGCCGGACGCGAAGCGTCCAAAGGGTGGATATCCAAACAAAATCGTTACTAATTCAAATCCGTTGCCACTTTAGACGGCATTGGGTTATCATACGCCTGGGATGGACCTCTGATGACGAAAGAGACGATGACAGGGCCTGTGAGTGGCGAGGTGGGCCGCGGTTATGACAAGTTCATGCGGGTCGCCACGTTGACGGTCAATGGCGCCGCCACAAGCTATTCTTACGATAACGACGGTTTGCTCATCGGCGCAGGGGACATCACGCTCACCCGCGATCCGCAAACCGGATTCCTGACCGGCACGGCGTTGGGCGCCATCACGGACGCATACACTTACTCCACCTTCGGCGAGACCTCGAACTACAACGCCAAGATTGGCGGGGCTGACCTATTCAATGTTCAATATACCCGCGACGCGATTGGCCGGATCACCACCAAGACGGAGACGATTGGCGGCGCCACGGGCGCGACGACAACCGTTTATGAGTATGGCTATGACCTGGCTGGCCGGCTGGTTAGCGTGAAGGAGAACGGCGTCACCGTCTCCACTTACGACTACGACGCCAACGGCAACCGAATCACCGCTGTGACCAAAGCAGGCACGTTCCAAGGCTTCTACGATCTGCAAGACCGCATGACCAAATACGGCGACGCGGATTACACATACACCGCCAACGGCGAGTTGAAGACGAAAACTGATTCCGCTGGCGCGACAACTTACAACTACGACGTCTTTGGCGCCCTGCGTAGCGTGACCATGCCCAATGGCGACGTGATCGAGTACGTGATCGACGGCGCGGACCGGAGAGTTGGCAAGAAGGTCAACGGCGCGCTGGCGCAGGGTTTCATCTACAAGAACCAGTTGGAACCAGTGGCCGAGCTCGATGGCGCGGGGAATGTGGTGTCGCGCTTTGTCTACGCCAGCCGCAGCCACGTCCCTGATTACATGACCAAAGGCGGAGTCACCTATCGCATCATCAGCGACCACCTCGGCTCCGTCCGGCTCGTCATCAACGCTTCGGATAACTCCATTGCCCAACATATCGATTATGATGAGTTCGGGAATGTGCTTGCCGATTCGAACCCCGGCTTCCAGCCCTTCGCCTTTGCTGGCGGCATCTATGACCAGCACACCAAGCTCACCCGTTTCGGCGCACGGGATTATGATGCGGTTGCAGGAAGGTGGACCGAAAAAGATATAATTCTATTTATAGGTTCTAAATACAATATATATATATACTCTTCAAACAATCCTATTAACAAGACAGACCAAACAGGGCTTTTCGGATCAGAATTAGATTTTCCAAATATACCCTCTCCATCGCCAACATGGGATGATTTTGATCCCTGGCGCTGGTTTTTTCCTCCCAATCAAGAACCATGCGATACAACGCCAAAATGTGATGGATGTTGGGTTGTAGTTGGGTACGGGTACACGGCAGGAGTTGGTAGAGGAATATTAGGAATATTAGATGCTGCATCCGGACAATGTGTTATGAGATGGAAGTGCATGTATAAACAGCCTTCTATACCAATGTACTCAAAACAACAATATTTTACAAGTGGTATTGGCAGTCTATCACCACGACGATGCGCCGCAAAGCCTCCAGGGCCTGGCAAGGTATGCTCATTTAATCCAAATCCCATAGCTAATTATGAAGATTGATGGTTTCATTCTTATAATATGCGTGTATGTCTGACAGCAAGATATATAATATGATTGCGTGGATATTTGCCACTTTTTTGCTAGCATTACTTTACATGGTCAATTACGTTAACCCAGGAGAAATTGGAATTCACTCTGATTTCATTCCAGATGGAGCAAAAAATATATCAGTATATTATAACATTTATGATAATGGGGTATTAGTTGAGTATGAATATGAAAATATAAAAGACTTGGATGTGCTTGTATTTACATCAAAGGAAAAGATGGCAATGAGGGGGTATGCTGTTATTACCAAATATAATAAAGAATGCTATTATGACCATTCTGATAGGCAGCGTGCAAATGAATCAGTAGATGAAGATATTCTATACAGACTATATATATGCAATTGGGAAAATGACTTATTGAACATTAGAATGGGGATACTTATTGATGAATTAAAAGCACAAGTATATGATAATGATAAAATGTTTTGTCGTAAATGTAAAATATCCATAATAGCAAAATCGCAAAAGATGAAAATGTTCGATTACTATGTTGGAGGCTTTATTGCCATTATTATACAATTGATACTTTTTCAAGTAGCTAAAGTGTACAGACAGCGCACGAATAAATTATGAGGTTGCTTATATGTGGTGGCAATCGCAAGTATGCTTGTTGTGTGCAAGTTCAGCACTTCACCCGACACCTGGTTTCCGGGATGAATAGCACGGCCTTATAAAATAGTTCAATCCCCTCCCAACGGGAGGAGTCGGAAGCGGCCAGCTTCCACAGGGAGGAAAGCGCCGCGGTAAAATAGTCTTTCTATCCCCTCCTTCGGAGGGGCCGGACACAGAGTGTCCACAGGGTGGGTAACAGAACAAAACCGCCACAACTCAAATCCGTTGCCACCTCGAACGGCATTGGGTTATCATACGCCTGGGATGGACCTCTGATGACGAAAGAGACGATGACGGGGCCTGTGAATGGCGAGGTTGGCCGGGTTTATGACAAGTTCATGCGGGTCGCCACGCTGACGGTCAATGGCGCCGCCACAAACTATTCTTTCAATAACGACGGCCTGCTCATCGGCGCAGGGGACATCACGCTCAGCCGCGATCCGCAAACCGGATTCCTGACCGGGACGGCGTTGGCCGCCATCACGGACGCATACACTTATTCCACATTCGGCGAGACCTCGAATTACACGGCCAAGGTTGGTGGGGCCGATTTATTCAATGTCCAATATACCCGCGACGCGATTGGCCGCATCACCACCAAGTCGGAGACGATTGGTGGGATCACAACTGTTTATGAGTACGGCTACGATCTGGCTGGCCGATTGGTGAGCGTGAAGGAGAACGGCGTTACCGTCTCCACTTACGATTACGACGCGAATGGGAACAGAATCACCGCTGTGACCAAGGCCGGCACGTTCCAAGGCTTCTACGACCTGCAAGACCGTATGACCAAATATGGCGACGCGGATTATACTTACACTGCTAACGGGGAGTTGACTTCGAAAACAGATTCGTCAGGCGTGACGTCCTACAATTACGACGTATATGGAAACTTGCGCTCCGCCACTCTGCCCGATGGAACACAGATAGATTATGTCATCGACGCCAGCAACCGCCGTATAGGCAAAAAGATCAATGGCGCTCTGACCCAGGGCTTCATATATAAGGACCAACTGGAACCGGTCGCCGAACTCGATGGCGCGGGGAATGTTGTTACCCGTTTTGTCTATGCGTCCAAAGGCCATGTTCCTGATTACATGATCAAAGGTGGCATTACCTATAGAGTTATCTCCGATCACTTGGGCTCCGTCAGGTTGGTCATCAACACCTCCGACAACACCATCACCCAGAGGATAGATTACGACGAATTCGGAAATGTGTTGCAGGACACAAACCCCGGTTTCCAGCCCTTCACCTTCGCTGGCGGCATCTACGACCAACACACCAAGCTCATCCGCTTCGGCGTCCGTGATTATGACGCCTTCACCGGGCGGTGGATTAGTAAGGACATGATCTTATTTGGAGATGGACTGAATGTCTATTTATATGTAAACGTGGATCCAATTAATTATATAGATCTCTTGGGATTGACGAAAGAAGATGCGGATCAAGCTTTTGAATTCGCAAAAAGCAAAGGCGAAGAAGTAGGCTTGTCCTTTCCTGATAAATATACTTGGAAACCACTTCCAGATGATACGGCGGGAGAAGGACGAGGAGATAATGCTCCAAGCGGACGACCGAAAGGTATTGATATAAATTCAAATAGATTTGGAGGCGTTTTGTCTTGTCAAGACTTGAAGTACTTGCTGTCTGTAATGTTTCACGAGGCTGTCCATTATTCGAAAAGTAAATATCACCAAGAGGGAGAGGATCCATATTGTGATTGGATTACGAAATCAGGCAGAAGAAATGCCAGTAGATATATAAATGAATTTATGCGTAAATATTCTAAAAAATGCAAAAGAGATGATATGATTCCTCCATGTGGCTGTTCGGGAGAATGAAATGATAAAAACAATTTATGCTTTGATGGCATTGTCAACAATTATTGGAGAATACCAATATACCTACGGCCCACAATTAGTAGACAACATCGTAGTGGAAAAGGCCAAGATGCGTAATGCTAGTATGATACGCGAGTTAAGCGAAGATGATTGGAAAAGCAAAATACAATGCTGCTGTGATTTTATAACTACAGGCCACGAAATCGAGGCTGGAAACGGAACTATAATTGCCATACGAATGTTTTATGGTTACTATAAAGATAGTAATGATAGTGGTGAATTTATTAAATACTCAATTTATATTCCGCACGGATTAAAGCCAGATAAATATCAGGAAAATATTACATTTGATTTAACCAAAGGAATGTTAGGTTACATATCAAGCGGAGCAGTTAAGGATCCAATGATGTGGAGCTGTTTTTCACACATTAATGAGGGATCAATAAATATAAAATATCTTCAAAACTCTTCTAGAATGTATATACATTTAAAATTACAGGTATCGCCAAAAGAATTAAAACAAAATGCTAATTTAGAATGTCACGAAGATTATCTAGAGTATAGTGGATATTTCTATAAAAAAAAATTAGAGGATCTGGATATGTGGGAGGGCAAAGAGGGTAAATCCTATTATCAAGAGGCAAGTCCTAAAAGTATTAAATACCGTGATTTTAAATCCAAATAGCCAAACTGTCAGGTGATTACCATTATGTACAAGTACAGTAATTATCCGACACCCGGTTTCCGGGATGAATAGCACGATCAAATAAAATAACTCAATCCCCTCCTTTGGAGCAACCGTGTCATATGTCAAGCTAGTGCGGCGTGAGTTTTCATCGCGCGCTCCGGATTCCATGCGCCTCCGTCCCTGGCCATCGCGTTGAGTATGACCAGAAGCTTTCTCGCGCAGGCGGTCATCGCGGCCTTGCCAGTCTTGCCACGCGCTCTCAACCTTTCGTAAAATGTCTTTATCACTGGATTGCACGAAACCGCCGCCACCGCCGCCATGTATAGCGCGCAGCGGACGCCGTCACGGCCTCCCCATAAGCTCCTGTGGCCTCTGTGAGAGCCGCTGTCGTTGTTGAAAGGGGCCAGTCCGGCCAAGGCGGATATCTGCTTGCCGCCAAGCCCGCCCAATTCCGGCAAGGAGGCTATTAGCGTGGCTCCCGTCACCGGACCCACGCCGGGGACGCTTGTCATTATGCGGTATAAATGACTCATATCGCCGTCTTGTCCGATGCGCTCACGTATCTTCCCCTCGATCCGCTCGATCTGGCCGCCGAGCCATTTTATGTGAGCCTCAACGCTCTGCTTTTCCCACTCGAAAAAGGTTTTCTCCAGCCGCGTCTTCTCCCTGGCGCGGTCAGCCACCAACTGCTTCCGGCGGGAGACAAGGCTCGAATACTCAAGCTCATCGCGGGTTTTCGGTTGCGTTGGTTCGGGTTTCATGCGCTCGGCGTACATCGCCAGAACTCCCGCGTCGAGCCTGTCCGTTTTCGCCAGCAGGCCCCGCGCCCGGGCGAAGTCGCGCGTGTTGCGCGGATTGACGATGGCGGCCGGGATTCCCGCCAGCGCAAGCTCCGATTCCAGGAGGCGTTCGTATCCGCCGGTGGCCTCGATCACCACAAGCTTCACTTTGAGCCTGTTGAGACGGGCCGCCACATGCTTGATACCGGCCCTATCATTGCCGTCCTGGAAGAACTTTCCGCCGGGCGTGACGCATACGTCCAGCCTGGCTTTCGACACGTCAATTCCCGCGAACCTGTCATCTTTAACGATTTTCATGGCCATCTCCTTTCCAAGCCCAACCTTGCAAATGCGAGCTCATTGTCTCAAACAACCGTCCGGGCTATACTGGAAAAAAAAGACGCGCCGGCCCTGCTCCCAAGCGATCTCTTGCGATCAAGGGGCCGGACGGCCTGGCGCGTCCGTTTATGTGACTTGAGTTCATGTCCCTTCGCCCTCAAACAAGCGTGAACTATTACTTCGCCTCATATTGGTAATATACAAGGGGCCGGACGGCCTGGCGCGTCCGTTTATGTGACTTGAGTTCATGTCCCTTCGCCCTCAAACAAGCGTGAACTATTACTTCGCCTCATATTGGTAATATACAAGGGGCCGGAAGCTTCAGCTTCCACTCGGCGGGTGAGTTAAGAAATTCCGTGTCAAGCCCGGAATGACGCGGGCTACCTTACTTGCCTCCTGCGCCCGGATGGGAGCAGCATCGATACCATCGCTGGCTCCGGGCCCTCCGGCCTGGTCTCCCAATCCGTGGCGGCGCGGGATTATTCCAAAACATCCACCTCCCCCGATGGAACCATATCCACCATCGAATATGCCGCAGATCCGCGATTCGGCATGATCGCGTCGATCACAAAATCCGCCGTCACCACGCTGCCCTCGGGCCGGGTCTCCACGGTGTCCACCACCAGCGCTGTCACCCTGGCCGACCGGCTGGACCCGCTCAGCGTCACCACGAAGACAGACACCACTAAAGTCAACAATAGAACTTATACCTCCGTCTACATCTCCAAATACGACGCATCCACGCGGGTGATCACCTCCACGTCCCCCACGGGGAAAAAGAGCTATCGATATCTCGACGCTAAAGGCAGGATGATTAAATCATCCACGCCGGGCCTGGCCGACGTGCTTTATGTCATGGGGCGGTCAAAACCAGCCACTATGGGGCGGATCAAACCCAGCCATTTTGAAGGGATCGCTTATCATCTTCGGCTTCATAAGGAGCGAAGATATGGCGAACATAATCAAGATGGCGAAGATTCAATCGATCAGGACGTTGCTGGAACAGGG
>Ga0224495_10000441_pt1 | contig 33464 bp, 38 predicted proteins | sample SF_Jul11_sed_USG_FD_168128 | JGI IMG/M metagenome (GOLD analysis project Ga0224495, IMG submission 168128) | Sediment microbial communities from San Francisco Bay, California, United States - SF_Jul11_sed_USGS_4_1 | ecosystem: Environmental > Aquatic > Marine > Sediment | place: USA: California... | reverse complement strand
ATTCTGAATCTCTTTTTGATAGCTTTTCATGGGGCTTCTCCTCAATACTTGTTTTTGCTAAATCAGCATTGATTGAAGCCCCGTTTTCAGAGCAACAAAAAAGTAACATATCTCCCCGGACTGAATATTGAAAAATATTTTTTTAATTGCATTTCCTGAAAAGATAAAAAATATGCCGTTATGAAAATTGAACTTAAAGTTGAATCTCTCAAATCCAGATTTGCCATAATAACATTCGCATTGATTGCCACAGGTCTTCTTGGACTGGTTGGATCATTTTTAAATATAAATATAGGACTTTTAAATGACATATTTTTTATATTTAAAACTTCTGGAGTAGTGGGTTTAATTTTACTTTCCTTTGTTTTTCTGGAATTGTTCAGCTACTTTGGTTTTGATCAACATAAAAGTATGGGATTGTTGATGGGAATTATGGTTGCAGTTTCTTTTATTATTGTAAGTGTAAAGCTCAATGTTCTTCACTCAATCGAAGAGTTTTCTATAGATGCACGGTTTCGTTTATCTGCCCTTGAGATTCAAAGCAAGGATGTATCGAAAGGGGTTGTTTTATATAAACCCAATAAAGATGCTCATCCTGCTATTGAAATAATTGGCATTGACCAGGCTACAGTTAACTACTATCAGGGATTTCCTTTACCATGGAAATATTATGCAGATCTTTTATCAGCACTGCATGGTTCCAAATTAAAGACGGTAATGTTCGATATTTTTTTCCTCGATGAAATCAAGAATAATTATGGCTTGCTTTCGTTGATAGATAATGTGCGCTATGATATTTTAAAATCCATTTACGGAGGGCAAGAGAGTGGTTTATCGATACCTTATTCGACGATGTTAAAATCAAATGCCTATTTAAGTGAAAAAATCCGTGCTATGGGCACGGTTACCATGGACTATCCGTTTGAAATTTCCCGGATCTCTGATGATCTGGCAAACGATAGAGAGTATCAAAAGAGACTGGAAAGTTTAAGCAAGTATGAAATTATAAATATTGTACCCACAGAATATGACAGCTATACAGAGTGGGTAAACCATCCGGAACCCCCGATATCCTCGATTGGTGGAGCTTCTGCCGGAATGGGGTATGCGAATATTCGTAAAGAAGAAACCGGAGTAAACCGAACGGTACCTCTTGTTATTAAATGGAATAACCGTATCTATCCATCTATCGACCTTGTTATGGCTGCGGAATATTATGGAGTGGATATGCAGAAAGATATTGAGGTAAAACTTGGATCATATGTTAAAATTAAAAATATTCCGGCAGAAAAAGTCAAGATAGGGGTAATTGGTGATGAACGTGACTTAATGGATAGACCAAATAAAGAGAGAGAGGTAACAATTCCGATCGACGAAGAGGGTTTTATGTGGATCAAGTTTATTGGAGGTCCATGGTCTTTTCCATCTTACTCATTTGTTGATCTGGCTACAGCACCTCCTAATACATTCAGTGGTGATAATGACCCTTTTGCTAATAAAGTTTTACTGGTAGCAATGTATTATGCAACGGGAGTTGCAAAAGATATTCACAGCAGCCCTTTTGGAGATATGGCAGGTATTGAGCACCATGCGAATGCCTTGAATACCATATTAACCCAAAACTTTCTTTATGTTGCACCAACCTGGTTTAATTATTTGATACTGATTGCAGTTGGATTAATACTGGGATATGTGGTACCTAGATACAATATTAAAATTGTTTTAATCACCTCAGTAATTATTGCAATTTTGTTTACTGTCGAGGTTTTCTTTGTATTTAACAAGTTTAATTTCATACATACTTTTTTTGTCCCTTATATACAGATGGTTCTTACGCTGATTACCATTACAGGTTATAAAGTGTTAACCGAAGAAGAAAATGTAAAATATATTCGTTCGACCTTTTCCAAGTTCGTGTCGAAAGATATCGTTAATGAGCTTTTGGCCAATCCTGAGGCTTTAAAGCTTGGTGGTGAAAAAAAAGAGCTATCGATATTTTTCTCAGATGTTCGTGGCTTTACGACTATTTCGGAATCATTAACCCCGGAGGATCTGGTTTTGCTGCTGAATGATTATTTGTCTGTAATGACAGAAACCATTATTGATTACAAGGGTACCATTGATAAGTATATGGGTGATGCAATTATGGCATTCTGGGGTGCTCCTTTGCAATTGAAAGAACATGCCTATTATGCCTGCGTTGCTTCCTTAAAACAGTTGCAGCAACTTGAGGTATTGAAAGCCAAGTGGAGAGAGCAGGGATGGCCGATCATTGATATCGGAATTGGAATCAACACGGGATTTGCGGTTGCCGGGAATATGGGTTCTAACCATAGAATGGATTATACTGTTATGGGCGATACGATCAATCTGGGATCACGTCTGGAAGGCACTAACAAGGTATACGGAACCAGAATTATTATTTCGGAATATACCTATGAGAAGGTAAAAGACAAGGTAATCACCCGTGAACTCGACAAGATTAAAGTTAAAGGTAAAACAGAACCTGTAACAATATATGAGTTAATTGATATTATCAAGCAGGATGATTTTGAACTTTATACTAAACTTTTATAAGTTTAGTATAAATTACAGAGCATAAATATCGGCTGAAGCAATCTCACTGACAGGAACCTTCAGCCCCTCTTCTTCGCCGTAATACATAACAATGTTGTCATTGACCATTTTTCTACGGCCGTTGAGTTTTACTTTTTGGCCATCTTTCATGTGAAAAACAATCTCAAGATTAGTGTGTTTAAGGTATTTTTCCAGGTTTTTTGCAAATTCGCTCTTTTTTTTCATTGATTTTCCTTTTTTAAAGATATTATGTCGTTTTGTACAAGTTATCTGATTATCGTCAGAATTTTAAAAAGGGATAGGAAATTTTTTAAGGATTGGCAAAAAAGCCGGGAATTTTAGTTTTACATTTCGCACAACTACCCGTACCAGTCAAATGGTTCTGCACTATGTTATAACCCTTTCTTTCTATTAATAATGATTTGCAGGAGTGACAATATGTACTGTTTGTTTTATTATCAGTTATATTTCCACAGTAAATATAGCGCAGTCCCTCTGATAAGGCAATCTCCCGTGCTTTATAGAGTATATCGGGGGAGGTCTGAGAAATTCGGGTAAGCTTGTGGGCGGGATGAAATGCACTGAAGTGTAAAACAGTATAACTACCGAGATTTTTGTAAATCCATTTGCTTAAGTTATGCAAATCACTCGTTGAATCATTCAGGCCCGGTATAACCAGGTTGGTAATTTCAAGCCATGTCTGGGTGTGTTCGCGTATATAACTTAAAGTGTTTAAGACTGGTTTGAGGGCTGAGTCTGTATATTTTTGATAAAAGGCGTTATTGATGGATTTCAAATCAATATTTGCAGCATCAATGTGATTAAAAAGCTCCCTCGCTGGTTTTTTATTAATATAACCGGAGCTGACCAGAACTGTTTTTATTTTGTTTTCCCGAAGTAAAATTGCTGAATCCACTACATACTCTATCGCTGTTATGGGCTCATTATAGGTAAAGGCCACAGGCAAACACCTGTATTTTTGAGATAATGCCAGGATATCTTCCGGAAAAAGTCTTAAGGATTCCAGAGGGTTGCTTTTGTTCTGGGAAATGGACCAATTTTGACAAAATTGGCATGCCAGATTGCATCCCATTGTGCCGAGTGACAAGATGGAGCTTCCGGGATAAAAATGATAAAGTGGTTTTTTTTCCATTGGATCAATGTTAAATCCACTGGTTTGTCCATACCATGAAAGTTGAATTGTTCCGTTAATATTTTTTCTGATCTGGCAAAAACCACTTTCTCCTTCACTGATAATACAACTTCTTGGGCAAAGTAAACACATTGCCCTGCCATCTTCTACATTCGTTGATAATTTGGTATTCAATACAGTATTCATCTCTTTTTTCATTGACATTGTACTTTATATTTTTAACATATATATTTAAATACATTTATGCCAATAGTTATAAGAAATGCAGCCGTTTCAGGATATTTTTATCCTGAAAAGCCAGATGAGTTAGCAGGGCAGATTGAAAGTTTTCTACAGAATTGCACTTTAAAACCAGTTAAGGGAAATGCGAAAAAACCAAGGGCATTGATTCTTCCCCACGCCGGTTATCTATATTCTGGACCAATTGCTGCAGCTGGTTTTTCCACATTATTGAATTATGCTGATCAATATGATGATGTTGTTGTTATTGGCCCTTCACATAGAGTAGATTTTGATGGAATTGGTCTGTTTAGTGGAGACTATTTTCAAACTCCTTTCGGGAATATCCCTATTAATAAAGAAAATAATCAAGAATTAGTTGCCGGTTTTTCGGCTCAATACCAGAATGATGCCCATAGCAAGGAGCACTCCATTGAGGTAATGCTGCCGTTTTTGCAAAAGATTTTAAAAAAAGAGTTTTCTTTGACCCCGATATTGTGCACAAAAATGAATCCGGTAATTATTGGTGAGATGATATCCAGGTTTCTGAAAAATGAACGAACCTTGATTATTGCAAGTAGTGACCTGAGTCATTATAAGGATTATTATAATGCAAGAGTTATAGACAGAGAAACGAGTAATTTAATATTATCTATGGATTACAAACAGATTACAGAAAATATGACTTGTGGTAGAGCTGCTGTAAGGGGACTTCTGGTAGCAGCCCAAAAAGAAAAAATGCATATTGATCTTGTTGATCTGAGAAACTCTGCTGATATTGTTCAAGCAGATTATGATAAAGTTGTTGGATATGGTTCTTTTCTCTTTTATTAATGTATAATAATGATGATCAATTATTTTTATTAAGTTTAGCCAGAGAAGTTATTTATAAAAAATGCAGCAATGAAGATCTGCCTGAAATGAATATAGGCAGGCTCAGTAAAAACCTGAGAGAAAAAAAAGCAACATTTGTTACTTTAAAAAATAAGGAAAGATTGCGTGGTTGCATGGGTAACCTTTTCCCTCATCAGGAATTGGTTTTTGATGTTATGTATAATGCACTTTCGGCTGCCTTTCATGATGCGCGATTTTCACCGGTTCGTTTAGATGAATTGGGTGGTTTAACTATTGAGATTTCGGTACTATCTTTGCCTACTGAAGTAAGTTTTTGCTCGGAACTGGATTTGGTGCAATCTCTGGTAGTGGGGGAGGATGGGATTCTCCTGAAAGACAAAAATTTCCAGGCTACATTTTTACCCTCTGTCTGGTCGCAAATTCATGATAAAGAGATGTTTCTTCGGGAATTGAAGGTAAAGGCAGGTCTTCCGCCGCAATATTGGTCTGATACGATTTGTATATGGAAGTATCATGTAGATAAATTTTCAGAATAATATATGAACTCAAAACCTCTGGTAAATCCCTATCTGCATGATCAGTTTAAAAATTATGTTTTAATTGCGGGAGGTCCATCCCTTGATTACTGGCTAAATGAAATTGAAGCACTATCTCTTCAAAATACTCTTTTTTTTTTAACAGATGTTGTGGCCTTAAAATTTATTCAAAAATACCCCAAAAGCAGACGAATGATTTTTTCTCTTGAATCGCGTATACATCTGTATTTAAAAGGGCTTGAAGCTGAAAATATTGCTTTTTATTACAAGGCAAACAAGGCGAATGTTGATTTTTCCAAGAACCGGATTTTTCTGTTTCATTTTGATTTTGATCCAGAAATTGAGTATTCAACAAGAATTTCCTCTCCGGGAACTGTTGCAGGAGCGATTTTTTATTGGGTTATAAGTGAGCTCTTTAAAAAATCGGGACGAACTAAATTGCATTTGTTTGGTCTCGATTTGGCCTATCCGGATAACCAGATGTACAACAGGTTGAGTAGAACTCATTACAAAGACTCTTATTGGAATAGAAAAGAAAAATCAGAGTGGATTATGGTTTTAAAGAGAAGTGCCTGGGTAATTCCCAGAGGTGGTTTTTTAATCAGAACTTCTGAGGAGTTTAAAAGCACAAGGGAAAATCTTGAGATTTTTATTGAAAAATGGGGGAATAAAATAGAGATTTATGACTATTCACCCCTGGGAATTGGGAGTAATTATGTAAAAAAAATGAGTAAAACCTTTTTTTAGTGAAAATTTTGGGACATAATCCGATATTATGCTTATGATTCAGGTATCAAGATTAAACGGATCCGAGTATTATTTAAATCCAAATTTGATTGAAACAATGGAAGCCACTCCAGATACCATTTTGACTTTAGTCTCGGAAAAAAAATTAATTATAAAAGAAAGTTGTACCGAAATAAAGAAGAGAATAATTGAATACAATAGAAAAATTTATATTGAAAAAAGTGAAATATAGAGGTTCGGCACAAAATTTTTTTCTTGCATTTTTTATAAAAAGTATATATCCTGAAAGAGGTTGGAGGGTTTATGGCGGATGATGATATAATGAATGATGAGCAGGATGAAGACCTGCTGGCCGGTGCTCCGATATCTACAGGACGGTCAAAGTTAATAATGATTCTTATGTGGGTCGCAGGAGCTATTGTTGCGATTCTTTTAATGGTATTAATTTCTTATTTAATTGCCAAAAAAGTCAAGTCTGATGCATACAGGGAAGAGCAGAATATAGTCATTGCACCAGCCCCGCCACCTCTTGCAACATTTCGTTTTCAAAAGGAGTTCAGAGTAAGTACTGCAGATATTGATGAGTCCCATTTTATTCAGTTGACGTTATCATTTGGTTATGAAACGGATAACAAGAAACTGGAAATGGAGTTAAGTCAGAGAACCGCCCAAATGATGCATATAATTAATATTATTCTTGGAGGGAAAAAGAAGTCAGATCTTCTGACGCCCATTCAAAAATTGAATCTGGCTGAAGAGATAAAATCGCAAATTAATATGATTTTCAGCGATGGAAAAATAGATGAGGTCTATTTTGAAGAGCTGATTGTAAGCTAATGCAGGAATAAGAAATGGGAGATGCTTCGTTATCACAGGAGGAGATTGATGCCCTTTTAATGGGGGCAGATGATTTTGATGAGACTCCTGTTGAGCAACCGGTTTTTAATCTTGATGCTGTAGAAGAAGACAAAGAGGCGGTTGATTTTGAGCCGGCTCCCGCAAGTTTGGTTGATATTTCAGCAGCATTTAATCTGGCCATGCAGGCAGCAAGTAATTCTGCTTCTGTACTCGTAACCAGAAAAATTTTAATCAATAATTGTAATATTGAAGAGGTCGAAAGAAATAATGTTACAGGATCTATTATTCCTGATTCGATAATAATATCAATTTCTATTGGTGCGTATCAGAGTGCATTTATTTTTGATAATAGTATAGCAAAAAAAATATCAATGTATATGATGGGTTCTGATGAAGAGCCTCCTGAGCTTGATGATGCTTATTTATCTACTCTGAGCGAATTATGTAATACTATTTTATCATCAATTTCAAATAATTTGTCAGCAAAGTTCAAGGATGATATGATGCCTGGAGTTCCCCAGGCAATTATATTCAAAAGCACCGAAGACTTACCAGGTTTTAAGGCAGAAAAATTATATCGATTGAATTATGATCTTGAGCTTGAGGGAGAGGGCAAGTTCATGCTTTCTCATATTATTGAATCAAATGGAGTCGATCTCTGGCTGGAAAATTTCAAATTACCTGTAACTTCCGAAAAGCCTGCCAAAAAGGTTGTTGAAGAAGATGATGAATTTTCAATGCCACCTCAGCCTCCCTCTTATACTCCTTCACCCAGGGAATATCGAAGTTCTCAGCCGCCTTCAGGATCCCAGACAGTACCTACAATAAATGCAGTAACGCTGCCCAGTTTAAGCAATACATCTGGAATTATTAAACAGGGGCAAATGTCATCTATTGATATTATTACAGATGTTCAGATGATATTGACAGTGGAACTGGGTCGAACCAAAAAGTTTATTAAAGATATTCTGGGTCTGGGGGAAGGTTCAATTATTGAGCTTGATAAACTTGCCGGAGAGCCGGTTGATCTTCTGGTTAATGCAAAACTAATTGCAAAGGGTGAAGTAGTAGTTATTGATGAAAATTTTGGAGTCAGGGTTACCGATATAGTTGGTCCTGCGGAGCGTTTAGCCCGCCTGACCTCTTAGTACTAATTTAATTAAGGAGAATATATGAGCCAGATGATGGGACAAAATTCAAACAATCTTGATCTGTTAATGGATGTGCAGGTTGTTTTAACAGTGGAACTTGGTCGAACAAAAAAATATGTAAAAGATATTTTGTCACTTGGCGAGGGCTCAATTCTGGAGCTGGACAAGCTTGCGGGTGAACCAGTGGATTTATTTATTAATGGTAAATTAATAGCAAAGGGTGAAGTTGTTGTGATTGATGAAAATTTTGGTGTTCGCGTAACTGAAATTGTCAGCCCAGCTGAAAGAATTGCCAGTTTATCTATGTGATTAATTAATAGCCATTACTGAAACTTCATTTGAAAAAGTGGAGTAAGTGTCGTATATGCTGTGAGCCTTGATTTTAAAGAAGTAGTAAACGCCGGGTTCAAAGGGGATGTAATTTGTTGAGATATTTCCGGAAAGATCAAGCCGCGTATCCATATAGAGGGTCAAAGTTATTTCCACCGGAGATGTTGGGTTAAAGTCTGCAGCAGAGTGAATAAATGTTGGGAGCGCGCCATTGATGGTATAGGGTTGAAGAGGTGCGGTGGTTACCACCTCTCCGGTACTTTCTCTGGTAATATAAAGGTTATAACCATCAAATATATCCTCTGAATTTTGAACAAAGTACGATACTTTAAAGCTACTTCCGGGGAGTGGATATACATTAAACCCGGCAGGTGTAGCCAGTTTTTGATTTTTATTATAATTAATTCCCTGCGAGCAGTGGATTAAAAAAAATAACAGTACAAGAAAATTTTTCATCTGCAAAATTTTTATAGAACTTCAAAAAGCGGCGTGATGTAAACAATATTTTGGATAATCTTAAATAATAGTTTTATACTTAAATTATTTAAAATCTTTGGCATATGATTCTGAAAAAAATGCGAATGCTTACACAGCCAGATGATGTAACTTGTGGACCAACGAGTCTGCATTCAGTTTATAACTATTATAATTATGATATTGAATTAGGCCAGGTAATTAAAGATGTCAATTTTCTGGAGGGTGGAGGAACTCTTGCTGTTTTTCTTGGAATTGATGCGATTAACAAAGGATTTAAGGTAACTTTATACTCTTATAATTTAAAAATTTTTGATCCTTCCTGGCGTGATCTTCCTTCGGGAGAAATAATTGAAAAATTACAGAAACAACTCGAATACAAAAGTGGAAAAAAATTTAAAGATGCTGTCGAGGCCTATATAAAATTTTTATCAATGGGAGGAACTTTAAAATTCGATCCTCTTACAAGGGAGTTGATTGAAAAGTATATTGACAGAAATATTCCCATACTGACGGGTTTAAGTGCAACCTATTTATACCAATCCAAGCGAGAGTATACCAATTCAAAAAATGTTGCCATTGCTGATGATGTGAAAGGATATGCGACAGGTCATTTCGTGGTAATTTGTGCGATAAAGCCAGATGAAAAAGTTGCAATCCTCGATCCTTATTTTGAAAACCCCATATCCCAGGAGAGTTATTACGAGGTTGAATTTTCCCGCTTATTAAATGCAATTATGCTGGGCGTGATAACTTACGATGGAAACTTGTTAATTATAGAAAAAATATGAAAAAATATATTGTAGTAAATAATCCTAAAAATTGGCATATCAGCATTGAGGGTGTGGAAGTAGTCTCGGTTCGTAACTATTTAACAGACAGCTATTTTGCATCATTAAAAAATATCCGTGTTTTTAACCTCAGCAGGGAATATCGTTATCAGTCAAAAGGTTATTATGTTTCTCTCCTTGCCGAGGCAAGAGGTCATAAAGTGATTCCGTCAGTAAAGAATATTCAGGATATGAAGGCTCCTGCAATTGTTCGTATATTATCAGATGAACTGGATTTACTGATTCAAAAATCTTTAAAAAAATTATCTTCAGAAAGTTTTGATTTAAGTGTATATTTTGGAAAAAACATTTCACCCCAATATGATAAACTATGTCAGGAACTTTACCTGCTTTTTCAGGCTCCCTTATTCAGAGTGAAGTTTGGATTTAATGGAAAAAAATGGATCATACAGGGAATCAAGACGATTCCATTTAACGAGGTTTCTGAGTCTCATATGGAATATCTCAACCGCTTTGCCCTGGAATATTTCAGCAGAAAGAGATATTATCCGGCGAAAGAGGATCCTTATATTTATGATCTTGCCATATTGGTAAATCCCGATGAAAAATCGCCACCTTCAGACAAAGGGGCATTAAACAAATTTGTTTTAGCTGCAGAAAAACTTGGATTCAGTGTGGAATTCATTACTAAAAATGATTATAGCCGCATAAGTGAATTTGATGCTCTTTTTATCAGAGAAACAACATCAGTAAATCATCATACGTATAGAATAGCACGAAGGGCTCAATCAGAGGGGTTGCCTGTATTTGATGATCCGGACTCGATATTAAAGTGTACAAACAAGGTTTATATGGCGGAGCTTTTGTTTAATGCTGATGTCCCGGCTCCCAAAACCATTATTGTTCATAATGAAAATGTTGATTCCCTTGTAAATGAAATGGGATATCCGATTGTTTTAAAATTGCCCGACTCATCGTTTTCTCAAGGTGTAATCAAGGTTACCAATAAGGATGAACTTGATGTGGAGACCGCAAAAATGTTTGCCGTTTCTGATTTGATTATTGCGCAGGAGTATATTCCTACAGAGTATGATTGGCGCATAGGGGTTCTTGATAACAAGATTTTGTATGCCTGTAAATATTTTATGGCCAGGGGCCACTGGCAGATTTACAACTGGAAGAATCCTAAGAAAGATGAACTTTATGGAGAATATGAAACTATCCCTGTTGAAGAGGTTCCCCCAAAAGTTATAGATATTGCATTGAAGGCGGTTAAACTTATTGGTAATGGTTTATATGGAGTAGATATCAAAGAGTATGAGGGGAAGGTTTTTATTATTGAAATAAATGACAACCCGAATATTGATCTTGGTGTAGAAGACAAAATCATAAAAGATAATTTATATTTATCCATAATTAAATCTTTGAAAAACAGAATTGAAAAAAGAGCTGGGATTAATCTAAATGGCTAAAACGAATTCTTATTTATTGCTGGAATACTTTGGAATAGAACTGGAGTATATGATTGTAGATAAAGATACCCTGAAGGTGAAAAACATAGCTGATAGATTGCTTGCAGATGTAAATGATGGCATCGTTCAGTCAGATTTTGAAAATGGTATTGTAACATGGTCAAATGAACTGGCTGCTCATGTTGTTGAATTGAAATCTACAGTTCCCGTTATGTCCATTTTTAAATATTCAAAACCATTTGCTGAAAATATCAGAAAAATAAATAATGTATTAAATGAATATAACTGCAAGCTAATGGGAACTGCCATGCACCCATTTATGAATCCTCAAACCGATTCAGATCTGTGGACCCATGAGGATCATGAAATTTACCAGGCCTATAATAAAATCTTTAATTGTAAAAGTCATGGTTGGACAAACTTGCAAAGTACTCATTTAAATATTTCTTTTAGCGGAGATCATGAGTTTTCCCAGCTTCATGGTGCAATTCGTTTCATTTTGCCTTTGTTGCCTGCAATTTCAGCCTCTTCTCCGGTTATCGATGGCATCGAGACAGGTTTTGCAGATAATCGCCTTGACGTTTATCAAAATAATCAGCATTTAATTCCTTCAATTGCAGGTGATATTATTCCAGAAGATATAAATACCGAAGTAGAGTATAATGAACTTATTTTGAAAAAAATTAAAAATGATATTTATCCATATGATAAAGAAGGAATTTTAAATCCTTATTTTTTGAACTCGAGAGGGGCTATTGCACGGTTTGACAGGGGGTCGATAGAGATCAGATTGCTCGATGTACAAGAGGCACCGATTGCGGATCTGGCCATTCTGGAATTGATTGTAGCAACGATAAAGATGGTTGTAGGTGGTAAATTAATCGATACTAGAAAAAAAATAGATTCAAAGAAATTAAAGAAAATTTTATTTGATGTTGCAAAAGATGCCGAATATGCCCAGATAACTGACCAGGAATATCTTTCTTTGTTTAATATTTCTGCGAAAAGTTATAGAGCTGGTGAGCTATGGCGTCGTATTTTTGATGCGGTCCTGAAAGATGGGAGTGCTTGTTTGTCTGAAGGAACAGAAGCGGTACTCGATAAAATATTAAAAAGAGGAACACTTTCAACAGTGATCGTACAAAAACTGGGCAAAGACTTTTCAAGGGAGCAGCTAATTGCTATTTATAATGATTTGTCAAATAGCCTGGCTAAAAATGAAATATTTTTATGAACAAACTTGTATTGAGCTGCGAACATTATACAAATCAGATTCCGGAAAAATATAAATATTTTTTTTTAAATGCAACAGAAGTTTTACAAACTCATAAGGCTTTTGATGTATATGCCGCAGAAATTTATAAAGAAATTGCAGATGGATTTGATTTTTTTATTCATGGAGTTTGCAGTCGTCTTTTGATTGACCTGAACCGCTCATTATCTAATAAAAATCTTTTTTCGTTTTATTGCAGTAGCATGAAACCAGAGTATAAAAAAGAAATTGTGGAAACGTTATATTTACCCTATCGAAATAAAACCAGTGATGTGGTTGAAGGATATTTAAAAAATGGATATAATGTTTTACATGTATCCCTTCATACTTTTACACCTGTCTGGAAAAATCAATATCGTAATTGCGACATTGGTATTCTCTATGATCCTTCAGTGGGCAGAGAAAAAAAATGGGCAAACTTTTTATCAGAGCAAATAAAAATGAATCTACCAGGTATAAAAATCAGAAAAAATTATCCTTATAAAGGAATTAGTGATGGGCATGCAACGAATTTGCGGAAACATTTTATGAACCAGACCTATTCAGGTATTGAACTGGAGTTTAATCAGGCAGCCTGTCCTTTGATTATTGAAAAATCTCATATATTTAAAGAAATTTTTCAAAATGCCGCTCTAAAATAATTGTTTCATAGCTATTTTTCGGGTTAATGTTTTTTTGAAAAAAACAGCTAATTTTTTCAAAAAGGTTATATTTTAAATGGCACGTCATAAAGAATATTAGTATATTCTAATTTATGAATAGTTCAGTAAGAGAGATTAACAGTTCAGAGTTTGAATCAGAGGTAAAAAACCATCAGGGTATTTGTATCCTCGATTTTTACTCTACAGAATGCCCTCCTTGTGAAGCTCTTGCGCCCAAGCTTGATTCAATAGCGCATAAGTTTGAAGATAGTATAAAAGTTATAAAAATATATAGACAAGATAACCGTGAGCTGGCCAACTCTTTGTCGGTCAGTTCAAGCCCAACTCTTGTTTTTTTCAAGGACGGAAAAGTTCAGGAGGGAATTTTAGCGGGGGGAATTAAAAAATCAGAGATTATTAATAAGTTGCAGCAATTGAGCGAGGGTAAATTAAAGGAAAAGAATATAAAACCAATTGAGAAAATTAATGCAGATGTGATTATTCTCGGAGGAGGCCCTGCGGGATTAACGGCTGCTATTTATTCAGCACAATCAAAGTTAAAGACAGTACTTGTAGATATTCAGCTTCCCGGAGGACAGGTGGCGACTACGCACATGATATCAAACTTTCCCGGTACTGCAACTGCAATGCCTGGATATCAGCTTGCACACAATATGGTGGCTCAGGCGAAGGAAGCTGGTGTGATAACTTATGGCGCGGCTGATATCAGCAAAGTAGATATAGGTAGTGCCGAAAAAGTTGTTGAAATTGACGGTGAATTTGAAATCAAAGCACCAGTAATCATGATTGCGTCAGGAGCTAGTCCGAGAATGGTCGGTGTAAAGGGTGAAAAAGAGTTTAAAGGAAAAGGTGTCTCTTATTGTGCGATATGTGATGGAAAATATTATGCAGGAAAAAAAGTAGCAGTAATTGGTGGTGGAAATTCGGCAGTTGAGGAGTCTCATTTTTTAACACAATTTGCCGATAAAGTTATAATTATTCATCAGTTTGATCATTTTCAGGCAAATAAAGAGGCTCAGGAAAAGATTATGAAAAACAATAAGGTTGAAGTTATATGGCAAACGGAACCAAGAGCAATACACAAAAATTCAAAAGAAAATACTTTTTCTCTGGAACTTGAAAATGTCAATGACGGCTCTCAATCAATACTGGAAGTGGACGGCATATTTATTTATGTGGGAATGAAACCAAATACGGATGGATTGTCGGGAAGCCTGAAAATGAGTGAAAATGGTTATATAATTACCGATGAACAGATGCAGACATCTATATCAGGAGTTTATGCAATCGGAGATATTCGGGAAAAGAAAATAAGGCAGGCAATAACGGCAGCCGCTGATGGGTGCATTGCGGCTGTTGCGGCAGAAAAATATATTCGAAATGAATTATAATGGAAGCAATAATTTTAGATTCTTTTAAAAGTGCCATAAAAGAAAGATATAATAAGGAAGCAAAAACCAGCTCAAATTTATCATGTGGTAATGTCTTATCCTTTGCAGAAATACAGCAAGGGGAGAATATTCTGGATCTTGGATGTGGAAAAGGGAAAGATGTTTTTGCTGCCTCTTTGATTACCGGAGGCTCTGGATTTGTTTTTGGAGTAGATATCAGTGGAGCGATGATAGAGCAAGCTCAAAAAGATTTAAATTTTAGAAAAATTCAAAATGTGAAATTCTTATTGTCCAATTTCGAGGAGCTTCCGCTGGAATCTGATAGCGTAGAGGTAATTATATCGAATTGTGCATTGAATCATACACAAGACAAATTGTTGGTATTTAGTGAAATGTATAGGGTGCTAAAAAATTGTGGACGATTTATAATATCGGATATAGTTGCCGAAGTGGAGCTTTCTGATGAAATAAAAAATGATCCCGATGCGCGTGCCCAGTGCTATGGTGGGGCCGTAACCACAGAACAACTTTGGAAGGTGATTCAGTTATCAGGATTTCAAGAAATAGAAATTCTTGAAAAGAGTGAGCCTTATAGTAAAAATGGAGTTATATTGAGAAAAATGACTTTAAAAGCAAATAAAATAAATGACCACAGGAGAAGATATGTTTAAACCGCTAACGAAAAAAAAGAGTATTGTGAAAAGTTTTAAGAAAGTTTTGGAAAACGGAATTTCTTTCAAGGTTTCACAGTTGAATAAAAACAGAGGATTTGCAGTAAATGAAAAAGCTGATGAGAATGTACAATGTTGTGCGAAAAGTTCAGCATTCATTTCAGGATGCCATGATTAAGAAATGATCAATCAGAGCGAAAAAAACAAAATTTCAAAATACAATATAATCACCCCCTTGCCAGGTAAGGATGGTGATCATGTTGTGGCTAATTATTTGAGTGGCGCTGTCGATCTGATCAGTGGAGAGGATTATGCTGATCTTATGGATGGTGCTGCAAAAAATAATTGGGACCAATATGAACATAAAGGGTATCTTGTTGAGCGCGGATACCTTTATCCTGATGATAAGGCAGAAGAAGAACTTGTTGAAAAAGAAAGGCGAAAATATAAGGAAAGTTACGATTTGACACAGGTTCAAATTGTTTTTGTACCAACGTATGCCTGTAATTTTTCCTGCCATTACTGTTTTCAACACGAGTACAGTAATCCAGGGGTAAGGCTGAATTCATCCATAACCGACCATTTTTTTGATTATATAAATAATCAATTTATCAATGAAAAAGCAAAGCCTTACATAACGCTTTTTGGTGGTGAACCATTATTGAATGAGCCTGGTTTTAGAAAAGAAATTTTATATTTTTTAAAGAGAGCCGCATTTTTTAATTATGAAATTGCGATAGTAACCAATGCATTTGAATTAAAAACCAGCCTCAGCGAAATTTTGGCAACCGGGGTAACTATTAAAGAGTTGCAGATAACTGTTGATGGTCCACCACGACTGCATAATTCTATTCGGTTTACACCTCATGAGAAAGACACTTTCAGTAGAATTGCTGAAGGGGTAGATGAAGCGCTTAGTCTTGGATTGCGGATAAATTTCAGGGTTATTGTTGATAAAAACAATATTTACTCCTTACCGGAATTGGCTCAGTATTGTACAGATAAGGGATGGATCGGTCATTCGTCTGGAAAATTTTTTACCGCAATTGGCAGATCCTATGATCTTCATGGCTGCCAGACTGGTAACCATATGTTAACCAGATCTGAACTATGGGAAAAGTTTGCTGATCTTGCAGAAGAGTACCCGGTATTAAAGAAGTTTTACAAACCGGATTTTCACGGAATGACACATTTGTATGAAACGGGAAAATTAAAAGAGCCGGTTTTCGACAGCTGCCCCGCCTGTAAAAAAGAATGGGCTTATGACGTAAATGGAAATATATACAGCTGTACGGCTTCTGTTGGAAACACAAATTTTAAACTAGGTTCATTCTTAAATGGTGGAGTCATCTATGACCAAAAGAGCATCGACATGCTAAAAAACCGATCGGTTTTTACAATAGAGAAGTGCTCTACATGCGCAGAAAGCCTCTCTTGTGGCGGTGGTTGTGCAGTAGTTGCGCATAATAATAGTGGAACCTATAGTGCACCTGATTGCAGGCCTGTTAAAGAAATAATCGCAACGGGTATAAAGTACTACAAGTTAAATGATAAAAACAAAGAGGAGAATTCGATATGAGCAAAAAAAAAGAGATCACAGTTCGCCAATTGTGTGATGAGTTAAAAAAAAGAATAGAGGGAACCAAAACAATAGACTGTTGCAAAGATGAAATTAAAAATCTTGCTGATATTGCCAGCAGCAAAATTGGAGATGAAAAAGTCTGGGTGCATTGGGAAGAGCGCGATAAGTAATTTGATTTTTTTTACTATTGTCCTGGCTCAGAGTTTAGATAAGATCGATTTAAAGATTGTCCTTATTTAAAGAATTTTCGGGCAAGGTTTAAAAGCAGTGTTAAAATGAGTGACAGAAGTATCGATGTGGCAACCGGAAAATAGAATTTGAAATTTTCTTTTTCAATTTTAACATCTCCTGGAAGATTACCAGGATATTTCATAAATGGTAAATGATCTTTATAAATTAAAATAATTCCAATGAATATCATAATTATGCCGCCAATAAGTATATACTTTCCTAAAAGATTCATAGGAGAATTTTAATAAAGTTTATTCTTGTTGGCCATAAATTTGAAGTTGGTCTGAATAATAGTTGTTGACGAGATTAATAAAAATAAAGCTTAGTTGTTTGATCTATGATTTATAAGGGTGCCTATACAGCTCTTTTTTTTATTTTTATGGCTATCTTTATAGATATCATTCAGCCACAAGAATATACTACAAAAACCTATTGTGGATTTTTTCTTCAATCACCTGCGCAAAATGATGTTGACCATTGCAGTTGTAAAACACACTCATCTCAAAACAATGATGTCTGGATCGGAACAAACTGCACATACAAGACTCCCGTATCGTTTACGTATGAATCAGGTTTAAACAATATTTATTTTACTGACAGTGATAACGATTTTTTTGTTTCGATGAATTTTCTATATAATATTTTATATCGCCCCGATATAAACAACCTTGATCTGAATTATCCCTTTGACAAACCTTCCTGATTGGCAAATAGTTTTTTATAAAAAAAATAATTTTCAGGAGTTGGTTATGCTGTATTTTAAAAAATTTAGATTTTTAGTAATAGTTATATTATTTCCTTTTGTAAATATTTACGGAAATAATTTAAAGTTTAATTTTGCAACGATCACGGGAGAAAAACTCAGTGAAGTAAATTTAAAAAATAAAATAGTGCTGATTAACTTCTGGGGAACATGGTGCTCACCATGTGTTCAGGAATTACCCCTTCTTGAGCAGTTATATCAAACATATAAGAGTCCTGATCTCATTTTTCTGGGAATAGCCGAAGATTCGAAATCAGAAAAAATTGCAGAATTTATGGAAAAGTTTAAAGTGCACTATTTTATTGTGCAAGACCAGTCAGATTATTTTGCAGATTTTTTTGCAGTTTCGGTTATGCCCACAACCTTTCTCATTAATATGAAGGGAGAGGTTGTTTTAAGAATTGAAGGGTTTTCGAAAGAGGGTATAGAATCGATTGATGAAATGTTGAAGCAATTAATGAAAAATAAATTTAAAAATGAATAAACGGAGAATGTATGAAAAAATATGAACATATAAAAAAAATTTTTGCAATGGCACTGATAACATCTGTTGCTCAGTTTTGTAGTAATGCGCCTGCTTCTGTCCAAAATTCAGCAGGATATACTGCTGAATTAAGTGGAACACCTTCTTTGATAGTGGGTAAAAATGTTTTTAATATCATCCTTAAAAACAATGGTAACCCGGCACCAGGCGTAATACTTGAGGTATCACCCGAGATGACCATGGGTTCCATGGTTCATGGAACACCTGTGGATTCTGTTACAGATCATGGCAATGGAAGCTATACTGTCATTGCCTATATGCTAATGCCAGGCGATATGGATAGCTGGACTTTGCATTTTCATGTAAACGGTCAACCTATAGACTCACATATACCGATTACAGTAACAGGATTCATGATGGATCAAGCAACATTTTATGGCTCTTCAACAAATGATCTTTATGTGCCTGATGCTATGATGCCGAAGACTACAGCTCAAAGACCTTATTTTGTTTTTAAATCTGCAATCACAGGGGTAGTACCTGATCAGATTCTGGAACTATATGTTTCTGTTCGTGATAACTACATGACACATTTACCTCTTGCGACGGAAACAACATTGACCAATTCAATGGGCAGTGTAACTGTTGGTAGTGTTTTATTAAACGTTCATGATGCAAACAGTACACCCATTTCTGCAACTCCAGTTACAGGGAAACCTGGTTATTACACTGTAACATTTAGTGCTGTTAATCCTGCTCCTGCCATTGGAGTACCGTTAAATCTTGATTTAAATGTAACTCTGGGAACAGTTGCTGAGCAAAAAGCAACTTCTACGGCTGGAGGTGCAACAACAGGAATGATGTATTATTAATTTGATTGGTGATTATGATTAATTTAAAAATAATAATTCGATTTACACTTGTAATTGGTTTGTTTTTTTCTGGCTCAAGTATTTATGCCGCCTCCTGTTGTGGAGGCGGTGCAGCCGGTGCATTAATACTTCCCAAGTTCAGCAGAGTTATGGTAGAGGGGTCATTTCAATATGAAAAATATAATGGATTCTACGGCAGTGATCGAGCTTACTATGAAGATCCTCCTGCTTCTGATTTAAACCAGATCAGACTGAAAGCTGCTATTGCTCTGAGAGTATCTGATCGATTTCAAATGGCTCTCAGTGTACCTTATGTATGGAACAAAAACTACTATTCGGGTATGAATTTAAATAGTTCAGGCATGGGAGACTCGATTGTTTCTGCTACTTATGAAACATTTGATGATGTAAAATGTGTTTATAAGGTGAGAACACTTCAGGATTTAATGCCTGCAATTTATATTTCTCTGGTAAATACCATACCTACAGGAATCTCACCTTATAGCAATGTAGATAATAGTTTCAAGATTACAGGCAGGGGTTTTTATCAAACATTAATATCAACATTGATTGATAAAACGGTATATCCCTATAACTTTTCTATCAATGGCGGATATGGTGTACATTATGGCAGACCGGTTAATCGAGAGTATGGAGTATATAAAAAACCGTATGAAAAAAAACTTGGCAACAGGTGGAATCTGGGCGCATCAGCAGGATATACTTTATTTATGGAAAATATGGACCTTGTGACTTTAGTAGTCTCTTATGATTATATCAATGAAGCAGGTGCCCGAATTGATGGGGTGGTGGATCACCTCGCAGATTTTTACAAAAGCAGTATTGGAATTTCTTTGTCTTATACAACCTCAGATAAAAACAGAATTTTTAAAATAGGTTACACTGCTAATCCTTCTTATGCAGAATGGGGCAGCAATAGTCCGGTTACCTCAATTATTTCAGCAGGAGTCTCCAATGTATTCAAGTAAACTTGTTTTTAAAAAAAATATTTTAAAAAGTTTTGTATGGATAATGATAATTACTTTCACGTTTCAGTGTGCAAATAACTTTTCGGATATTTTTCCGGATTCAACAGATAAGACAGGCTCAAATAGCGCATCAGGTCAGGCAGGAACAATCAGTACTAATCTTCAGGTAACCGATATGTATGGAAATCAGTATCCATTATATAATGATCTTGCTGGTGTAAAGGGATCGGTATATTATTTTACGATGTGGTGTTCTATTTGCATGGCTCATAGCGGAGAGATCATTAATAATATAAAACCCTCATATACAGGGTTCAACTATTTTCTGGTGGACTATGTTTCTTCTACGCCATCGCAAACCAGACAGCTCTCAGATTATTTTGCCTTTACAGGTTTAATTGGTGTTTTAAATGACGGCAGTGGTTCTCTCCTTTCATACTTTCATGCAACAATGAGCTCTGTGGTAGTGATTGATTCTACAGGTCGGATTCAAATGAATGAAGATTTTAAAGATGGTTCAAGACTGAGATCGGTTCTGCAATCTTTGTAACGAAATTATTTTTAAAAAACCATTCCTTGCATGTTTTGGGTTTTGTTACGCATTGACACTGCATCATTAAAAATGAAAAAGCCGATATGCATATCTGTTCTCATTGTAACATAGATACCATATTATTTATGGAGAATTTTTCAAGGTGTCCAAAGTGTGAACTTGTTTATTATCTGGATGCCCAGGCAGTAGAATATGAAGATAATTATTTTGAAACAGAGTATCAGAATCAATATGGCACGAATTATATAGATGACAAAAATAAAATCCAGAACCGGATGAAAGAGAGAATTGAAAAATTAACCTGTTATCTACAGAATTTGCAGGGAAAAAAAATATTGGAACTAGGATCGGCAGCTGGTTTTTTTCTGGAATTGATGCAAAAAGAGGGTTGCGAAGTTACGGGGTGGGAAAAATCATCTTATATGAATTCAAAGGCAAAAGAGAGTGGATTAAACAGTTTATGCGGAGATATTTTTACTCTTTATAATGATTGGAAAAATGAAAATGCATCAGGTTTTGATGTGGTTGCCGCCTTTTATGTAATTGAACATATAAAGGACCAGAAGTCCTTATGGAAAATGCTTGCTTCACTTGTAAACAACGACGGCTATCTGCTTATTGCGACTCCATCATTATTTGGTCCGATGTATAAATTTTTCAAAAAAAAATGGGCATCTACCCATCCTCGTGATCATTTTGTGGATTACTCTCTTCGCTCCCTTAAAAAGGTGGCCAGAATGTATAATTTCAAAGTTATTTCAACCAGTGCAGAGGGTATTCATCCTCATCGAATGCCTTTAGGAAAATTTTGGCCTCTTACTTCCTTTTATACAGCTCTTCAGAAAAAACTTTCTTTTTCTGATACTGTTTTTGTTATTTTAAAATACCAGGGAGAAATTCAATGATTATATCTATTAAGAGTCTTTTTTTAATTATTGATGAACTTCAACAGGAGATGATTAAGCTTGAATTTTCTTATTCCAGAGAAGAAGAAAAAACCATGAAGCCTTATGAAGAGCTATCTGATTTTGAAGAGCAGACTATCGCCCTTCCTGGGCACCTTTATATTCTCGCAGACTTTGATTCGTTAGGGAAACTTTTTGATATATATGGAAAGGTTTTGCCTTTTGATAAAACAGGAATAAATTCAGTAAAAGTAATAGATGAATATAACAACAGTATTGATATTAAAATTGTATCATCCAAAAATTTTGATTATTTGCCTTCGGTTCGTCTTGATAGAATGCAATGTATTGTTAATGAAAAATATACTCTGGTTGATATCCTGAATATAGCCAGAATTTTATCCTGGTTTCCTGATGTATTTGTGGATGATATTTCAAAGCTGAACAATACTGGATTATTTGAAGAGCTTCCTTATTATATAAGAAGATTTTTCTTTGAGCAGATATTAACAGGAAGAAAGCCCTCTGCAGGGTTGATTTATCTGCATAAAAGGGGAGTTTTGAAAGAAATTTTACCTGAATTAACAGCCGGAGAAAATTTATCACAGAACAGGTTTCACAAGTATGATATATTTGAACATTTAATCAGGTCATGTGACGGTGTCTTTAATGGTGATTTTATTATTCGTGCATCTGCATTATTTCATGATATTGGAAAAGTACCCACCAGAAGAGTCAAAGAAAATGGCGAAGCAACATTTTATAATCATGAAATTATTTCTGCCAAAATGGTTGTAGCCATAATGAAGCGCTTCGGCATACCCCGTGAGGTAGGTACCAAAATAAAATTTTTTGTACGAAATCATATGTTTCATTATACAGATGAGTGGAGCGACAAGGCGATACGACGTTTTTTAAAAAAAGTAAGTCAGGAAGATTTTGAGAAACTTGTTCTGCTCAGAATGGCAGACAGGAGAGGTTCCGGAAAGAAAAATGCACTTCCTCAGGGATTTGAAAAGCTTGTGCATCATATCAATAATGTTTTAGCAAGAGAGCTTGAACCCAAAGTTACTGATCTTGATATAAATGGAAATGATATAATATTAATGGGAGCTTCGCAAGGGCCGTTGATTGGTCAGATTTTAAAAGAACTTTTGAATAAAGTAAATAATGGTGAGTTAATCAATGAAAAAGAACATCTTGCAAATTATGTAGAGAAAATTTTAAAAAGTGTAGCTGATGAAAATATCGTTATCAAATAAAAAAACCATCTGGATTGCAGCAGGCGGAACAGGCGGGCATATTGCGCCAGGTGTTGCTATAGCACAAAAATTTGAGGAGAACGGATGGAGTGTAGTATTATTTACACATGAAAAAAATGGTGACTATTCCGATATTGTACAAATTTCTTCAGTTGGCACTATCAGAGTAGTTTTGTTGAATGCACCACGTTTCCCTTCCAGGATAGGAGCGTTGCCCTCTTTTTTTATTCATTTATTGCGTTCATGGATGATTATTAAGGCAGCAGAACGTGAAACCAGACCGACTATAATCGCAGGTTTTGGTGGTTACCTCTCTTTTCCTGTAATTTTATTTGCATTTTTAAAAAGAATTCCTTATGTGCTACATGAACAAAACAGTGTAGCAGGTGTTGTTACCAGATTTTTTGCACGGAAAGCCAGAGATCTTTTTTTATCATTTTCTGAAACAGAAAAGGTTTTATCTGGGGTGGTGACAGGAAATCCGCTGCGAAAAGGTTTTTTGAAATTCTCAGGAAAGAAAAAACAACCAAAGGCAAAAATTAAAAGTATTCTGCTACTGGGAGGTTCTCAGGGAGCAACAGATATAAATAACCTTTTTATTGCCATGCGAAAAGATCGTGATTTTGATCCCTATCAGCTGACTATTTCCTGCGGGGATCATGATTATAATCGTTTAAAAGATTTTGCTCATAAAAACGATCGAATTTATACATTTATCAATACTATGGAGGATGTATTATCTCAGAGTGATCTGGTTATTGCCCGTGCCGGAAGCGGTACTATTTTTGAGATTCTATGGGCACGCAAACCATCGGTACTTTTTCCATATCCTTTTGCAGCAGATGACCATCAAAGAAAAAATGCAATGGCTATTGCCAGAGCAGGATGCTCTGAAATGTTTGATCAAAGGCCTTTTGACAGCAGAGATGCATCAAATTATATTAAAACTGTAATAAAATCTTCTATGATTTCTGAAATGATAGAAAACCTGAGTCACCATACATTTAAAATGAACGGTGAAGAATTGATTTATGAAAGTATTATAAAAGCTCTGGAAAATAATTAATGAAATTGAAAACCAGCTCCGAGAGCGATTCCTGTTAATCTGTTTACCGGATCAAATTGAGCCTCAACACTAATTCTTGATAAGGATAACTCAATCTCTGTTCCCAGAATAAACCTGTTTAAAATTTTTCCTGCTTTATGTTTTGATTTGAGAATACTCTGGTATACTGCATCATGGGTATTTGTTGAACTAAAGGTTGAGGTTCCATTTCCGGTGGAGGCTGTAACATTTTCGGTTACACGAGCTGTTGCATTAAATGTCATGGTAGTATCGATACTGCCCGATTGGTAACCGACTCCATATCCAAAGTAAGGAAATATAAAAAATAGATTAAACCAGACTTTCAGCTCAGGACCAATTGTGTATGATTTCCATTGCGATTGTGCCCCAATGTTGTGAACACCTGTAACGTTCATATCGTAAGTTGTTAAAAAACTAAAAGGGGTATCAGCTCCCGATGTTATTGTTGTTGCCTGAATAGGAGCCATAGACTCTTCTTTTGTATTTACAGATAGAGAGCCTTCTGTATATCCAATAAAAGTTCCGATAGAAAATCCGCCAGAAAATGGTTTTCCTGGCCAGACACAGTAGTTGGCTTTTAGTTTATATGCACTATATTTAAAAGCGATGTCATAGTTTTGCAGCTCTTTTCTGGAAGAGGGAAGGTTAATATAAGAGGGTGGAAAAAGTGAAAAACGGACGTCGATTCGGTCCGTTATTCCAAATCCTCCATTCAGGCTGATTCCTAATGACGGCAGAGCTTTCAGGTCTGTATATAATGCCTGCCCTTGAGGACCGGCAACCCTTTTCACTGCATCAACATTGGCAAAGGTGCTTCCCGCTCCGGCCCCGATATAAAAGGATGGGTAGGTACCCATATTGTCTACACCTACAGGGTATGTTAGATGCTGAGTGAGTAAAATAGCTTTTTGATAATAATAACCCAGTGCCCGTCCAAACTCTTTGAATCCTGTAGAAAATATTGTATCGATATTTGTTTGATTTGTTTGAATTAAGGTAACAAAATCAGCTCCAATAAGTGTAGAGCTGTTCTGCATAATGTTATCAAACTTTATTTGAGCCTCAGTCAAGGTAAGGGGATTATTTAAGGAGCTCATTTCTGTAGCCAATTGATTTAAGGCAGTTTGGGTAGCAGCAAACTGAATCACTGCAATGGCATCAACATTGGGAGTTGTAAGCAATCCGCCCAATTCTGCACCTAACTGTGACGAACCAAGGCTGGATATAGATTTTGTTATGGTGATAAATAATATGATAATATATTTTTTCATCATTGTTACAGTACCCTGTCACATGATTATTAGAGTGTCAATAATTTAATAGATCAATTCACTCTAATTTATTTTCTTTTATTATCGACCTGATTTTATCAAGGCTGGGGAACTCCTCACCGGGCATTGGTGAGAGCACATAGTGGGCAACGCTGATGTTTCCTGCAGGTCGGCCGACTCCGATTCGTACTCTGTGAAAATCAGCAGAGCCGGTTTTTTGAATAATATCCCGTAATCCATTATGACCTTTATGGCCACCTCCAAATTTGTAGCGGATATCGCCGGGGGACAATTCAATCTCATCATGAAAAATGGTAATATTATCAGGAGTTATTTTATAGTATTCTTTGATATATTGCACGGCCTCCCCGGACAGGTTCATAAAAGTTTGTGGAAGAAGGTAGATAATAGTTTTTTCCGACCCGGAGGTTTTGGCAACCAGGCTTTTACAGGCCCTGTTTAACTGAAAGGTTTCTTTCTCCGCAAATAAGGCAACAACAGTAGCTCCGATGTTATGCCTTGTTCCCTCATATTGAAGACCAGGATTACCGAGACCGACCCATAGTTTCATCTTGTTTGCTCTTTTATTTCTGTACTATTCATAAGAGGGGTTGATATTATTGATATACACCTGATAGGCTCTGGCAATGGGTATTTGTAGAGGTATCGATTGTGTAATAGTAGACAGTACGCTCAAAACCTGCTGTTGATATAGTGCAAAGATTTGACGCACTTGTTAGTGTGCATCCAGAACCAGCTAGGCCGCTATACGTATTACAATCAGAAAATACGGCTGTGTTTGTGCTGTAATTTGTACCTGTATAAGATACACAAAGGCTTACAACCTGGCTGTTTGAGGTAAGCGCCTTAGAAGCGTTGCAGCTTGTATATAAAAGGCTGTTGCTGGTCGAGTTGCTACTGGTGCCCGTTGCAGAACTGGTGGAAATAGGATTACTGTTTGCGCAGTTGATGATGATTGTGGATAGAGTGATAAATAGGTATAAAATATATACTTTGTTCATGACCTGAAATTATTTTTAAATCCGAAATGTCAAACATATATCCCTTTATCGCTTTTCATATAAAACAGAAAGCAAGGCGAGAAAGAGTTTTTTTTAATATATTTTTAAACATTAATTATCAAGATATAAAATTATTCAGCTAATTTATAAGTGAATTTTACCTGGAGGTAATATTTTCGTAAAGTTTTGGATGCCAGAGAAAATTTATATCTTCAAAGCATGGGAGGTTATTTTAAATATTTTTAGATTTGCTCAGAGGAAAAAATTTTTCATGTTTTATTGTTTACTTGGTATTGTGTGGCATAATTGTGCCGGTAAAAATCGGTAAATGTTGAATATTTAATAAATGTGAGGTTAGTATGAGTTTTTGGGAAATATATGAAAAACATGTAGCAGAGAGAGCAGAAAAAGGTATACCGCCATTACCTTTAAATGCTGACCAGGTGGGTGAAGTTGTTGAGATGTTAAAAAGTGACCACAAGCGATCTGAGGATCTGAAGAATCTGCTTTTTAATCGTGTAAATCCTGGAGTGGATGATGGGGCCCGTGTAAAGGCATCCTTTTTAAATGATATAATTCAAAATAAGATCAAGTGCGCGGCTATTACAAAAGCTGAGGCTGTAAAAGCTTTGGGTCAAATGCTCGGAGGTTACAATGTCAAGCCTCTTGTTTCAGGGCTGACTATTGAAGATGTGGCATCAGATTGTGTTGAGGCGTTGAATAATACTCTGCTTGTTTATGATGAATTCAATACTGTGACTGAATTATCAAAAAATTCAGCTCATGCAAAAAGTATTTTAAATTCATGGGCAAATGGAGAATGGTTTACAAATAAAAAGGCATTGGCAGATAAAATTACTGTTACAGTATTTAAGGTTCCTGGTGAAACGAATACTGATGACCTTTCTCCGGCGAGTGAAGCTTTTACACGAAGTGATATTCCTTTGCATTCACTTTCCATGCTCCATTCCAAAATGCCAGAGGGGTTAAAAACTATAGAAGAATTAAAGAAAAAAGGTCACCCGGTTGCTTATGTAGGTGATGTGGTGGGAACCGGCTCGAGTAGAAAATCTGGCGTAAACTCGGTTCAATGGCATATTGGAGATGATATTCCCGGAGTTCCCAACAAAAGAACAGGTGGATTTGTAATTGGAAGCGTTATTGCTCCGATTTTCTTTAGCACATGTGAAGATTCTGGTGCACTTCCCATTCAATGCAATGTTGATCAAATGGAAACAGGGGATGTAATTGATATATTTACAAAAGATGGTAGAATTGAAAAAAATGGGGCAAAAATCGCCGAGTTTAAACTTGATCCTAATACCATAGCAGATGAATTCCGGGCAGGTGGAAGGGTTCCTTTGATTATTGGAAGGGGACTTACTAAAAAATCGAGAGATTTTTTAAAAATGGGAACTGATGAAATTTTTGCCCGTCCAACGCAACCAGCAAATGATGGAAGTGGGTACACACTTGCACAAAAAATGGTAGGAAAGGCAGTCGGTCTGCCGGGAGTAAAGCCAGGGATGTATGTAGAGCCAGCTACTCTTACAGTCGGAAGTCAGGATACAACCGGGGCCATGACAAGAGATGAGGTTACTGAGCTTGCAGCACTGGGTTTTAATGCTGATTTTGTTTTACAAAGTTTTTGCCATACTGCGGCCTATCCAAAGCCGGCAGATATAAAACTGCATAAATCTCTTCCGAAATATATTACATCCAGAAGTGGAGTATCATTACGACCGGGTGATGGAGTTATTCATTCATGGTTAAATAGAATGGTTCTACCTGATACTGTCGGAACAGGCGGAGATTCTCATACCAGATTTCCTATTGGAATAAGCTTTCCGGCAGGTTCGGGTCTTGTTGCTTTTGCAGGAGTGACAGGTTCTATGCCATTAACAATGCCTGAGTCTGTTCTGGTTCGTTTTACCGGGAAAATGCAACCTGGTATAACATTGCGTGACCTTGTAAATGCAATACCTTATGTTGCTATCAAGAAAGGGTTGCTGACCGTACCGAAGAAAAATAAGGTCAACATTTTTAACGGTGTCATTCTTGAAATTGAAGGGTTACCAGACCTGAAAGTAGAACAGGCTTTCGAACTTTCAGATGCCAGTGCAGAGAGAAGTGCTGCGGCCTGTACGGTTCATTTGAACAAAGAGCCGGTAATGGAGTATATAAAATCCAACGTAACTTTGATTGAAGCGATGATTAAAGCCGGTTATCAGGATGCACGAACTCTCCAGAGACGTGCTGACAAAATGAAAGAATGGTTAAAAAACCCGGTTTTAATGGAAGCAGATAAAAATGCAAAATATCTTGAAGTTATTGAAATCAATCTTGATGAGATAAAAGAGCCCATTCTTGCATGTCCGAATGATCCAGATGATGTAGCAACATTAAGTGAAGTACATGCAGATGACAAGCGGCCTAAAAAAATAGATGAAGTTTTTGTGGGCAGCTGTATGACCAACATTGGTCATTATCGTGCACTCGGAGAGGTATTAAAAGGTGGTACTCAAACTGCGACAAAATTATGGGTAGTGCCACCTACGAAAATGGATGAGCGTCAGCTTACTGAAGAGGGTTATTACTCGGTTTTTGGCGCAGCAGGCGGAAGAACTGAAATGCCTGGGTGCTCGCTATGCATGGGAAATCAGGCCCGGGTTGCTGATAATACTGTGGTATTTTCAACGAGTACACGAAACTTTAATGATCGAATGGGAAAAGGTGCCCAGGTTTATCTGGGTTCCGCTGAACTTGCCGCAGTAGCTGCAAAGCTCGGAAGAATTCCTACATTTAGTGAATATATGGAACATGCGATTGATAAAATCAAAAACAAAGAGTCCGATGTTTATAAATATCTCAATTTTAATGAGATTAAAGATTACGAATTAGCGCAACGAAACGGTTAATCGATTTGCTGCAGTGTTATTTTCAGTAGCGCTGCAGCTTATATTTTTATTTCTGGTTTTTTGCGTGCATAGTCGATAATCTTCTTGGTATAACCTGAATTAAAAAGAGGTGAGGTTATAATGAAATCTGCAGTTGCAACATTGCATGCAGTTGGAACATTATAAAGAACGGATAATCTGAGCAATGCACGAATATCTGGATCATGTGGCTGTGCAGTCAGCGGGTCCCAGAAGAAAATCAGCAAATCTATCTTTCCAAGACTGATTTCAGCACCAATTTGCTGGTCTCCGCCTAAAGGGCCGCTATGATAACAATGTACTGGTATAAGACTTTTTTCACTTATCAGTTTCCCGGTTGTTCCGGTTCCTACCAGAGAGTGACTTTCCAGAATTCCTTTGTGCAATAGAACCCACTCGATCAGATCGATTTTTCTGTTATCATGAGCAATTAAAGCAATTGTTTTATGGTCAGGGACATCTTTGTAATAATATTGGCTTTCATCTTTTTTTAATTCTGTTGACATTTTATTTCCTTTACGAAGACATTATAGATCATATAATAATTCTATATAAGTATAATGTTAATTTTGAGTTAATAATTTAAAAATGGATAATAAGAAAATAATAATTGAAAATATGTTTTTTGTAGTATTAAACATTTTCATTGTTTTTATTCTGGTTTTTATTTATGTCTTAAGGAACATTCAATTTGCAAACCTGGATTATCAAATTCAAATTTTAAAAAAAGAGAAAAAGAAATTATTTGAAGAGGTTGAGGAGTTACATGTTATTGTCGCTGATTACTCGAAAACCTCGCGAATTGAAAAGTTGTATAGAGAAAAATATGGCTATCTACCGGTACAAACCGGGAAAAAAATAATTACCCTTGAATTGAATGAAATAATTGTCAAACCCAAATAAAATGGATTTAAAATTCAAACTTCATTCCAAATGGCCTTTTGCAGGGGATCAGCCCGGAGCTGTAAAGAAGTTAACTTCAATATTAGCTGAAAAATCGGGCAAGGCAGTCTTACTCGGTGTTACAGGTTCTGGAAAAACCATGACAATGGCAGGAGTCATTGAAAATCTGAATAGACCAACTCTTATTATAACACACAATAAAACTCTTGCTGCACAACTATATCGTGAGTTTAAGGATTTTTTTCCAGAAAATGCTGTGGAATATTTTATCAGCTATTATGATTATTATCAGCCTGAGGCATACATTCCAAGTAGTGATACATTTATTGAAAAAGATGCTGCTATTAATGAAGAGATTGAAATGCTGCGATTAAGGGCCACTAGTTCTTTGCTTGAGCGCAAGGATGTAATTGTGGTCGCAAGTGTTAGCTGCATTTATGGCCTGGGTTCTCCTGAAGATTATACCGAATCTATTTTGTTTCTGGAACAAAATCAGAATATAAGCAGAGACGAAGTGGTTTCACGGCTGGTAAGAATGTTGTATGAAAGAAATGATACAGAGCTTCAACGTGGCAAGTTTCGCATACGAGGAGATGTTCTTGAGGTTTTTACTGCATATTCTACCGACCTTATAAGAATTGAATTTTTTGGAGATGAAATCGAGAATATCAGCAAGGTAGACAGAATTACGGGACAGATACATGAAAATTATGGCCGCGTTGCAATTTACCCTTCTAAACATTTTATTACTTCTCCTCCCAAGCTGGCAGAAGCCATTGAAAAAATTCAGGGTGAATTAAAGGATCAAATAACTTATTTTAAAGAAAACAGCAAACTTTTGGAAGCCGAAAGAATTAATCAGAGAACAATGTATGATATCGAAATGCTTCGTGAGATGGGTTATTGTAATGGAATTGAAAACTATTCGCGACAGTTGACCGGTCGTTCACCTGGAAGCCGGCCAGCATGTTTGATCGACTATTTTCCTGAAGATTTTCTGGTAATTATAGATGAGAGTCATGTTTCTATACCTCAAATTGGTGGAATGTATGCAGGGGATCGCAGCAGAAAAGAGACCCTGGTAAATTTTGGTTTTCGTTTGCCTTCTGCACTTGACAACCGCCCTTTGAACTTTCCAGAATTTGAAAAATTATGTAAAAACATTTTATATGTTTCAGCAACCCCGGCAGATTATGAGTTTCAGGTGTCTAATCATGTTGTTGAACAGATAATCAGGCCAACAGGGTTGATTGATCCGGTTGTAGAGGTTCGAAAAACCATGGGTCAAATAGATGACCTTGCAAATGAGATTGAAAAATGTGTAGCCCATTCAGAGAGAGTTCTCGTAACCACGTTGACTAAAAAAATGTCCGAAGATTTAACAGATTATTATATGAACAAGGGAATAAAAGTTCGCTATCTTCATTCTGAAATAAATGCTCTGGAGCGCGCGGAAATTCTCAGAGACTTGAGAAGGGGAGAGTTTGATGTGCTTGTCGGAATTAACCTGTTGAGAGAAGGCCTTGATTTACCCGAGGTCTCCCTGGTTGCGATTTTAGACGCAGACAAAGAGGGTTTTTTGCGTTCAAAAAGATCATTAATCCAAACAATGGGTAGAGCTGCGAGAAATGTAAATGGACGGGTAATTTTATATGCAGATAAAATTACGCAATCCATGGAGGGGGCAATTTCAGAGACAGAACGAAGGAGGGAAATTCAGCAGAGATACAATAAAGAGCATGGAATTGAACCAGTATCGATAAAAAAAGATATAGTGGATATGATTGAACGTGATTACAGGGTCGAGGATCTTACACCGGTGATGGAGTCGTTAATTGACAAGTATGATCCGAAAGGCTTCAAAAGTAAAAAAGAGTGGAAGGCCAGATTAGAAAAAGATATGCTGAAAGCAGCTCAGGAACTGGATTTTGAAAAAGCAGCGTTATTAAGAGATATTTTATTTAATGATGGTTGAAAACCATTTCTTAAATCTTTTTCAGATAAATCCAATCGTATCGTGCATTCTAACCATTCCGACAGGTTTTTTTTCATGATTAATAACAGCAAGTGTATAGGTGTTATTTTCATGCATGATGGATACGGCCTCGGCAACAAGCATTTCGGGTTCTATGGATTTTGGATCAGCTGACATATAGTCCTGTGCATTTTTCATGAAAAGTTCTTCCAGATTGCTCTCGTAGGTATCGATGAGTCTTTTGATATCTCCATCCGTTATAATACCCCGTAAATGTCCTTTAGAACCAGTGACGAGCACAGCGCCCATGTTGGAGGAAACCATTATGGACAATATTTCTTTGAAAGTTGTCTGTTTGGAAACAGTGTAATTGTTAGGGTTGGTAACCATAATGTCTTTAACTCGGGTTAAGAGTTTTTTTCCCAGCGCACCTGATGGATGGAATTTGCCAAAATCCCCTGGTTTAAATTTTTTTAAAATAATTAATGCTGAAGAGAGGGCATCACCGATTGCAAGACAAATTGTGGTTGAAGCCATCGGCGCCAGATTTAATGGGCAACCTTCTCTGGAAAGTTTGTAGATAATGGATAAATCGGATTCATTTGCAAGTGTGCTTCCTTTTTTTCCTGTAACCGAAATCAGTTTTGCACCTAGAAGGCGAATATGTGGTAGTAATTCAATAATTTCTCTGGTCTCTCCTGAATTACTGTATGCCAGAACAATCTCTCCTGCTTGAATATTTCCCATATCCCCATGAAGTGCATCTGCCGGATGAAGGAACATGGCTGGAGAGCCTGTAGATGTCATTGTTGCAGCCGTTTTGCGGGCAATAATACCAGATTTTCCCATACCGGTTAATATGATCCGGTTTGAACTCGTTTTTAATAGTTTTGTCGCATCGTGCAATGATAAAAGAAATTCTTCATTGACCGCATTTTCATTCAAGGTGTCAATCTCGGCCTTTAGGGTTTCTTTTATAGTCTGGAGAAGATCAGAATTCATATTCTTTAAAACATATTCTCCTGAGAATTTTCATTTTTTTCTTTTTCAAAAAAAGTCTCTTTATCGAGAGGCTGTGATTTATAAGATCCTGGTCCATTTTTTTTCAAGACAGCCCATTTACCTTCGGCCTCTTTAAGTTTTGTTTCACAAAAGTTTTTCAGTAAAATTCCTTTTTCATATAATTCCATAGAGTTCTCAAGTGATTCTTTACCATCCTCCAGGGATCTGGTTATAGACTCGAGTTCCAAAAGTGCCTCTTCAAATGTAATGTTTTTGGATAATTTTCCACTCATATATCATAATAATTTTTCTTATATCATCTGTAAATTAAATAGTAATAAATTAATATTCAGTCCGGGGAGATATGTTACTTTTTTGTTGCTCTGAAAACGGGGCTTCAATCAATGCTGATTTAGCCAAAACAAGTATTGAGGAGAAGCCCCATGAAAAGCTATCAAAAAGAGATT
>Ga0224495_10000440_pt1 | contig 33523 bp, 40 predicted proteins | sample SF_Jul11_sed_USG_FD_168128 | JGI IMG/M metagenome (GOLD analysis project Ga0224495, IMG submission 168128) | Sediment microbial communities from San Francisco Bay, California, United States - SF_Jul11_sed_USGS_4_1 | ecosystem: Environmental > Aquatic > Marine > Sediment | place: USA: California... | reverse complement strand
AAGGTGAAGGCAGGAAGAAACTCGCCCGATGAGAGAACCAACCCGTAGCAAGGGGGCCTCTCGAGCGGCTGGGCAAGTCCAGAAGACACCCGCCTTATCCGAACCACGCGATATCGACTCGTGTGCATGCCCAAGTGTCACACAACTGAAGTCGGAGCGGTGCCTTGCTTCTTTACCAGGGCACATATGTTCCGTGAGAAATCTCCTATAGGGAAATGGTAGGACTTCTCTGGTGACATACTAATGATTTGCCAGCCAGTTTTGACTAGCAGCTTTCGTAACTCGCCATAAGAGAACAAGTGATAGTAGCGGTAAACCGTCTTCTCCTTCAGTCTCCAGGGCACTCGTTGCTCTTCTGACCTGAACCAGAACCTTGGTTGTCCCCGGTTCCACACAGTTACAAAGGCCTTTCCCTCGGGCTTTAATACCCGCTTTAATTCGACGAATGCCTTTTCCCTCTGTTCTCTGCCTTTGATATGGTGGTAGGTGGCCACTGATATTGCCCAATCGAAGGTATTATCGCGGAAAGGCAGGAATAACGCATCAGAAGCTACCAGGTTGACATAAAACTTGAACTTGGCCGAATACCTGCTAGCTTGCCTCAACATAGCAGGGGACGAATCCACCCCCCAGAGTTCGACCCCCTGACTGAAAGGCAAGAAATCGGGGCCGTGAGCACAGCCGACATTTAGCAGCTTGCCGGTTTGCCATCTTGTTGCTAAGGCATCCAGCTCTTCTCTTAGTAGGGGCCAATGCCTTACCCGATACCAGCTTTCGGCTATTTGGTCGAAAACTTCTCTGTTTGTGGCCATATACACACTCTGGTAAACTTTAACATATTATTCCATGAAGAAAGCATCTCGAACCATTTCCGGAGTAACCCCGGTAGCAGTTATGGCCAAGCCGTTCCCCTGCCCCGGTAAATGTGTTTATTGCCCGAGTTCCCCCGAGGCGCCCAAGAGCTATACCGCGGAGTCTCCTGCAGTGCTCCGAGCTCGAAGTTGTGGGTTTGACGCCAAAAAACAAGTTGAGATCAGACTCAAGACACTGGCCGAAATGGGACATGCCCGGGACAAGGTAGAGCTTATCGTTATGGGGGGCACTTTTCTGTATTATCCCCAGGACTACCAGTATCAGTTCATTAAGGACTGCTACGATGCTTTGACCGGCATCACTTCCAGCAGTCTACAGGAAGCCAAGAAATTGAATGAGAATACTGAACACCGCTGCGTAGGATTGTGCATCGAGACGAGACCTGACTTCTGCGGCGAGGAAGAGATAAGGCGGATGCTTGATTTCGGCACCACCAGGGTGGAACTCGGGGTACAGACTTTGGATGATGAGATTCATTGTCTGACAAAAAGGGGACACGGAGTAGCTGAAGTCATCTCTGCGACCAGGCTATTACGAGACCGTGGCTTTAAGGTCTACTATCATTGGATGCCTGGTCTACCGGGGTCAACGCCTGAGCATGATCTGGAGCTGTCGCGGCAACTGTTTGAAGACGCGCGTTTTCGGCCGGATGGGCTCAAGCTTTACCCCACGCTGGTAGTTCGGGGGAGTGAGTTAGAGACTTGGTATCGAGATAATCGCTATCAGCCCTATTGTGATGAGGTAATGATCGATTCGCTCGTAGCTATCAAGATTTTGATTCCCAAATACGTGAGGATTTCCAGGTTGATGCGGGACATTCCCAGCAAATTCATCATTGCCGGCAGCCGGGATTTAGCACTGAGAGGGACTATTAGAAAAAAGATGGAACAGGCAGGTGTTCGCTGTAACTGTATTCGTTGCCGTGAATATGGGCATCGCCGAAGGGACGGTTGGTTAATTGGTGGGCCTCAGCTAACCAGGTTGGATTATGAAACCCTGGGGGGTAAAGAGATCTTCCTCTCGTACGAGGATGAGAATGAAACATTGTTCGGCTTGCTGAGGTTGAGAGTGAATGAGGAAAAAGCAATAGTCAGGGAGCTACACATTTTTGGTCCTGAAGTTCCTCTGGGCACAAGGCTAGAGCAAGGCGCTCAACATCATGGCCTCGGCGAAAGGTTGGTCCGAGAGGCAGAAAGAATCGCCAGGGAGGAATCCAAGGCTGATAGGTTATCGGTCCTTAGCGGTGTCGGTGCCCGGGAGTATTACCGCTCCCTTGGTTATCGTCTGGAAGGCGCTTATATGGTCAAGGAATTTGGTTGAGCTAAATGGAAGCCTTTGGAAAGACCGTTTCGCAACCCATCCCGTCCTGAGCACAGTCGAAGGACAAGCTAGTCTGCTCTCGAGTGCCGCTCATGGTTCGATAAGCTCACGACGAGCTATCTAATAAACAATCCCCTTCAACTATATTGACATCGAGTAATAGCTATACTTATAATGAATTGAAGGTCGCACAGAATTTATTCAATCAAGTGAGAGCCTTGAAACCTGGAGAAAACAAGAAAAGGAGAAAGAGCAGATGGATAATGAGGTAAGGCCAACCTGGAGATTAGCTTGGGGTTTGTGGTGGCGGATGTTTCTTATTACCCTGGGAATATCTGTGATAATCTCGGTGATTCTATTCGCAGTGGGTGTAACAACATTCCTACCTTGGCTGTTTTGGTGAGTGCTGATGCTGAAGGGCATGACGATTTGTCGCTGCTGAGAACACAAAAAGTGTGGTGGTTACAGCACCGGGATAGGCTACGCAGGCAAGCGTGTTGCCTCGGCCGTTATTAGAGTTTCGGGGTATTGACAAGGAAGGCTTTTAACTATATCGTATTCAAGAATGAACAAGGAGGGATAAGAAATGGAAAAAACATGGAAGCCGACAACCGCAGGCATACTGGGCATTATTGCAGGAGCTCTTCAGGTGATTTTCGGCACGATATTTGCCACAGTAGCTGGCTTTGTGGGTGCATTTATTGGGATGGGATGGCTTGGTGCCATTGGCGCCCCGTTAATCATATTTGGGGTAATTGCGATAGTAGGTGGTATCTATGCCTTAAGAAGAAGGGTTTGGGGACTGGCGCTTGCCGGGTCTATCTGTGCACTCATTGGTCCCTGGTTTATTCTTGGGATACTCGCCATTATATTCGTCGCCTTGGGTAAGCGCGAATTTAAGTAAAGTCTAAGATTCTGCAGATTATTGGCTGCATAGTGGTTGCTAAGAAAGCCTTTTAAGAAGGGAGACAATGTTTTGTAGAAATTGTGGTAAAGAGTTAACCGGCAGTCCGGAATTCTGCATGAATTGTGGAGCCAAACCAATGGCTGGCACCAGTTTTTGCCCTGGATGTGGTGCTCAAACAACTCCTATGACGGAGATATGCACTAAGTGCGGCGTTAAGGTGGCACCGAAAGCAGCGGCGACAGGTGGCGCCTGGATGCCAGTGACTGCGGGAATTCTGGACTTGGTTGTCGGGGTCCCTGGCCTGATTATTGGAATGATCTCGGCAGTAGTCGGAGGATTTCTGACTTTTTTTGTAGCTGGCTTGGGTGCATTAATAGGCGCCCCGATGATCATTCTTAGCATAGTAGCTATAGTAGGCGGGATCTTCGCCATCAGAAAGAGGGCCTGGGGTTTCGCGCTAGCGGGCGCAATTTGTGGTTTTGCTATCGGATTACCGCTTGTGGCGCCTGCTATACTCTTTGGCATCCCGGCCATCGTATTTACCGTTTTGGGGAAGGGGAAATTCGAGTAAGACTCCCTCCAAGCTATGTGTATTAGACTGGTTGCCCAAGTTATGATACATGGCAAAACTCGTGGATTTTGTGAGACCCCCGGGTTGCCAACCAAGCAAGAGATTTGGTTGGGTGAGAATTTGTTATGCGATTGTGCCTGATGAATCGGGCAACTACTGAATCTTGTTTGAAAGACTCTAAGGACGGAAAGGACGCAAGCTCATTCAGAAATGATAGTCACCAGTGCCTGCAAGGGAAGTAGGTGATGTTTTGCAGAAATTGCGGCAAAGAGTTAACAGCGGCTTCAGAAACTTGTGTCAGTTGTGGAACTAAGCCAATGGCTGGCACCAGTTTTTGCCCTCGGTGTGGTGCTCCAACAACGCCCCTGACTGAAATCTGTACCGAATGCCGTGTACGACTAGCCGAGGCAACAAGAGGGAAGACGTGGAAGACGAGAACCGCCGGAATTCTAGCTATTGTTGCTGGAGTTGGAGGTGTAACTCAGTGGGTAACGATTGCTGTGGTGGCAATGCGTGAGTTGCTTGGTCTGGGTGGAATCGTCGCAGCTGTGTTTGCAATCGCGATAGCAACTGGGATAGTAGCCATAGTGGGCGGTGTTTTTGCCTTAAAGAGGAAGAGGTGGCGACTGGCCCTTGCGGGTTCTATTTGTGCGATCTTCTCTCTTATGTTTATTCCAGTGCTTTTGAACGTGCCTCTTGCGATAGCAGCAATTGTGCTTGTCGTCTTGGGGAGGGGCGAGTTTGAACAGAGTCCAAGATTGCGCAGGTCATGTGAATCAGATTTGAAAGAACTTTAGGGACAGAAAGGAGGCAAAATGCAAAGGTATCCTTTTCTACGGTTTGCGACTGCTGTACTGAGGATCCTGGGGTGGATAATACTGGTCGTTGGCGTTATCGGTTCGATTGTTTTCGGAATTAGGACGGGTGGAGTCACAGGTGTATTATATGCGGTGGGCGGAGCAATTTTCTCTTTTCTGACTTGGCTATTCTTGCTGGCAACCAGAGAGCTTCTCTACTTGCTTATTCAGGTGGAAGAGAACACCAGAAACACAGCTGAGCGCATCAGCATTACAGAGGAATCCAGCCAAGACTGAATTTATGAATAGCTTAGCGGTTATGTGAAATGAAGGTGGTAATTTCCTCTGTATTTCACAAGGTAGTTACTTTGTTCCGCAAGGTTGGTCCCTTGTTTCGCAAAATTGGTTCCTTCTTCCGCAAGGTTGGTCCCTTGTTTCGCAAGATCGGTCCCTTGTTCCACAAGGTTGGCCCCTTGTTCCGCAAGGTTGGTTCCCTGTTCCGCAAGGTTGGTTCCCTGTTCCGCAAGGTTGGTTCCTCGTTACACAAACGTATTCGCAAATTGCGGCTGCTGCCGCCCTTTCGGAGGATAGACCGTGCTTTGCAGAAAACTTGGAAAGGACCTAAGCGGGTGCAGTATCGTTTTTTGCCATACGTGACCAGTGTTTTGAGAGTTTTGGGGTGGGCAGTACTGATAATTGGGGTTCTTGCTTCAATTCTCCTCGGACTGGAAATCATGAATGGTGGATTGATGGTTTGGAAGGCTGAACTGATAGGTGTAGGCATGGGTGTTTCCGTGATTGTGTTGGGAATAATTGGCTCCTTCCTGGCCTGGTTATTCTTACTTGTAAGTAGGGAATTAGTTTACCTATTTATCCATGTGAAAGAGAACACCAGAAACACAGCTGAGAGCATTACAGGGGAATCAGCCTAAGATAAGTCCGTGTGTCAGCAGGTTATGTGAATCAGGGTAGCAACCTTCTTGTGTCGTTCGATAAGTTCATTCAGCTTGACGATGGCGTCATAGTACGGCTCAACCAGTAACCTTACATTGTTTGCCTTAGCCCAGCATTCCGCCTCGGCGGCTATAGGAGCAGCATCATTTGTTCCGGTACCGACAATTATCACTTCAGGCTGCCGGGGGCTCAATTCCTCCAGTTCTCGTTCCTTAATTTCGTGGCTGCCGAACATCAAAAAGCCGCCTCTCCGCTTCTTCACCGGGCCGTGCGCAAAAATGAGAACATCTCTGCGGTATTTCCTGCCCTCGATTACTGTAGAGCCAAAGGTAAGTTCATTTATCCTAGCCACTAAATTTAACCTCCTTCCCTCTGGTCTTTCTCTTACTCTGTAAATCGGTGTGTTGTTTGCTGGTCCGCTTTATGGCCCGCCCATGCTTGAAACGATTCAGGTTGACAAATCCTCTTGCCACGATTCTCCCACTAGATAAAGCTATTCTTCAGCCTGAGTATCTCCTCTTCAACATCGCTGCCCTGTGCTTTGAGATGTTTTATGGCTTGGTCTATTCTGTCATGTTTGTAGCTATCACTGAGGTCACCTAGCCCATCATATAAACCAGCCCGCCTGCCGACTTTGAAATTGAGCCTTTCTTCATCCGGCAGAGACAAATACCTATCTATGATATTGAGGCATTTCTCCTTGTCCTCCGGCATCTTGCCCTCTACCTCCATCAATAAGTTGAGTATGTGGTCGCTTTTGAGATAGCCGGTAACCCGCAGGTTTTCGATGAAAACGGCTATTTCTCTTACCACCTCATCCTCCGTTTGCAGTTCAAAATCTCCGTCCTGTAATTTAGCCCACAACGGCATAGTCGGAGAGATGTGGAGGCTGCGCAGCCTGATATAATCGGGGGCAATCTCGTTTAACACCCTGGCTGTTTCCCGGGCATGCTCTTGAGACATTTTCTTGCCCCCGAGCCCAGGCATAACATATTCGCACAGAGAAACGCCCGCTTCTTTCACCTTCTTCCCACCTTCAATGTGGTTCTCGGCAGTGCAGCCTTTCTCCATATAAGCCAACAGAGGGTCATAGCCGGTCTCGAGTCCGATGTGAATCCTATCTAGGCCAGCCTCCTTGATGTCTTTCAATTCCGCTAACGACTTTCTGGCTGCAGTATGGGACCGACCATATGTAGTCACTCTATTTAGGCTGGGAAAGGTTTTTCTCAGCAAGGTAATTACTTGAATTAGCTCGGGAGTGCGCATGATAAGGGTATTAGAATCCTGGAGAAAGGCGGTCTTGCCTCCTGTCGCAAGCCACTGAGCAACATGACCCACACATGGGCCATATTGGGCTTGATTACAGAGCATCGCTGCCATTTCTCTTGCTCTGTCCCCATAGCCTGCCTTCCACGCCATTTCTTTGATACCTTCGCTGATGGCCTTAACTACCTCAATATCCCTGATAATCTCCCCCACTGCCCTCAGCTCAAACTTGCTACCCTTGTATACCGGGCAGAACTGACATCTATTCCACGGACAATTCCTGGTCGCCCTTATCAAGAGAGAATAAGCTTCACTGGGAGGTCTGATAGGACCTAGCTCGAAGGTGTGACTCAGCTTTTCTGTCACTGAATGATTTGGCATTTTGCGTATTTTATCGTGGAGAAGGGAAACAGGCAAATAGACTTTTGCCTCTTTGCCATGATAATATCGGTATTTCAAAATGACGCAAATTGAAGTAGTCTCTTTTGATGCAGAGGGGACACTGGTAACACCTGATTTCAGCGAGACCATATGGCACGAGGCCATCCCTGCGCTTTACGCTAAGAAGAAGGGACTTGACCTTGCTCAAGCCAAGCAGTGTATTACTGACGAGTACAACAAGGTCGGTGACCATAGACTGGAATGGTATGATATCGAATATTGGTTTAGCTGTCTCGATTTGGGCTCTTCTGAGCCGGTGATACAAACTTGCCTGAGTAAGATATCCTATTATCCTGAGATAATTGAAGTCCTTTCATCCTTAGCCAGCGAATATAAGCTGATCGTTGCCTCAGGTACGTCGCTAGAGCTACTACATTGCTTACTCCGAGATATCAAACCTTACTTCGTTCGAATTTTTTCTTCCATTTCTCACTATAGACAGGTAAAAAACCCTGATTTTTACCTCAGGATATGTGAAGAGATGGGCGTCAAGCCCAGCCAGGTCATCCACATCGGTGATAACTGGCAGTTTGATTTCCTCAATGCCCGGCAGGCTGGCCTAAATGCTTTCTATATTGACAGGTCGGGGGAAAACCATCAGGAATCTCTTAGCGATTTGACCCAACTGAAACACTTTCTCCTGCCCTCAGCATAAATATGCTCTCTCCTGGTGCAAAGGTAGCACGGTAACCCTAGACATGGTGAGCCATTTTGAGTTAAAATGTACTACTCAACCCATGCCAAAGAGAGCATTCGTTCGAAACGCCTCCCCCAGTAACAAATTCAACTTGTCCACGGCAGAGCTAAAGGAAACGGCCAAAATGCTACGCCGTCATGTAATCACCATGATAGCTACGGCAGGGAGTGGGCATCCCGGTGGCTCTCTGTCAGCAGCCGACATTATCACTGCACTCTATTTCAGAATTTTGCGCCATGACCCCGAAAATCCGCAATGGTCAGAGCGTGACCGATTTGTATTGAGCAAAGGACATGCTGCTCCGATCTTGTACGCTGCCCTGGCTGAAGCTGGCTACTTTCCCGTAGCAGAGCTGGCAACGCTGAGAAGGCTGGATAGCCGCCTCCAAGGACATACCGATAGAAATCTCACCCCCGGGGTAGAAATGTCGGCCGGTTCCTTAGGTATAGGTCTGTCCTTTGCCATTGGCGTCGCCTTGGCTGCCAGGCTGGATTCTAAAACCTACCGAACGTACGCTCTCCTTAGCGATGGAGAATGTGAAGAGGGACAGACCTGGGAGGCAGCTCTTGCAGCAGCCCAGTTCAACCTGGATAACCTGACAGCTATGGTTGACTGCAATGGCATGCAACTCAGCGGATGGACTCGCGACATTATGAACCTTGAGCCTCTTATCCGGAAATGGCAAGCCTTTGGCTGGCATGTTATTGACATAGACGGACACGACTTTGACCAAATCCTAGCTGCTTTCCTCAAAGCTGACAAAATGAAAGGCAAGCCTACTGTGATCACCGCCCGAACTATTAAAGGCAAGGGGGTTAGCTTCATGGAAAACAACGTGGTGTTTCACGGCAAAGCACCTACCCGGGAAGAAGCTGAAAAGGCACTAAAGGAGTTAGGGTGACCACCCCTGGAGGACTCCGTTTTTCGTGGGCCCCAGATTTAGCGATTGACATCCCGGGGTTCCCCTTGAAAAGAGTGAAGCGGATTTTTCATGGGGCACAGGAGTAAGTATGGCTGAAGCGTCTACCCGCGAAATCTACGGCAAAACTCTGGTAGAGCTAGGCAGACAAAACAAAGACATTATTGTCTTGGATGCCGATGTGTCGCCCTCAACAATGACTAATTTTTTTGCCCGGGAGTTTCCTGAGCGTTTCTTCAACTGCGGTCTGCAAGAGCAGAACATGATCGGTATAGCTGCTGGTTTGGCTGCTTCGGGTAAGACCGTCTTTGCCAGCACCTTCGCTGTTTTTGTCGTCTGTCGCTGTTTTGACCAGTTGAGGCTATGCATTTCTCAGCCGAATCTAAATGTCAAGATCGTAGCTACGCATGGTGGCATCAGCGTAGGAGAGGATGGCACTTCACATCAAGCAATTGAAGATCTGGCGTTGTGTTGTGCCCTTCCTGGTTTCACCGTGGTCGTTCCCGCAGACGCTATAGAGACTGCTGTAGCAGTAAGAGCAGCAGCAGATACCTACGGACCTTTCTACATCAGACTAAGTCGCCCTAAGACACCGATTATCTACCCCGAAGGCTATCACTTTACATTAGGCAAGGCAGTGACTATGAAACAAGGCAAGGACGTAACTATTATGGCCACGGGCATCATGGTGGCCAAGGCTTTGGAGGCGGCCGATATCTTAGCCAGACAAAATATAGATTGCCGGGTAATCAACATACATACCCTTAAACCTCTGGACGAAGCAGCCATAGTCAAAGCAGCTTCAGAGACAGGCGCAGTTGTCGTTGCCGAAGAGCACTTAGCCCAAGGTGGTCTTGGCAGCCGAGTTGCTCAGATACTAGCCAAGGAGAAGCCAGTGCCGATGGAATTCGTCAATCTTGGTGACAGGTATGCCATGTCAGGCAAAGCTGAAGAACTGCTTCAAAGATATGGATTGACGCCCACAGATATTGAAGAATTGGTGAAATCAGCCGTCAAGAGAAAATGATATTCCCAGGTTGAGTCCTGGGAAAGAAACCAGGTATCACTGAAATGACGGGAACCTTGCGCCCAGAAAAGCGCTTCTTATTCGCTTTGGCTTGTGGAGCTTTGCTTGGCTTGCTCCTCGTGTCTGGGTTGAGTAGTGTCAGTCGCATCATCTACCCAGGGAGCCTTGTTGCTAGTTGACTTCCGGCGACAGAGTCTGAATTCAAATCTTACATCACACCCGAATGCCAGGCGGTCAAGGAGGCTCTACAAGATATCCTCGGTGACCCCCGTTACACACTCTCTCAACCTGGCTTTGATGATATCCGAGACTGGGTCGCTGATAATATAGCGTATGAATCTGGTGGAGAACGATGAGGGAAGGACTATTGGCAAGTACCCCAAAAAACGCTGTCCTACCTGACCGGCGATTGCGACGACTTTTCTACTCTACTATGCTCCCTCCTTAGAGCCTATGGCATTGATGCGGAGCAGATATATGACGCTCGGTGTTGATGGTGAGGAGGATGGACATGCCTTCGTGATAGAAGATTGGTACCGCGATGGGGAGTGGCGAAGGGTAGAATCCCAAGCGCCTGCTCAACTCTCATCGTACTCGCGGCCGTTCTTTTCTGGATCGCATCTTGATTCCAGACTGGATAAATATGAAATCAGCGTGGTCTTTAATGACCTGTATTGCCACGATGAAGGTTTTTCATGCGACGAAGTGCAAGAAGACTTTTGGACTCTGGCTGAGATAGTGGCCGCTATGGGCGAAATCTTGAAGCGATTGTCACGACTCTTAGGATCTTTGCTCGGGCTCTTGTTGAGCTGACACCGACAGGATATGCCTTAGATCAATACATTGGTTCTGAAAACCTTTCCAGTTTCTTCCTCAATGCCAGCAGATTAAGCACGTCTTCTTTGTTGTATTCCAATAGCAGATCCAGTGCCTTTCTGTCATGGTCAATCTGATATCTCCACCAAAGCACCACTGCCTGCGCACCCCCGATACCCCGTAGCCGACGAGGAATGCCTAACTGCTGCTCTACCACCTTGAACCCGCCATACAAATTGTTCCTCCAGCAATCATGCATCAGGTCATGGTGACGAAAGTGCTCTCTCAGGTTTACCCCGAGCCGGAAGCTGATAAAGGGAAGATCAAATCGGCTGCCGTTGTACGTATAAATGGTTTCCACACAGCGCAAGGTCCTGAGCAAGTTACTTCTGGTTACTTCATTTCCCACGAGTTGAACTAATTTATTCGTACCATCAAAGGCCAAACAGATGCCGATGACGGTTATTTCGTCGTAAAACGAGCACAAGCCTGTAGTCTCAATGTCAAGATAAGCATCAAATGGTAGCTGCAACCCGCTGCCTGCCTTTCCAATACTCCTACTCTGGCATATGATAGCATATGTTAGTGAAAATGAGGCAGCTTGCTACGTCTATGCTAACCACTCGGTACCATTTCGAGGTAGGAGCAAAGAAGTATTAATCTAGACAACTATGGAAGGAGAGCGAATATGAGAGAGTGCACTCGAGAGCAAAACAAGGCAAACTGTAACTGTACCTATGAGCCATGCAACAGAAAAGGCATTTGCTGCGAATGTCTAAAGTATCATTTGCGGTCAGACGAGCTACCGGCCTGCTTTTTCCCCGACGATGTGGAAAGGACTTACGACCGCTCCATAGAAAGATTTGTTGAGACCTACCAGAAAAGAGGGCGGCGGTGAACAACAGCTCAAAATAGATAGCCAGACTGCAAAATAGTCTGCTATACTTCTTCTAGTATGCCGAGAATAGACAACCGCGCTGACAATGAACTTCGCCCCGTGCGCATAATCTTGGGGTATCAGAGTTTCGCCGAGGGTTCAGCTTTGATCGAACTGGGGAAAACAAGGGTATTGTGCTCCGTTAGCATGGACGAAAGGGTGCCCCACTTTCTCAAAGGTGGTGGCCAGGGGTGGGTCACTGCAGAATATGCCATGTTGCCTCGCTCCACTATTACTCGTACGCCGCGCGACAAATCAGAGGGAAGAAGCCAAGAAATCCAACGCATTATCGGCCGCAGCTTAAGAGCCGCGACTAACCTAGCCATACTGGGAGAGCGAACGTTTATGGTAGATTGCGATGTGTTGCAGGCAGACGGCGGTACCAGAACAGCGGCTGTCACGGGTGGATACGTTGCTCTATATCACGCTTTCCATAACCTAAGAAAACAAGGCGTTCTGCCATTTATGCCATTAAGCAGGATGATAGGCGCTACCAGCGTGGGTATTGTGAACGGCAATATGCTGCTTGACCTTTGCTACGAAGAGGATTATCAAGCCGAAGTTGATTTCAATGTGGTAATGACCGACAAGAATGAATTTGTGGAAGTTCAAGGAACCGCTGAAGGTAAACCCTTCACTAAGGAAACCGCTGATGCCTTGCTTTCTTTGGCACGGCAAGGCATAGTCAAGTTGTTCAAGATACAGAAGGAAACCTTGAGGGCTTTAACTTAAACTTGCCTGTGGGTTCCTCGCTTTTATCTGTCTTTTCATTGCCGGGGCGCGTTTGCATTGAGAATCGCCCTGTTCTATACTTTATTTTTGCTGTGAGTTACATGAGGTTCTAGAAAGATGACCCAACTGAAGTTAGCGCGAAAAGGTACTGTTTCACCCCAGATAAAGCATGTGGCCGAAAAGGAAAGTGTACAGACGGATTTTATCGTCCGCGGCATAGCTGCGGGTGAAATCATAATTCCGGCCAACATTAATCACACAAATCTGATCCCTTGTGGCATAGGCAGAGGCCTGAGAACCAAAGTCAATGCTAACATAGGCACATCTTCAGATTTCTGTGATTTGAACATGGAATTGAGGAAGTTACAGACCACCATCGAGTTTGGTGCTGACACTGTGATGGACCTGAGCACCGGAGGCGATATTTCAGCTATCAGGAGGGCTATCATGCGTGCCAGTACCGTACCTGTGGGCACGGTGCCCATTTATCAGGCTGGTATTGAAGCTATTGAGAATCGTGGAGCCATCGTAAACATGACTGTGGACGAGATTTTCGCAGTGATAGAAGAACACGCCAAAGACGGCGTTGATTTTATGACTCTCCATTGCGGAGTGACTCAAGCGTCTCTGGCCAGACTCAAAAAGCAGGGTAGGACGACTGATATAGTGTCCCGGGGTGGAGCTTTCCTGATAGGCTGGATGCTCCATAACGACATGGAGAATCCATTATATCAATACTATGACCGCTTGCTGGACTTGACTTTCCAGTATGATTTCGCTTTGAGTCTGGGTGACGGCTTGCGTCCTGGATGCTTGGCTGATGCCACCGACAGGGCTCAAATCCAAGAGTTGATTATCCTTGGCGAATTGGTGGAACGCGCCAGAGAAGCCGGTGTTCAAGCCATGGTTGAAGGGCCTGGCCACTTACCACTGGACCAAATTGCCGCCAATGTTCAACTGGAAAAGAGCCTCTGCCGTGGGGCACCCTTCTATGTCCTCGGGCCTCTAGTAACTGATGTAGGTGCCGGCTACGATCACATTACTGCTGCTATTGGGGGAGCAATTGCCGCTGCCGCTGGCGCAGACTTCTTGTGCTATGTTACACCCACCGAGCACCTTTCCCTCCCCGGTATACAGGATGTTAAAGAAGGTGTGATCGCCTCTCGCATAGCTGCTCATGCCGGGGATATTGCCAAGGGTGTAAAAGGTGCTAAAGAGTGGGATGAACAAATGTCCAGAGCTCGCAAGTCTTTTGATTGGAAGACTCAAGCCGAACTATCTCTGGACCCAGAACTCTCACGGCAAATCCATGCCAGGATACCAGCTAGCGGAGCGACTTGCAGCATGTGCGGCAAATATTGCGCCATGGCGATAGTAGAGGAATACCTCGGCATCTCAGCACCCAAATGCTGAAGTAGCCGTCAACAGACAGGTTATGAGTGGAAAATGAAGGCAGAGATAATACCCATTGGTACGGAAATCTTGCTGGGCAACATAATTGATACCAACTCTTCCTTTTTAGCAAGTCAATTACCCTTGCTGGGAATCGATTTATATTTTATCTCCACAGCAGGCGACAATCAGAAAAGGTTAGTGGATACCTTGAAACGAGCCTGGAAGAGAGCAGACATTATTGTCACCACAGGGGGATTGGGACCTACTCAAGATGATATTACCCGTGAGGCCATTAGCGAGCTAGTCAATGAGGAACTCAAAGTCGATGAGAAACTGTGGCAAGAATTGCAGGATTTGCTCCGCCGCTATCTTGGGGAAATACCACAGAGCAATATAAGACAGGCGACTATTATCCCTTCGGCTCAAATAATCCCCAATCGTATGGGCACGGCGCCCGGCTGGTGGGTTGAGAAAGACAACCACATAATTATAGCTTTACCAGGGCCGTCTGATGAGATGAAAATGATGTGGCAAGAAGGCATTTTGCCCAAATTGGAGCAAAGAGTAACTGGAGAGGTCATACTATCCAGGGTGATTAAGACTTTTCGGCTGGCCGAAGCTAAGGTAGATGAGATGGTAGCGCATATTTCCAAACTATCCAACCCTACTCTGGCTACCTATATCAACCCGGATGGTGTTTATCTGCGTATTACCGCCAAAGCAAAGGAGAAAACAGAAGCGCAGCGCCTTATATCTCAAAGCGAAGAACAAATTCGCAACGTGCTTTCTCCCTATATTTGGGGTGTGGACGATGATACTCTGGGCTCCGTCATTGGAGAACTGCTCAGAGCCAAAAACTGGAGTTTGGCGACTATGGAGTCTTGTACCGAGGGGCTTTTATGCAGCACCATTGCCAGTGGCCGGGAAAGCTGCACCTATTTCAAGGGAGGATTGCTGGCTTCCTGTGATGAGGCTAAAATGGCTTGCGGCGTGGATGCTGCCGTTATGGATGGATATGGCAAGGAAAGCATTCGGGTAGCTAAGGCAATGGCTGAGACTGCACGCAGGAATCTGAGAACCGATGTCGGCATAGGTGTCGGGGGTAATACGAATTCCGATGACAATTCCGGAGAAGCATATATAGGCTTAAGCTGTGATAAATCCGAGCAAACCTTCACCCATCGGCTCCGTGGAAATCGTTCAAGAATGAAGCAAAGAGCAGTTTACGCCGCCCTGTTTGATTTAAGAAAGATGCTGCTCGAGGAGGTCTAATGCACCTAATTATGGACGGCTATTCCAGCAATCAAGAAATTCTCCGGGACGAAGATTTCCTTCGGAAGTGGTTGGAAAACTATCCCGCCAGGATTGGAATGACCAGGATTTCACCTCCATACGTGCTTAGATACCTAGGACCAGTGTTAGAGGATTGGGGAATATCAGGATTCGTCTTCATAGCGGAAAGTCACATTGGCATCCATACCTTTGTTGAGCGGAATTACGTTAACATAGATGTCTTCTCCTGTAAGGATTTTGACACCGACAAAGCAATAGAGGATTTTCAAGAGGGATTCGAGCTGGTTAAGCTCCGCACTTGTCTAATTGACAGAGAATGGCCCAAAGCAGAGACAGCGGTGGGAAACCCCCGAAGTTTTATCTACCATGAACGAGCGTGACTGTCACCCTGAGCCCTTTGCTGGTTGGCATGAAGGGACATTCCTGCCGCACCAGGTTTTTGCCGGACTAGAAGCACCCTATTCAAATCTACAGCAAGCCAAGACTGTCATTCTGCCTGTCCCCTACGATAGCACCAGCGAATGGCGAAGCGGCTCTCGCCATGGCCCGCAAGCTATTATCGACGCCTCCCAGTATTTGGAGCTTTACGATTTAGAGCTGGACCGCCAGATATACAAGGTTGGCATTTCTACCCTGCCCCAGGTAGAACCATTGCTGAGCAGCCCCCAGGATATGATTGACAGAGTTTATACAGTGGTGAAAGGCTTAATACAGAAGGAGAAATTTGTACTGCTGCTCGGTGGAGAGCACTCCCTTTCTTTAGGAGCAGTTCGAGCCTTCAATGAAGCATTTCCCGCACTTTCCGTGTTGCAGCTAGATGCTCATGCTGACCTTCGAAATGAATATTTGGGAACCAAATATGGTCAGGCTTGTGTTATGCGGCGCATCTTCGAGCTTTGCCCTATCTCCCAGGTAGGAGTACGCAGCCTTAGCTGGGAAGAGAAACAATTCCTGAGGCAAAACAAGCTGACGCCTTTCTATATGTCTGGCCTAGCATCGAATACAGATTCCATTGACCAGATAGCGGACTCGCTTACTGAAGATGTCTATGTCACCTTAGATGTAGATGTCCTTGACCCTTCCATTATGCCGGCAGTAGGCACCCCCGAGCCCGACGGCATGTCATGGCGGCAAGTCCTGGATATAATAGAAGGAGTTGCCCTTCACAAGCATGTAGTGGGCTTCGATTTAATGGAATTTTGCCCCCAGGAAGGGCCAGGTTCTTGCGCTTTTCTACTGGCTAAATTAGCTTACAGGTTTATCGGTTGTGCCGTGCCGCAAGAAGGGCAATGAAGGGTAATATAAGCTTAGGTAGGGTCTTTGGTATTCCCCTGCGACTCCATTATACCTGGTTTATCATCTTTGCCTGGGTTACCTTTTTACTCGTGTTTTCCGTCGTAGACCAAACTTACCCCATAGAGCAGAGGATAATTTTAGGCATATTAACCAGTTTGCTCTTTTTTGCTTCCGTCATTACCCATGAACTAGCCCACAGCATCCTGGCTATTCGTAACAATATCCCGGTTAAAGAGATTACCCTCTTTATTTTCGGCGGTGTCTCTCAGATAACTAAGGAAGCAACCACCCCCAGAGCAGAGCTTTCAATAGCCATAGTTGGCCCTTTAACCAGCCTGGCTATAGCTGGCATTTTCTATGGATTGCATCTTCTACTGGCCGCAACCAATCAAATTCTGGCCGCTAGCTCAATGTGGTGGCTAGCTTGGATAAATGTGTTTTTAGCTGTATTTAACTTAATCCCCGGTTTTCCATTAGACGGAGGCAGAATATTTCGTGCCTTCGTGTGGCAAAGGACCCGCGATTACCATAGAGCAACCCGCATCGCTACCAAAGTGGGACAGGGGATAGCTTATGTCCTTATGGCTGTAGGCATTACCAGTATTTTTACTCCATTCCTGCCGTGGTTTAATGGCCTGTTGCTAATATTCATTGGCTGGTTTCTCCGTGATGCGGCCAGAGGCAGTTACCAGCAGGTTTTGCTCCGCGATGCCCTTATCGGTATCACGGCACGCCAGGTGACGGACTATGCTAGTCCCTTAGTCCCTCCCCACATGAACTTAACGGAGCTGGTCGAGCAATATGTATTGCCCACAGGACGAGATTGCTTCCTGATAAGCTGGGGAGCTGAGCTGGAAGGTATGGTTACCCTGCAGCAGATAAAGAAAGTCCCACGCACCGGTTGGGTAACCACCACTGTACAAGATATCATGACTCCAGCGAACAAACTCAAGGTAGCTCATGCTGATCAAGACCTCTTGGGCGTGCTCCAGGAAATGAGTGGGGAAAATACCAATCACATCCCTGTAATGGAAGCAGGGAAAGTCATTGGAATGATAAACCGGGAAGACGTAGCCCGCTTTCTTCGCACCCACGCCCAGTTCGGGACACTCTCAACACCCAAATAGCTATTATCCAACGCAATTCAGTATCTGAAATGAGCCGCCAGGGACTCGAATCCTGAATCGGCTGACTAAAAGTCAGCACAGTGTCCTCAGCCTCTGAAACACTTTTTCCAGCTTTAAAATTAGATGCAAAAGTCACCTGAAATCTAACAGTCAAACGGTCGGATTAACCAGAAAAGCGCCCTTTCGGGCGCCTCCGGACCAGATTTTGAAGCTAAATTGGCTACTTGGTGAGCCGCCAGGGTCTCGAACCCTGAACCTGCTGATTAAGAGTCAGCTGCTCTACCAATTGAGCTAGCGGCCCGAGCTAGCTAGGTCACAACTCCTTGCCATTATTCCTTCTTGCAACCCCGGCAAGATATGGCTATAGGTATCAAGGGTAATGCCATTATTGGCGTGCCCCAGCCTTTCGCTTACTATTTTAGGATGTACGCCACCTTTTGGCAAGGCTGTCTTCAAGAGCTAGGGTTGCCATATAGTGTCTGATCCAGATCAAAGATGATAAGTTTCATTTTGCTGTGTCAAGGCTAACCTTACCTGCATCTGTTCCTTTTCTACGGGGCAGACTGAAGAAAAAGGTTGACCCCCTGCCTTTTTTAGACTCCACCCACATTTCCCCACCATGGGCTTCCACTAATCTCAGGCAAACCATCAGGCCGAGCCCAGCCCCTCTGGTCTGGTCAGGCCTGTTATTCTCAAGGCGCTGGAATGGGCCAAAGATTCTAGCCTGCTCACTGGGGGATAGACCTCTACCCCGATCATTGACTCCTATGACCAGACGCTCTGGCTCTGGATTAACTGAGACTTTTATCTGAGTGCCCGGCTGAGAATATTTGGCTGCGTTGTCCAGCAGGTTATACAGTACTCGTTCAATCCTTAATGGGTCGGCGCTTATTGACGGAAGCTTGTCAGGGAAAGAAGTAACGAACCGGCGTCCAGTGACTTGCCGTTTTATCTTGGATAGCGTATCTCTAACCAGGGTTTTGATGTCAATTGGTTCCAGGTAAAGAGCCAGTTTCTGAGCCTGTACTCGTGAAAGCTCCAGCAGGTTTTCTATCAGTTGAGAGAGAGCCTCGGTTTCTAGAAGGGCATCTTTGGTTAGTTGCTTTACATCAGTTGGTGACAAGCGAGTTCGCTCGGTGAGTAAAGTACTCAAACAGCCGCCGATTACAGTTAATGGCGTCCGCAATTCATGGGATACGAGTCCAATGAACTCATCTTTAAGTTGTTCAAGTCTTTTACGTTCGGTGATATCCACAAAGGAAGCCATCATACAGAAGGGTTTGCCATCAGCATCGGCAACCAGGTTTGCCAAGACCAGCACATCAAAAGTTGACCCATCACTCTGCCTAGCCTTGGCTTCGCCCTGCCACACACCTTCCTTCAAGACTGCCTTCAGCGTCACACCAAACTCATTCTTATCTGCAAAGAAGTTGATAGCATGCTTACCAAGCACCTCTTCTTCTTGTTCATAATCCCACATGCTGAGACAGGCAAGATTCACATAGGTCACAATGCCATCCAGGTCCGTAATAGCAATGCCACTGGCAGATGAAGTAACGGCGAAGGCTTTGACTCTGAGTTCATCTTCCACTTGTTTGCGCTTGGTGATGTCCTGAGCAGTTCCAAAACCGCCTTTAAGCTCACCCTTTGAATCGAACTCTAGTTCGGCCATCTCGCAAACCCACTTCACTTCATCGTCCACAATGATACGGTGCTCAATGTCGTATGGCTCGCCGTGAAGAGCCGCCATCCATTTCCGGTCAACGTATTTCCGATCCTCAGGGTGAACGCTTGAGAGGAAAGTTTCATAAGTCATAGGCATTCCCTTGGGGATGCCGAAGATTCGGTAAGTCTCGTCGGACCACAGAAGCTGGTTGCGCTGGACATCCAGACGCCAGCTACCGGTATGAGCTACAGCCTGAGCACTGTTCAGATTTTGTTCGTTCTCTGCCAATGCTTGTTTTGCTTGCCTGTAGATAGCACTTTCGATGATATCCCACTTGCCTTCGTGTTCAATCAGGGCGAACTGATGGTTCTTGACCACGTCGAGTACAGCGGCGGCATCACATCTATCGAGGCTGTAGGTGCACGCTGCTATCATCCGGTACCGACCGATTATGTTGTTCACCTTAGACTCATATTCCGTGAAACTATGCCACTGGTTCCTTTCCAGCCAGAAGGTGTTGCCCGTCAGCCGCAGCCCGTCATAGCCTCTGGCCAGAGCCTGCTCTACCTTGCTGATCCAGCCGGCGAGCACGCGGTCATCATCAAAAGTGCCCCCCAGCAGATACCATTGGCTGTACGGGATTATCTCTATCTGTCCTTCACGCAGGTACTTATCGAAATCACTAACTGCTGCTCTGATGGCCCCTTGTGCCTCGGCTACCATGAGTGGTTCAGAAGTAACCCACATGCAGAATTCATTACTCTCTAAGCCTGCTTTGAAATAAGGGACAAGTGTGTCAATTAGGTCCTGCTTGGTCTTATAAAACTGACAGAAGTGGGTACCCCAGGGTACGGCGCCAAGCACATCAATACCACTGTTTCTAAGTTCATCTTCCATTGGCATCCTCCTTGTATCACTCTACTAATCAGGTCAATTGTTCATATTCTAGTTGCGCCTTGCCTCCCAGTCAACAAAAACAAAGTAGATGGTTGACATTGCTTGCATGCGCAGATTATTATTTTGAGCGCAGGAGTATGTATAACACAATATTATGAGACAGTTTCGTATCCTAGTAGTCGATGATGAGCAACGTATTCTGAACTTCCTCAGCTCCAAGCTGAAAGCCTCAGGCTATGAGGTTTTTACCGCCAGCGATGGCGTAAAGGCTTTGGAGCAGGTACAAACGCAGGAGCCAGACCTGGTGATACTTGATATCTTGATGCCCAAAAAGGACGGTTTTGAGACGTTGAAAGAACTCCGCACCTTTTCCCCAATACCAACTATCATCCTCAGCGCTAAGGAAACAAACGCAGATAAGGTAAAGGGGCTTACCCTTGGTGCCGATGACTATCTGGCCAAGCCTTTCAACCCCGATGAATTGGTGGCACGAATTGAGGCGGTGAGGCGGCGCCTAACACCAGATGGGACACGGAAAATCCGTGATCAACTTTCTCTGGGTGATTTAGTCATTGATTTCAAAAAGCACCTTGTTATTTTGCGAGGGAAAGAAACTCGCTTGACCCGCATCGAATGGCTTCTACTAAGTGAGCTTGCCCAGAATGCCGGGAAGCTCATACTTTATAGTGACCTTCTAACACGAATCTGGGGGCCTGAGTATCGGGACGATGTACAGATACTGCGCACATGGATTAGCCGGCTAAGAGAAAAGATAGAAAGTGAACCTGATAGTCCCAAGCTCATTCGTACGATACCTAAGACAGGCTACATGATGGACGTGCCTTCTGCCTGAAGCTGATTTCTATCCAACCTCTCCAATACTCTCCCAAATGTCATAGTTTTGTAACTTTTTCTGCCTACATTTTATGACTTTTCCATTGCCTACTTTATAGAATATCCCTACCGAAGTAGTCTTGGAGAAAATCCACAGTGGTTGTACTAGCCCAATATCTACAAGCTCAGTCTCTAAACGGGACAAAAGTGCGTTCCATTTTCGATGGTCATGGGCTGGTGCTCTTCTGCTCTGGATGGGCAACCCTGAATTGCTTCGAGTCCAATCTTATTGAAGCGTGGCATATTTCAGAAATCATGGGCGAAGGAAGAGGTGCAAATAAATGAGCGTGAGAGTATACATGTTGCTTGATATTGTAGATCGGAGCTGCCAATACGCGGTTCACATGCTGCAGAGCAGGGCAGGGGTTATTCTTGCCGACCAGCTGGAAGGGTACCCCAATATCATTGTTGCGGTTGAAGCTGCAGACAGGCAAAGCCTGGCTGAAGCGATAATGCCGATCCTTGGATGCATTGATGGCATCACCGAAAACCTGCGTCTGTTAATCACTCGAGATAATGAGATTTCACTTGACCTCCTTACTTCAAGTGATACGACACCGCGTAAAAGGAGGTTAAGAAAAGGCTAACACTAGGAGAAGGATGACCAATTCAGAAAGGAGATAACACATATGCTTGCGGGAAAGCACATTGCCATTCTGGCTGAGGAAGATTTTGAAGACTCCGAGTTCACGGAACCGCTGCGAGCGATGAAAGACGCAGGTGCTAGTGTGCTAATTGTGGGCAGCGGCTCGAAGAGAAGTTACACAGGAAAGAGAGGCTCGGCCAAGGTGACGGTAGACACAACGGCCGATAAGGTTGAAGCCAGTCAATTTGATGCCATAATTGTCCCCGGCGGCTATGCTCCGGACAAGATGCGCCTGCACCAGCCGATGGTTGATTTGATACGGAAGGCGCATGCTGAGGGCAAGATAATAGCCGCAATCTGCCACGGCCCCCAGCTTCTGATCTCAGCCGATATAGTCAAAGGGCGCCGTGTAACTTCATGGCCTTCGGTAGCGGTAGACCTGAAAAATGCCGGCGCTATCTGGGTTGATGAGCCGGTGGTCAGGGATGGCAATATCATAACCGCGCGTAAACCTGCTGACCTGCCGAAATTCAATAAGGCAATAATCGAGGCTTTACTATGAATCAGGATATGTCAGAAGGAGGGAATTACATGCTAGGAACAAAAATGCAAACCTGAGCTGTATCAGACCAATCGTGTAAAAATATCAGAAGGAGGTCCAAATGTACAAGAAGATTTTGGTGCCATTGGACGGCTCGGAACTGGCGGAGTGTGTACTTCCTCACGTGGAGTCTGTTGCAAAAGGGTGTGGGGTGGAAGAAGTTATTTTTCTCCGCGTGCACGAGCCTTTTCACCAGTTCTGCGACTATGACGGTTGTCTCAGCCAGGAAACTATAAATAGCATTGATGTAGATAATAAAGCGGCTGCGGAGAGCTACCTGAGCCAGCTGATCAAACGGACTCGATATGAAGGAGTATCCGTCAAGCCAGAAGTAATAACCGGCACACCAGGGGAAAGCATCGCTGACTATGCTACCAAAAACTCAATGGATCTGATCGCCATCGCCACACACGGACGCTCCGGTATAAGTCGCTGGGCCTGGGGTAGTGTGGCTGACCAGGTTCTTCGTTCCGCCTGTGTGGCAGTTTTGATGGTGAGAGCGCCAGGTTGTGTGCCTGGTATTTAGAGCAAGGAAAGGAGGGCAAGATGTACAAGAAAATTCTAGTTCCATTAGATGGCTCCAAGTTGGCTGAGTCTGCACTTCCTCATGTGGAAGAGTTGGCTAAAGGCTGTGGCACGGAAGAGGTCATCTTGGTCAGTGTTACCGAGCGCGTTCAAGGCTATAGAGCAGTTGAGGGCTCAACCGAGCCAGTCGTTCGCTCGGGGGGTGGCTGGCTGGGCTCCATCCAGCCACCACTTCAACGACTTGTACCGGAAGCATTCGGCAAGAAAGAGAAGCAGGCACAGAGGTATCTTGACAGAATAGCTAAAACCCTGGCAGCCAAGGGAATCAATGTAAGTACAGAGGTACTTCTTTGGAAACCTACCGAGGCAATAGTCGGCTACGCTAAACAGTATGGATGTGACCTGATTGTCATGGCGAGCCATGGTCGCTCCGGTCCAAGCCGGTGGGCCTATGGCAGTGTTGCCGACAAAGTTCTGAGGTCCAGTTGCATCCCGGTGTTAATGATTAGAGCACCGGGCTGTGTGCCCGGCATTTGAAAGTGAAAAGAGAGGTCAAAGATGTACAAAAAGATCTTGGTTGCGCTGGATGGCTCTAAATTGGCCGAGTGCGCACTTCCTCATGCAGAAGAATTGGCTAAGGGCTGCGACACAACAGAGGTCATATTGGTCAGTGTCACTGAGCGCGTTCAAGGCTATAGAGCAGTCAAGGGCTCAACCGAGCCATTTATTCGCTCAGGTGGTGGCTGGGGGAGCTCCATCCAGCCACCACTTCAACGACTTGTACCGGAAGCATTCGGCAAGAAAGAGAAGCAGGCCGAAAGGTATCTCGGCAGGATAGCCGAGAAATTGGAATCTAAAGGAGTCAAGGTACACACGGAGGTGCTCTTTTGGCCTCCTGCTGAGGCGATTGCTTCTTACGCAGAGCAAAATGGTGCTGACATTATTGTCATGTCCAGTCACGGCCGCTCCGGCCCGAGTCGCTGGGCTTATGGCAGCGTTGCCGACAAAGTCCTCAGAGCCAGTTGTGTTCCCGTATTAATGGTCAGAGCACCTGGGTGCGTACCCGGCATATAGGCAAATATAAGAAGATCAAAATATGTGCAGATATCTAGGGAGGAGGGAATGGAATGAAACAATTTGGAGGACTTTTTCAAAGCGCGGACTGGAAGATGGAGAAGCATGTCCCGGTAATAGAGTGCGCGGACAAAGTGAAAGCCAGTGAGTTCTTTCCGGTGAAGGTAACTCTGGGGAAAGAGATAGCTCATCCCAATACAACCGAATACCATATCCGATGGATTTCGGTTTACTTCCACCCGGACGGGGAAAAGTTTACCTACCAGATAGGGCACTTTGAGTTTGCCGCCCACGGGGAATCGGTAGAGGGACCGGATAAAAGCTCAATATACACTCAGCATGAAGTCAGCTTGTCGATGAAGACGGGCAAGCCCGGGGTTATCTACGCCAGTGCATTGTGCAATATCCACGGTCTTTGGCAGTCAAGCAAAGAAATCAAGATGTCATAGCGAAGCGTTTATCAGAGATGACTATGTCTGTCTTACTTGGAGACATTGTTGCTGAGGAGCAGAGCATGAAGGCAATTTTAGAACCCAGGAGGTGATCATACAGTCAGTTCCGTCGTTAATGCTCTTTGGATGGCCATAGGCCTTGACTGGAAGGAGATGTACCGTGACTTATTTGCCGGATATCTACAAAGGATTCAAGCACCAATTTCCTGAGATAGCTAAAGCCTATGACGAACTAGCCGTCAAATGTCATGACTGGGGGCCGTTGGATGAAAAAGCAAGGCGACTGATAAAGCTGGGCATTGCCATTGGCTTGAGTTCAGAAGGTGGGGTAAAGTCACATGCCCGGCGAGCGCTTGAGGAAGGCATGACCGCCGAGGAGCTTCGCCACGCTGTGCTCCTAGCATTTACTACGGCAGGGTTCCCCACAATGATTGCTGCCATGAAGTGGGTGGATGAGGTTATCGACAAACATAAGAAGAGTCAATCTGGAGGCGATTAATGCCTGTTGATTTTAATTTCATGGTGGGCGGAGAAGCTGGACAAGGAGTGCAGTCGGTAGGATTCCTGCTGGCTAAAGTCTTTGCCCGCGGCGGTTACCATATCTTCGCTGACCAGGATTACGAGTCCAGAGTTAGAGGCGGACATAACTTCTTCCGTGTCAGAGTCAGTGACGGCAAGGTAGATGCCATTGCCGAAGACGTGGACATACTGATTGCACTTAACATGGACAGTATCGAATTGCACCAACCGAATATGGTTACTCAAGGCATTATCATTTTCGATGGAGAAAAGGTAAAGGGAATCAGCGGTAATAATGGTAGCCTTTTCAGCATACCGCTGGAGAAGCTGGCCGAGGAGAAGGCTGGAGCCAAGCTCATGATCAATACCGTGGCCCTCGGTGCTGTCCTGGCAGCGGTAAAATATGATCTGAACATACTAAATACGGTTCTGGTAGACTGGTTCGGGAAGGGCGAAGTTGCCGATAGGAATATTGCAGCGGCAAAGGCGGGATACGACTATGTCCAGTCTGAGCAGAAAGGCAACCTTCGTAAGCTCAAGCCCCTCTCTGAGGCTAAGAGAATGCTGCTCACCGGCAACGAGGCAATATCTCTGGGGGCGATTGCCGCAGGATGCAAATTCATGGCTGCCTATCCTATGACCCCTGCCAGCTCTATCATGGAATATATGGCAGCCAAATCAAAAGAATTCGATTTGGTAATGGTCCACGCTGAGGACGAGATAGCTGCCATCAACATGGCTATTGGGGCTGCCTACGCTGGTGTCAGGGCCATGACTGCCACCTCTGGCAGCGGCCTTTGCCTCATGGTAGAAGGCATAGGGCTGGCGGGCATCACTGAGACACCGATAGTGATAATTGATGGGCAGCGACCGGGTCCAGCTGTAGGCCTGCCCACCCGAACGGAACAGGGTGACCTTCAGTTTGTGCTTCATGCCCACCACGGCGACTTCCCCAGGGCTGTCTTGGCACCGGCTACCATTGAAGATGCCTTCTGGGTAACGATCAACGCTTTCAATTGGGCAGAAAAATATCAACTGCCGGTTATTATTTTAACCGATCAGCATCTGGCAAGCTCCTATGCCACCGTTGACCCATTAGACCTCTCGCAGGTAAGCATCGACCGCGGCATGTTATTTTCAGAGAAAGAGGATGACCCCTTGGAGTACCTGAGACACAGGGTAACAAAGTCCGGTATTTCTCCCCGAGCCTTCCCTGGTCTGGGCAAGGCACTGGTGGTCACCGACTGCGACGAGCACGATGAGGAAGGACACCTCACGGAAGATGCTGGGGAGAGGACGGCACAGGTGCAGAAAAGACTGCGAAAGCTTTTTTCACTTAAAGAGGAAATCGGCACACCAAAGAAGTACGGTCCTAAAAAGGCGGAAACAACTCTTATAGGCTGGGGCAGCACTTATGGAGCTATCCATGAGGCAGTGGATATCCTGTGCAAGGAAGACGCCAGCGTCAATATGCTTCACCTCAATGAACTATGGCCTTTCCCGGCGAAGGCAGTAGCCGATGCTGTCAGTAAGGCCCGAAATAGCTACGCCATTGAAAACAATGCTACGGGACAGCTTGCCCGCCTCATGAAGGCAGAAACGGGATATGATGTTAGCGGTCGAATCCTGAAATACGATGGGCGGCCCTTTACACCAGCCTTTATCGCCCAAGCAGTGAGAAAGGAGAGGGGCTAAAGATGGTTACAGTCTCTGATTATGCTGGACTGAAGCCGGCGTGGTGCCCAGGTTGCGGCAACTTCGGCATATTGCAGGCATTAAATAGAGCACTGGTTGAGATGGAGATTGAACCTCATCAGGTCTTACTGGTCTCTGGTATCGGCCAGGCAGGCAAGCTACCTCACTACACCAGAGGCAACGTGTTCAACTCCCTGCATGGCAGACCGGTTCCGCCAGCTATCGGCGCCAAGATTGCCAATTCTGAGTTGATAGTCATCGCCATCAGCGGCGATGGGGATGCCTATGGCGAGGGAGGCAACCATTTTCTCCATGCTGCCCGTCGCAACCATGATATTACCTACCTGGTACATAATAATCAGGTCTATGGGCTGACCAAGGGACAGGCATCCCCCACCAGTGATGTCGGTTTTATCACCAAGACGACGCCTTACGGAGCAGCTAGCCCGGTAAATCCTATCGCCCTGGCGATCGTCAGCGGTGCCAGTTTCGTCGGTAGAGGCTTCGCCGGGGATATAGACCACCTTTCCAACCTTATTAAAAGGGGTATTACTCATCGGGGATTCGCCCTCATCGATATTCTGCAACCCTGCATCTCGTTCAACCATAAAAATACCTTCCAGTGGTATGCGGAACGGGTGTATAAGCTGGAAGACGAAAGCTATGACCCCAGCGACAAGAAGGCAGCAATAGAAAAGGCACTTGAATGGGGAGAGAAGATTCCTATTGGGGTCATCTACAAAGGAGATTTGCTGGTTTACGAAGATCAGCTACCGGCTCTGAGCGAGGGGCCGCTGGTGAAACAGATAATTGACCCCCGTCGAGTTGAGAAACTCCTGGCGGAGTTTATGTGAGTCGACGTGATTTCGACAATAGGAAGGTGACCGATATGAGAATAGGTCAGTAAATGAAGCAATACGCAGCGTTACCTAGGGTTGATGAACAAGGAATATTCTTAGGAGCTTGTAATATGCCAACAGTAAAAGCGTTTTTCACCAATATGTCAGTGCCCATGCCTCTGGGAAGAAAGCTCAAACTAGTGTTTCGCAACAACTTCATAAAGATTTGGCGAAGACAGAACTGTTGCGGTCATCCGGGAGAGCCAGGGTGCTGTGAGGGATCTTCAGCCAAGCACCACTCCCATGAGTAAGGAAAAGAGTTCAAGGAGGTAGAAGATGTCTGAAATATCAATCGGTAAGGAATTTCTGGAATTGGCAATCGAGATCGAGAAGAACGGACGCTTCTTCTACGAGGTTGCAGCTCGACTTAATAGAAACAAAGAGATAGGGGACGTTTTTGCCAAACTTGCTGCCCGGGAGAGGGAACATGAGAATAACTTTCATGATATGCTGTCCCGTCTTGGTGGCTATCGACCTTACCAAAAGCAAACTGGGGAACACTACCAGTATATCAGGGACCTAGCTGAAACCAGTATCTTCGCTGGGGAACGAGCACAGACTGTCTTGAGGAGAAAATCGATTACAGACGTAGAAGCCTTAGAAATTGGCATCGCTTTTGAGAAAGATTCTATTCTGTTCTATTCAGAGATGAGGGGCATGATGCCCAGACAGGATCAAGAAATCGTAGACGTGATAACCAGCGAGGAAAAGAAACATCTCAGTGAACTGGTATATATGGCAGGCAGACTTAGGGGTGGGGCATAACTTCGAGATGGCAAGGAGGAATACATAAATGGTCAGTTTTAATGGAGTAAATCACCTGGCTATGGCTACAGGAGATATGGACAAGACCATACGTTTCTGGAGGGACCTGCTGGGTATGCGTCTGGTTGCCGGATTGGGGCAACCGGGATACCGACACTATTTTTTTGAGATTTCGGAGACTGACCTCATCGCCTTTTTTGAGTGGGCTGGGGTTAAGCCTGTGGCCAAAAAGGAGCATGGACGCCCGGTTAGAGGCCCTTTCATCTTCGACCATGTCTCTTTCGGTGTTGAAACGGAAGATGACCTGTGGTCGCTGAAGGACAAGCTAGAGGCCGCGGGTTTTCCCGTATCAGACGTTATTGACCACGGATTCATTCACTCGATTTACGCCCATGACCCAAACGGTATCCCTATCGAATTCTCACACAATGTGGCGAGGGTTAACATCAGAAAAGAACCTCAGATGAGAGATGGGGCACCATCAGGAATAACACTTGAGGGACCGCAGCCGCAGAGTGGAATATGGCCCGGGGTCGCTACATCTACTCCCGCATCAAAGCGTATAGTATACCCCGGTGCCGGAAGTGAATTGTTTCATGGTAAGAAAAGTGTTTAGAAATTGGAGCTTGGTCATGGGGAAATTACGCATCCTGTCGCATAGCCCTGAACTGTTTGCCGACCGGCGAGAAGCCAAAAGTCTCCTAGCTCGACAATTGACTCGCTACCGTGCTCACGCGCCATTATCTTCTGTTCTGGTAATCATGACATTGTGTTCTTCAGGTTACTTAACACCTGAGGTATTAGCTCGGTGACAGCGGGATGGATATGCATGCTTGTTTGTATCTGGTCAATGCCACCGCCAGATGCCATGACATTTATCACTTCCTGAATCAGAATAGGCGCGTAGGGGCCAATAATGTGAAAACCTAATATCTTTCCCGTATCCGCCTCTACGATAGCTTTGGCGAAGCCATTTTCCTCCATCATGGCCTCACCCTGGGCCACGTCTGAATACTTGGCCTTGCCGATCAGGACCTTGTGTGCTTTTCTGGCAGCTTCTTCAGTCATTCCTACGGATGCAATCTGGGGGTAGGAATAGACAGCATGGGGAGCAGCGCTGTAGTCCATCTTTATTTTGCTGCCATGGATGGCATTATCGGCAGCCAGCGATGCTTCTACGTTGGCTACATGCGTAAACATCTGCTGACCGTTGATATCCCCCACAGCAAATATGTTCTTCTTAGTGGTTTCAAGGTACTCATCAACCTTGATAAAGCCTCTTTTATCAACCTCCACACCAGTATTTTCTAACTTTAGCAGGTCGGCATTAGACCTTCTACCCACGGCCATCAGGATTCTCTGTGCCGTGAATTCCTTATGCCCGCCACCCTTTAAATCGTTTACAACAACGGTTACATCATGCCCATTACTCTTCACCGCCTCAGCTTGGACGCCAGTGTAAACATCCATGCGCCGGCCTAACTCCTTCTTCAGAATCTCCGCTATTTCTGGTTCTTCAGCAAGGACGAGCCGGTCTGCCATTTCCAAAATATTTACCCTGGTTCCCATGGCGGCAAAAAAGTGGCCGTATTCCACTGCAATATAGCCCCCACCGATAATTATGAGGTTGTCCGGCCGCTCCTTCAGTTGTAGCACTGTCTCATTGGTAAGATAGCCCAGGCTTTCCAGACCCTTTATTGGCGGTATCAGGGGGCGCGAGCCAGAAGCGATGAAAACCTTATCGCCCTTTATTTTTTTACCAGTAACCTCGATGGTGTAATCAGCAACAAAGTGTCCTTCGCCTTCATAGAAGTCTAGATTTTCTACGTGGGAGAGTTCTTGCTTCATGTGTTCTTGACTTTCCCGTACGACTTTTCTCATGCGCTCCATGATGAAATTGAAGTCAATATTTTTTGTCGCGGCTTCAATGCCCAGCTTTTTGGCTCCCTGTATCTCGGCTATTCTGTCAGCAGCGAATATGAGCATCTTGGATGGTATACAGCCCAGATTGGCACAGGTACCTCCAAGTGGGCCTTTATCCACAAGTGCCACACTTAGGCCATGGGATAGGGCTTCGTCGACAATATTAGTTCCGCACCCTGAGCCGATGACAATGACATCATATTTCTTCATACTCCCTCCGAACTCCATTTGCCTGGTACTCAAGAGCCTCGCCAGTGGTGACAGGAAAACCAGCAGCTACCCATCCCTTTACGCTATCGGGGACATTGTAGACACTCGGATAACCAACCCGAAGCAGAGTGCTCGCACCAAGCCCGGCATGGTGTCCCCCATTATAGAACACCCCCAGCGCTTATGTTTTTGGCCGTAGAGGCGACACTTATCAATAGGCTATGATGTTAGCCACCCACCATCAATAACAATGGCAGCCCCACTTATATAATCAGCCTCCTCGGATGCCAAAAAAACGGCAAGGCTAGCAATTTCCTCCGGTTGTCCCAGTCTTCCCTTAGGAATTCTTGCCAGCACCTGCGCCAACTGACCGCCTTCCTTGACTCCTTTAGACATGTCAGTATCTATCGCCCCGGGGCAAATCGCGTTCACATTTACGCCTTGGGGAGTAAGCTCCAGTGCAAGTGCTTCGGTGAGAGCCATTACACCACCTTTTGATGCCGTGTAATGAGCTATGAGAGGAAAGGCAATGCCACATCCACCGGAAGAGATTGAGGCGATGTTAATGATGCGCCCCCATTTGTTCTTGATCATGACTCTGCCAGCAGCCCGAGCACAGAGAAACTGCCCCCTGAGATTTACATTTAAAGTCTTGTCCCAGTCTTCATCCGTAAGCTCCAGGAACGGCTTGAAAGTTAAGATTCCTGCATTGTTTACCAGGATGTCAACTCTGCCAAACTCTGCCACTGTTCTCTTGACCATATCCTCGACGTCGTCGCTGGAGCTGACCTCACACTTGAGTGCCAATCCTTTTCTCCCCAGCTCTTCTATCTCATCAACAACCTTCTGGCAATCTTCTTGGCTTATGTCACTCACAACTACATTGGCTCCTTCTCTGGCCAGAGCCAAGGCAATGGCACGCCCTATTCCTCTCCGAGCCCCAGTTACAATCGCTGTTTTGTTATTTAGCCTTATGTTTCTTCACCTCCTTGGTCTTATGATATGCCGAATCACGTTAGAAAGGTAATCTCGCAACGCTTCCGCATTTCCTTACTCCAACCAGTCTCCAGACTTGAACGAAATTACAGGGCGCGACTTAGCAACACGGACACGCTCCGATTGAAATTATAGTTCGCCTGCTGTGGAGAAGTCATAAAATATCGATGGGAAAAATTACAAAAGTGTGACATTTTGCACCTAATCTCAAAGCGATAAGAGTCACAGACGCAGGCTACCCATGAGTCTAGAATTATATTGAAAAAGGGAGGTGGGATACTGTTAAAGTAAAAAGTGCAAGTGAAGGAAGGTTCCTGAGCTCCTCGTGATATTATGAGGGCTCCAAGTAAAGTGGGCAACTTAGCGAAAGTGATCGAAGGGGAGGAGTAGTGGAACGAATGTGGGGACACCCTTTGTAAGCGTTATAGCTGAAGAAGTGTGTCCCTTTTCATATAAACTAGCCCATAACAAAATGACATAACTTTGCAACTTTTATTGATGCAATTTTATGACCTTTTAACACTGCTATTGCTACAATCGTTGTAGTGCATCAGCTGTAAAACATTACTAATGGAAAGGAGCTGCGAAATGTTCGCAAGAGTAACCATGACTGAGGGGTCACCAGCGGGAATTGACGAAGCGGTCCGTTTCATGCGGGAGACAGTCCTTCCCGAAGCCAGGAATATGAAGGGGTTTAAGGACTCATACCTGTTGGTTGACCGAAAGACAGGCAAGCAGATGGGCATCGCCCTGCGGGAGACTGAGGCTGACCTTAATGCCAGTGCCGAGGCTGCCAAACGCCTCCGGGCGCAATATGTCTGGGAAGCAACTGCCCAACCACCTAAGGTCGAGATATACGAAGTTGCAGTACAGCTCTAACAGGTAGCTTGCCAAGATTGAACTAATAAACAGGGAGGGAGGAAGAGAAAATGTTATTTCACATTACTCATGTCCACACACCGGGGACATGCCCTTACCACAATCCGGAAAAAGCCCGTGCCACCTTCGGCAGACTGCTCAGCAGTGCTGAGCAGTCTGGAGTTAGATTGGTTGGCGTCTGGGTGGACGCGCCGGCTCACACCCTCTACATTGTAGTCGAGACCGACTCTGCCCAGAAAATCGAGGAATTCCTTGCTCCAGCTTACGAGATAGCACATGCCGAGACGAGGATAGTCCAGGATGGTCGCGAAATTCTAAAGAGAAGAGCTGGAACAGAGTAATATACTTCACAATCGTTATTTGGAATTGTTCTCTTCAAGAGAACGTTTGCAGAAAAGTAAACATAAGCACTTTCAATTGATTACAACGCTGATGCAAAGCTAAAGAAGCAAGGAGGTGAAAAATGGCTTACACGTTGGCTTGTCGGGACGCCGGGGAGACTACTTGCCCTTTCGTCGCCCGGGGCGAAACCAAGGAAGAGGTGCTTGCACAGGCGGCAAAGCATGCCAAAGAGGTGCACCGCTACACCGATGAACAGCTTAATGACCCCAAGATGATGAAACAGATGAAGACAATAATCAAGCAGGCATAAGACCTCAGGCTTCGATTGCAGCGTGCACTCAGATACTGGCCAGGCTGCAAGAGACGACAAAGCAGTCTCTTGCGGCCTGGAGACGGGTCCTACTTGTTGTAGACACCAATTCTGGATGGCGGTGCCCATAAGTTGCTCAGGGACGAATTCCCCAGGGACACCGTACCAATCAGGCCTACGACTAACTCCAGAATGTCATAGTTTTGTAACTTTGCTGACTTCTATTTTATGACTATTCCATATCCCAGTCGATAGACTATATATAACCGTGGTCGATCCAATCCAACAAAAAAACAGGGTTGAGCGTTGTTTATTAACAGTGTTCAATATGAAATCTCGAAGGATGAGTGAAAATGAGACTACGTATTATGGTTGGGATTCTACTTTTAGCTTCAGTAATAACAGTAGGAATAACAGTAGGTTGCACGCCGCAAGAGCCGGCGGGTAATTATACGGATATATCGCCCGCCGAGGCCAAAGAGATGATCGACGAAAACTCGGAGTTAATTATCATCGATGTTTCACCTGCTTACGAGGCGGGACACCTACCGGGAGCAGTAAACTACTACCTGGGCGATGGGTCTCTCGATGCGGCGATGCCAATGCTGGACAAGAACGCCACGTATCTGGTCTACTGTCATTCTGAGAGCGCGTCAAGACAGGGGGCGCAGAAGCTGGTGGATGCTGAATTCATGAATGTGTACCGGCTGGAAGGTGAATATGAAGCCTGGGTAGATGCCGGGTATCCGATAGAAACATAGCAGATAATTAGAGGTACCGTGCATAACAATCTGGCCGGGGGGACCAGTTCACAGGAGTACCAGTGTATACTGGAGCAAATTCGGACTGGTCTCCTTGGGATGCAAAGGTACGCTTGTCGATTCATTGGACTTGACGAATTCCAGCTCCTCTATAGCGTGCA
>Ga0224495_10000439_pt1 | contig 33537 bp, 46 predicted proteins | sample SF_Jul11_sed_USG_FD_168128 | JGI IMG/M metagenome (GOLD analysis project Ga0224495, IMG submission 168128) | Sediment microbial communities from San Francisco Bay, California, United States - SF_Jul11_sed_USGS_4_1 | ecosystem: Environmental > Aquatic > Marine > Sediment | place: USA: California... | reverse complement strand
GATGCGCAAGGCCATTACAAGGGCCGGGCCACGCGCAGCCGTTATACCCGTAAATCCGGAACAAACCGAACAAAAACCCCCTGATGGCTAGACAAAACCCAGGCCGTTGACCTGAAACTATCAGGCTTTGGCCGCCGGGGCAATGTTTAGAGGCCCTGGTTATTTGAGACACCACCAACGAACAGAGAAACCATGCACTCAAACGTTCGACCTTCCAAAATTGAGAGTTTTGACGGGGTGACGCTACACCTCATGCCGGATGAAATCCACGGTTGGTGGCTGAACACCCGCGAGGTGGCTACGGGCTTTGGGGTGACCGAGGAGACAATCAGAAAACACAAATCTATTCATGCTGATGAATTGGCGGAAGGCAAGCATTGGGGTGTGAATAATATTCACACCCTTGGAGGGCTGCAGAAGGCAACTCTCTGGACGAAGCGCGGTGTTGTCCGCCTGGGGTTTTTCATTAAATCGGAACGGGCCAAACGGTTCCGGGACTGGGCGGAAGACTTGGTGCTGAAGGAAATTGAAAACCAGGTGAATTTTAAGGACATGGAGGACATTCAAGACCTGAAGATGCGGGTGACTCTGCTTGAAATCATGATGGGCAAGGTTAAAAACAGGGGAACTCCCGTGCTGGATTTTCGGGCGGCGGTGGCGGAGCTCCAGCCGCTGATCCGACTGGCCAAGAAACTGGACGGGCTGGTCAATTGAACAGACAGCGCCGGGGCGGAAGCCCCTTAATCGGCATGGAGCCAGGCGCTTTTTACAAGCCACCCTGGGGGCGGTCCTTCCCCCCCGCCAACCCCCGCCCCTGGGGTGGCCCATTTTTAAGGAGAAGAGGAATGAGATGGAAAAAGCATTAAACCAGCCATTAAATCAGGGCCAGACAATCCATCCGGTATCGTGATGATTTTGTTTGGGAACACAACGCCCGGACGGGCGTGAACACAGGCCAGGATGGCCGCTCATCAGCATCAGCAGAGCCGCATGGCCAAACGAACGAACGACCCCCGGCAGATGGGGTTTGACGCAATTTTGTGGGACGACACGGTACCCCGCCCCCTGCCCGCCGTGGCGGGTGGAATGGACTTGGACCAGGCGGTGCGGGGTCTGCTGCGGGAAGCACTGAAGCGCTCCAAGTTAAGCCGGGATCAGATTGCCGACCGTGTGAGCGACCTGACCGGGCGGAAGTACACCAAGGCCCACCTGGACGCTTGGTGCGGCGAGAGCCGGACGGCGTGGCAGATTCCGGCGCACCTGGTGCCCGCCCTGGAGGCGGCCCTGGGAGAGCCCCTCATCACCGACTGGCTGGCCGCCCTGCGGGGCGGAAAACTGATCACCGGAAGGGAGATAGACGAATGGAAACTGGGGAAAATCGAGGCGGAAAACCAGCGGTTGAGAAAGACCAGGAAATGGCTCAACGAGAGGCTAAGGTGATCGAAAACACATCGGGTTACTACTCCGCCAGGCAGTTGGCCGGTCTGCCGGGGCTGCCGGGGACGGAACGGCAGGTGCGGGCCAGAGCGGCCCGGGAAAAATGGGCAGTCCGGGAAGTGGTGGTGTTTGGGGGGCTCCAAAAATTATATTCTCTGTCGGCCCTGCCGCCGGAAACCCAGGCGGCCCTGCTGAAACCGGCGGAGGAATCCGCCCTGCCGCCCGCTTTGCCGGTGCCCCTGCCTCTCATCACGGCTTTGGCCGACTGGCAGACCCAGGCGATGGATGCCCGGTTGGGCATCATCGTCCACGTTCGCAGGGTCATGGCGGAGCGGGGAATCCGGCTGAAGCGGGCCGTGGAAATCGTGGTGTCCCAGGCCAGGGGGGGCACCCTGCCGGAGCACATCCAGCGGCTAGTGTCGGCGGCCAATGCCAGATTGGGGAAAAGCCGGGCGCTATCCAGTCGCTCTATCCACCGCTGGCTGGCCCAGGAACGCAGTGGGACAACGGCAGTGGCCCCCAGGGTCAAACAAACCGCCACCACACCGCCCTGGGCACCAGCGCTGCTGAAAACGTACCGGAAGCCCCAGAAACCGGCCCTGACCGACTGCGTGAGATATCTGCGTACCCCAGGGCTTTTGCCCGCTGGGGTCACCCCGCCCAGTTACGACCAGGCCCGCACCCTGTTGCGGCGCCTGGGCAACGTGGAGGTCAACCGGGGCCGGATGGGCCAGCGGGAGCTTCTGGCCATCCGCCCGTTTGCGCGGCGGGACACCAGCCAGTTATGGCCGGGGGATGTGGTGGTTGCGGACGGCCACACCTGGGATGCCGAAGTTGGGAACCCCCGCACAGGTCTCCCCATCCGCCCGGAAATCGTCACCGTGATAGACGTAGCCACCAGGAAAGCTGTGGGGTTTGGGATTGGGTTGGCGGAGGGGGCCATCGTAGTTTTGGACGCGCTGAAGCACGCCTGCAAAACCCACGGTATACCGGCCATCTTTTACGTGGACAACGGCAGCGGGTTTAAGAACGACTTAATGAAAAATCCGGTGACTGGCTTCATGGCCCGGCTGGGCATCCAACTGGATCACTCCATCGCCTACCGCCCCCAGTCCAAAGGCATTGTAGAGAGATTCCACCGGACGGTGTGGGTGCGGGCGGCCAAGATGCTCCCCACCTACATGGGAAAAGACATGGACCCCGAAGCCAAAACCCTGGCCTACAGGGTCACCCGCAGAACGGGGCAGGGGCTCCCCAGTTGGGATGATTTTTTGGGGCTGGTGCGGGCGGCGCTGGACGATTACAACCACCGGCCGCACCGGGGCCTGCTGAAAATAACCGACCCGGCCACGGGCCGGGCACGGCACCAAACCCCGAAAGAAGCGTGGGACGCCGCTCTGACCCAGGGCTGGCAGCCGTTGATGCCGGAAGAGGACGCCACCCTGTGGATGCCAGAGGAAATCCGCACCGTGGCGCGGGGCGAGGTGAGTCTGATGGGCCAGCGGTATTTTTCCGCTGACCTGGCCGAGTTCCACGGAGAGCGGATGCGGATTGCATTTGACATCCACGACCCCAGCCGGGTGTGGGTGATGACCCTGGACGGTGTGCGGATTTGCGAAGCGGGCATTCGGGCCAACAGCCAGCCGTACAAAATAATCTCCTACGTCGAACGGGCAGATCACCAGCGCCAGCAAGCGCAGGTGCGCAGGCTGGAAAACAAGGCCCTGGCTAAGGGGATTGATCTAGAACGAGAGGAACGGGCCGCGCCCAAACCTCTCACTCTGCAGGAACAGGTTGATGCCCAGGAAATGACGGCTTTGGCCGAACCGGCCCCGGCGGAAATCAACGGCAGACCCCGGTTTAGCGGGGACTTAGCCGACCGGGACTGGGCGTTGTGGGTGAGGAAAAACGGGCCAGCGGTAACAGATGGAGACAGGCTGGATTTGGCGGAACGACTGAAAGACCCGGTGTTCCGGGAACTGGTGGGGTTTGAACCCCACAAACAAAAAGCCGCCGGGTGAGCACCGGCGGCTGAACGGGAGGCAGGGCCTCAAACCAGGATGTTTGAGCCTACCCCGCCTCCGAATCTGTTGTCAACACCCACGGAGGAAGCGCATGAAAACAGCATTTGTGGCAACAACCAACCACCAACGGTTGCTGGCAGCGGTGGCGGCGGTGCAGCGCCGAGCCGCCCGAGAAGCGGGGCTGATTTTGGTCACCGGACACCCCGGCCTGGGAAAAACCAAGAGTGTTCGGCGGTTCGCCATCGAACACGGAGCCGTTTATTTGCGCGGAAAAGCGCACTGGACGGAGCATTCGGCCCTGCGGGAACTCTGCGTGGAACTGGGGGACCGCCACCCTCCGTATGGGCGTGACCGCCTGTTCCACCGGGTGGTAGAACGTCTGGCCGCCGCCGGGTTCCCCGCGCTCGTGGTGGACGAAGCCGATCACCTGTTCCACGATTCACGCACCTTGGAAACCTTCCGGGACCTAAACGATACCACCGAGTGCGTGGTCATCATGGTTGGAATGGAAGCCCTGCACGCCAAGGTGGCCAAATATCCTCAGGTGGCCAGCCGGGTAGGCCGGGTGGTTGAGTATCAACCCGCCACGATAGACGACGTGCGGGCACTGGCCGGACTGGCCGAGGTGAGGATTGGGGCGGACCTGGTGGATCACATCACTACGGCCAGCAATGGCAAAATTCGGCTGGCGCTGAACGCCCTGTCGGTGGCCGAGGCCCATGCCAAGACCAACGGCCTGGCCGAGATTGGGCTGGCCCAGACCAAAGACCTGCCGATGATCTATGAGTTTCAGGGGCCGCGCCCAAAACTGCGGGCTTTGAACGGAGGGAATCACAAATGATGTGGCGGGCGCAACAAATACACGCCCGGCTGGCCCAGGCCCCCAACGGGTTGTGGCTCCGGGACATTCGACGGTGCGAGGGAGTCAGCAAAAGCGCGATCCAGCAGTCCCTGGCGGTGCTGGCCCGCCGGAGGCTGATTACCCAGCCTCGGCGCGGAGTATACGAACTCAGTCGAAAGGCAAAAATAATGGAACGTCCTACCATCAACAGCCGACCATTGGGCGTGGGCATCCGCTCAGTCGGCACGTACCGAGAACGGCTGTGGAAAACCATGCGAATGAGCAAGGGATTTTCGCTGGATGATCTAGTGGAATTGGCCGCCACGGGAAATGAAATCAACCCCCGCCGGGCTGCCGAGAAATACGTGGCGGCTCTGCGAAAGGCCGGTTATGTGACCAACCTAACCGCCCGTGACATGCAAACCGGACGGATTTTTTCGCGAAAAGGGCGGTATCTGCTGGTACGTGACAGCGGCCCCCTGGCCCCGGCCTGGAGCCACCGGAACAAAACAGTGACCGATCACAACAGCGGGGAAACCTATCCCTGCTAAACGCCACGGCCATCAACGGAAGGAGGGCCAATGGACAGCACATGGAGATTATTGCAGCAGGCGGTTGATTGTTGCGGCTACCGCCAGGTTGGCAAGGCCATAGGCTACAACCACTCAACGCTGAATCAGGTGTTGAGCGGAAAATACAAAGGTCAAACGGGTGTGTTTTGGCGGACGGTAATGGACCGCAAAATCCAACTGGAAGACTTGGTTCGCAGCCACATAAACAAACAGGAAAGCAGCACAAGAACAAAACCCCACAGCCTCGCAGGGTTTACCCATCTGCCCTGGGTAGAGGCCAGCGGGCCAGGCATCCGCCGCCGCCGGTGGTGGCGGAGATTGTGGCAGTTACTGCTGGGAGACCGCAACGGCACCCCGGCCTCAACCGCCGCCCGGAAGATGATCGGGCGGTAATCCATAAACGTAAGGAGATATATGGGAAATATAACAAAAGCAGGCTTGGTGGAACGCGTGGCGGAAAGGCTGGAAACATCGCAGGCCGAGGCTGGCCGGGTACTTGAAGCCGTAGTGGAAGCCATCCGCTCCGCAGTGCGGGCGGGAAACAAGGTGACGTTGGTTGGATTTGCCACGTTCGAGCAGAAAGCAAAAAAAGCCCGCATTGGGCGGAATCCAAAAACCGGGGAAGAGATCAAAATCCCCGCGAAGAAGGTTGCAAAGATCAAAGCAGCCAAAGGCTTTTTGGATTGAAAACCTGGCGGGCTGTAACAAGCCCGCCAAACCCACAAGGGAAATCATGAAGGTGACCGTGATTGAAGTGCGTGAACACGCCGATGGCCGCATGGATTTGATTTGGCGGTGTCCGGCGGAATCCAGCGAAGACGCAGCATCGGTGACGGGACGAATGGTGGCGTCTGGAATGGACTGCATCAAACGGTTGGGCAGAGGAAAGCCGTGCGCGGAATATGCCGAGCCATCATCGCCAAGCCTGCAATAAACCAGATACGGAGAACGGCATGAATGCCAAAGTGGTGTTGAAAATTTTGAAGGAACACAAAGGCCGGTCACGGGGTGTATCGGTGGAAGCCCTGGCTGTACGGACCGGGATGGCCGATAGGAAAATCCGGGAGGCGATTTCCGAATTGCGTAAATCTGGGGTGCCGATTTGCGCGGTGCCTGGCACGGGATACTACATGGCAGTCTCTAAAAAAGACTTGGAGGAAACCTTGAAATTCCTCCACACACGGGCATTGCACAGCTTGGGCTTAGAAGCCCAGCTGCGGAAGATATCTCTGGAAGACCTGGCGGGCCAGCTGGCCCTGGAGGTCCAGGCCCCAGCATAACCGGTGGCCCGGCGTTGTACTGCCTGCTACCCAGGCTCCTCCTAGCACAACGCCGGGGCACCTCATCATCCACGGATTGGAGATCAGATGGCAAAAACGAGACTGAAAACGGACGCCGTGGCGGTGGCCGTGCCCAAGACCGACCAGGAAGCCGCTGAATACGTGATGACCATCGGGGCGCATCAGCGGGAATTGAAGATGCTGGAAGCAGCGGTGGATGAACAAAAATCTGCCTTTGACCAGAAACTGATGAGTGAGGCCGCCCCGCACAAGCAAGGCATTGAGGATTGCGCCGAGGGCCTGCGCATCTACTGCGAGGCCAACCGCAAGCGGCTGACCAACGATGGAAAAGTAAAAACAGTGGACTTCGAGCACGGAATTGTGGCCTGGCGGATGCGCCCGCCAAGCGTGCGAGTGGCCAGCGTGAAAGCCGTGATTGATACCCTGCGGGCGCTGGATTTCACCCGGTTTATCCGGGTGAAAGAAGAGGTAGACAAAGAGGCGATCCTGCGGGAGCCGGAAACGGTCGCTCACCTGAAGGGGATTACGATCAGCCAGGGTGAGGATTTTATCATCAAGCCCAATGAAACCGACCTTGAGCAGGTGGTGGGATAACCAAGCCACGGAGGCATCGTGTGGATACTCAATCCGTATCTGTATGGGTTTTGTTTATCAGCAGCTTTGGCGTGCTCGGTCTGGTGGTTGGAATGTCGGCCTGGACCGCTGTCGGGGAGCACGTTCAGCGCGTCTGCCGCCGCTGGTTTGCTCCCCGCCCCAAAGGCCCGGCCCGCCGGAAGCCCCGACATGGCCGCCGTCAACGAGCGTGCCGCCCGAAAGGCCGGGGTTGACCCGGCCCTGTTGTGGGCCATCTGTCAGCAGGAAAGCGGCTGCCGCCCGTATCCGCCGGACGGGATGGCGGGTGAAACGGGGCCGTGGCAAATCAGGCAGATTGCCGCTGTCCACGCGGGGTGCCCGTGGGAGCGCCTCCGGGAGCCGCAGGAGAACGCCAACTGTGCGGCTCGGTTGATGGCCCTGCATCTGGAGCAGGTCCAGGGGTGGACAGCCAGGGCATTGTGTCTCTACAACGCGGGAAACAGGAGGGTCTGCGAAACCGCCCAGGTGCGGGGATACGTGGCCGGAGTGATGGCCAATTATAGGAGCCGGAAATGAATGCCGCATCAAAACAAACAAACCCACGCCGCAATGCCATGCTGGCCCGCATCCACGCAGCCAAGAAGGCCTTGGGCATGAGCGATGAGGACTACCGCCTGATGCTGTGGGACGCGTGGGGCGTCACCAGCGCTGGATTGATGCGGCAGGACGACCTGGAGAACCTCGCCCGTCAAATGGAAACCCAGACGGGCAAAAAACTCGCCCGCCGCCCGGCACCAGCATTTCCCGGGCGGCCTCAAATTGAAGGTCACCGGCACGAGGCGCAGCTGCGAAAAATCGAGGCATTGCTGGCCAGCATGACCTTGCCGTGGGATTACGTGCTGGGGGAAATCCAACGCCGGATGGGCCAAACGGAACGAATCAATTGGGAAAACCACGAAGCCTTGCGGGGGATGATTACGGCCCTGGAAAAAGAACAGGCCAAACGAGTTGAGGAATACGTTGCCCGCCGCCGTGAATATTACCAAGCAGCGGAAGAAGCCTTGGTCGGAGGATATCTCCGGCTTGTTATCATCCAGCGGGGGAGGTACCGGAAGAACGGTAAAATCCCACTCCGGCCCCGATCAAAAGGACAAAATGTTCCGATAGGCGAAATGCGACGGTATGCCCCCGCAGGGGTGGAGGTGAGTTACGACGCGGCGGAGGTCAAGCAATTTTTTGAGATGGAACGATGAACTTGACCTGCCCGTGCTGTCACGCCCATTTCCCCGTCGAATCTGCCCTGGAAGAGGCGGATGCCAGGGAAACCCTGCGTGCGCTGATTGCGATTGGCCCGCTGGCCCAGCCGCTGGCGGCCTACCTGGGGCTGTTCCGCTCGGCCAGCCGATCATTGGGGTGGGGCCGCGCTCTGCGGTTGAGCAAGGAGGTTATGGCCCTGACCCCCGACCGGACGGCGCTGGCCCGCGCCCTGGGGGACACAGTAGAGGCCCTGCGAACCAAAGGGATGACCAAACCCCTGGCCAATCACAATTACCTGAAGCGGGTGTTGGAAAGTGTGAATGCCAGCGGAAGCGCATGGGCACCTGTGGAAAGCCACTTGGCGGCAGGGCGAAGGCCACAAGGGCAACCGAGCAAAACGTTGGAGGGGATGGCTTCCCTGGTGGAGTGGGAGGCCAAGGGCGGCGGCCCGGCGTGGCTCCGCAGAGAAATCAAAGATGGCTTTCAACGCCTGTTGGCCCTGCGACTGACCGATGCTCCGGCAGCGGATGTGATCAAACTGATGGCGGAAACCTGGATGGAAAACCTGACCTGGCAATTCCCCGGATGGGTTGAATCCGTGGACGCCATCCGGGTGAAGGAAGGGTTTACCAAAATGCTAAATCGAACGAAATGGCCGTCGGTGGCCAGCCTGGAAACAGCCATGCCGGATGACACCTATGTAAACAGCCAGGCCCGCAAAGCGGAGGCTGTTCAAACCCCGGAGATTACCGAGAGGGAGAAATGAAAAGTACCCAAGACCTGATAGCCGCAATTGGGCGGGATGCTGCTATGCGGCTGTGTGAATCGTTTGGTGGTTTGCGGATATACATCCCGCGCAGGCCGGTGGAAAAACACCCTATCAGTCAGTGCATTGGCCTTCCTGCTGCAATTGCTCTCTCCAAAGCAATCGGAGCGGAAACTTTGGACGTCCCTTTGGCGGCACAGGCCCGCCGGGAAGCACGGAATAGGGAAATCCACGAACGCTTTGGCCGGGAGGAAACACAGGCATCTCTGGCCCGCCGGTATAGCACAACGGTCCGGCATGTTAGGCGCATCCTGGGCTCTGACCCTGCCCAGGCCCCAACGCAAACTGACCACCGCCAAGTCAGCCTGTTTGAGGAAGAGGTATGAACCAATGGAAACTGTTTATTCCGGCTTTGCCTGCCGCCTTGGCGCTGGTTGGGTGCGAAGTGGTTATGCAATGGGACGGCTGGGCGTTTTGGCGGCAGTATTACGATCACACCATAGGCCCCGTGTTATCTGTGCTGCTGGGATGTCTGGCGGCCTGGTTCTGGTTTCGGCAAGGGGCAGCGGTACTTTGGACGCCGAAATGGTGGGGCTGGCTGGTCCTGGGTACGCTGGCCAGCAGCCTGTTGCTCATTGGCCCCATATATCAGGTGGCCAAACCCCTGCTGGCCGCCCAGCAGGCGGAGGCAGTTCGCCCGCAAAGACTGGAAATCGCCGAAAAAAACTTATCCAAAAAACAGACCGAGTTGGATTATTACCTGCAAATGGCCGCGTCAGGAAGGATTGGATGGCAGGGCCACATAGACCAAGCGCGGGCCAATCTGGCTGAATTGGAACTGAAACACGATGTCCTTTTGGTCCCTGTCACAACCGAATTTAACCAGGTGGTTGTTTTGGCGGCCACGGGGCTGGCGGTGATATTGTTCCAGGTCGCGGCGGCCCTGCTGGCGGGCCAGGTATCTGCTGTTTTGGGCCAGGCCGTTTCGGCTGAAACACCCAAAACGTTTCACCCGAAACGGCCTGAAACGTTTCACCCGAAACGGCCTGAAACGTTTCACCCGAAACACCCCGCCCCTGAAACAAAACACCCGACCGAAACGCCACAGATCATGCGGCAAAAAACACCTGAAACAGAAAATGATGTACTGGTGAAACGCCTGCAAAACATAATCAAGATCAGCATGGCAGAATCCAAAATGAGCTTACGGCAATGGTGCGAACGGGAAGGGCTGCAACCTGCGACCATTTCGATGTTGGGAAATCATTTCCGCCTTAAAAATGAAAAGAAGGAGACCATCAGCGCTCCCAAACTTGCCGCCCTGGCCGGTCGGTACCTTCTGGAAACAGTTGATTCCGCCGAGGCGAAAGGGTAAAGAGAAACTTAGCCCTTCCCCCCTTACCCGGACAGCCGTCCGGGTTTATTTCCCTCCTTTACCAGCCGTACCCTTGCGGAAACCCTCACCGCAAGGAGCCCGCATGTCCACGTTTTCCCCTCAAAGCCTGGCCCGTCTGTCCACCTGCCACCCCGACTTGCAGCGGTTGTTCACGGAGGTCATCAAACACCGCGACTGCACGGTGTTGTGCGGCCATCGAACCCAGGCCGAGCAAGATCAGGCCGTGGCCGAAGGTCACAGCAAAACTCCGTGGCCCAAGAGCAGACACAATGCCCTGCCCAGCCTGGCCGCTGACGTGGCTCCGTTCCCCTTGGATTGGGCCGACCGCTCACGTTTTATCGAATTTGCTCATTTTGTGCTTGGGGTTGCGGCAACGCTGGGAATCTCTATCACCTGGGGCGGTGATTGGGACCGTGACGGGGTTCCCGATAAGTTTTTCGACGGCCCCCACTTTCAATTGGAGGAAAAATGAGCCCGCTGGAAACCATTGCCGGTTTATTCAAACCAGCCGCAGACCTGATTATCAACCTGTTTCCAAACGAGGTTGAACAGAAAAAAGCTCAGGCGGAGTTGGATAAAATCCAGGCTCAAGTGAGCGCAGAAATCATCCAACTCCAAGGGCAGGTGGCCCAAGCCCAGGCCGCCATCAATCTAGCAGACGCCCAGGGCGGAAACTGGCTCCAGCGGTCCTGGCGGCCTGTCTCCATGTGGATATTCCTGGGTCTGGTGACCCTGGACTCTTTTGGGGTGCTGCCCAACCGACTTGCCCCGGACGCCTGGACGCTCCTGCAGATCGGCTTCGGAGGCTACACCATTGGACGAAGCCTGGAAAAGATCACCCCGTCAGTGACCGGAGCTATTAAGGGGAGGGAATGATGGACAACCGGTTCTGGTTGGATTTTGCTCAAGGGGCATTTTCGTTTTTGATTGGCGTATACGCCTGGATAAGCCGGAGGCACCAAGCCACGGTGGACCAAATCGGCAGCCTGGAAAGCCGCATGGACCGGGTGGAAATCGAAATCAAACACGCGCCGACCAAAGAGGATTTTCGGTTGTTGGCGGACCGGGTTGGTCAGGTCCACGGTGACCTGCGGGAATTGTCCGGATCTATGTCCGGCCTAAAACGAGCCGTGGATATCATGAATGAACATCTGCTGAATCGAGAATGAGCTACCACGAAACCTTGCGGGCACACCGCCGCCTGGAAATCCTGAAGTTGCTGAACGCAACCCCCGGTTACACGGCGGGCCAGCACATTTTAGCCGCCGCCATGCCGAAGACCGGGGTACCCGCCACCGCCGACCAGGTGACCGTTGAACTGGCCTGGCTGGCCGAGCAGGGGCTGGTATCCCTGACTACCGGCGGGGGATTGTCTACCGCCCAGATCACCCAACGAGGCATCGAAGCCGCCAACGGCCTGGCCATCATCCCCGGCGTGGCGCGCCCATCCCCGGAGTGAACATGGGCCGGAAGAGCACCCTGAAAACTCTCCCCAAAGAAATCCGCCGTGCGGTGGATGAAGCCCTGCGGGAAGGAAAAACCATTGATGATATCGTCGGCCTCATCCGGCAAAACGGCCAGGCGGTCAGCCGGTCGGCGGTGGGGCGCTACGCCAAAGTGGCCAACGAGCAAATGGCCCGTTACAAAGAGGCCCAGGAGATCGCCAAGGTTTGGGTGACCAAACTCGAAAAGGAGGAAGGCGATGTGGGTCGGCTGCTTGCCGAAATGCTGCGGGTGGTGGTGTTTGACATCATCGCCGCGGTGAATGGTGAAGGCAAGACCATCAAACCCCATGAGGTGATGGCGCTGGCCAAAGCCATGCGCGACTTGAGCACGGCGGACAAAACCCTGGTAGACAAATTATCGGCCATAAAAAAGAACTTAGCTCTGGCCGCCGATGATGTGGCGATCAAGGCCAGGAAAGAAGGGCTTAGTGAAGAAACAGTAAAGGAAATTCGAGAGCGGGTGTTGGGGGCCGGAGGATGATCCTGCTCCCCTATCAAAGCCGCTGGTTGAAAGACCTGTCCCCCGTGAAGGCCGCTGAGAAAGGACGCCGGGTTGGCCTTTCTTGGGCCGAGGCGGGGGACGCCGCGTTGATCGCGGCCGCCAGCGAAACGGCCGGGGGCCAGGATTACTGGTACATCGGATACAACCAGGACATGGCCCAGGAGTTTGTGCGCGACTGTGCCGATTGGGCCAAAGCCTACCAGTTGGCGGCGGCAGACGTGGAGGAGACTGTGCTGGAAGATGAAGACAAGTCCATCCTGGCGTACCGAATCAAGATGGCGTCCGGATTCCGGGTCACCGCGTTATCCAGCAGACCAACAAACTTGCGGGGCAAGCAGGGCGTAATTTGCATTGACGAGGCCGCGTTCCACGAACACCTAGGGGAACTACTGAAGGCGGCCATCGCCCTGCTGATGTGGGGCGGCAAGGTGCGGATCATCTCCACCCACAACGGAGACGGAAACCCGTTCAATCAATTGGTCCGGGACATTTTGGCGGGGGTCAGACCGTACAGTCACCACAAGATCACCCTGGATGACGCTCTGCGAGACGGCTTGTACCAGCGGATATGCCAAAAATTGGAACGTGCCTGGACTCGGGAGGCGGAAGCCGCCTGGCGGAAAGAGTTGACCGATTTTTACGGGTCGGACGCTGACGAAGAATTGTTCTGCATCCCCAGCCAGGGGTCGGGCAGATGGTTGAGCCGGGCGCTGGTCGAGGCGCGGATGCGCCCCGGCCCTGTGCTGCGCCTGGAATGCCCGCCCGGATATGATCTTGCTCCGGAGCCCCAGCGCCAGGCGGAAACCGCCGACTGGCTGACCGCCCAAGTGGACCCCCTGTTAAAAAATATGGATGGTGCACTTCCAAGCCATTTCGGCATGGACATTGGCCGGGAGCATGACCTGTCGGCCATTGCCCCGTGCCAGGTCTCCCGCTTGTTGGTTCGCCGGTTTCCCTTCGTGATCGAGATGCGCCGGGTGCCTTTCGCCCAGCAGAAGCAGGTGCTGCGTCACTTAGTGGAGCGTCTGCCCCGTTTTTCCGGCGGGGCCATAGATTCCACGGGCATCGGGGCCGACATTGCCGAATCCACCGCGCAACGATTCGGCGGCGGGATGATCCACCGGGTGAAACTATCTGAACCATGGTACCGAGATCAGATGGCCCCCCTCAAACAGGCGTTTGAGGACGGGTCAATTGAACTCCCGGCTCATGCCGATTTGCTGAACGACCTGTTGGCCTTCCGGGTGGTGAAGGGCATTTCCAAGCCGCCGGAACGGGATGGGCAAAACGGCGCTGATGGACAACCCCGCCATGCGGATTCCGGGATTGCTATTGCCCTGGCCCACTTTGCCAGCCGCCAGGGTGCGGTGGAATACGGATGGACATCGGCCTACGGGGAGAAAAAACAACACGGACCGGATCAGGATGACCGGCCAGGCCGGTGGGCCAACATCGCCGGTCACGGAACAAAAGGAGGATGGTGATGGCTGATCTTTATGGACCTGACGGCCGCCCGGTGCGGCTGTCCGATCTGAAAAACGAGGTGGTCACCCCGGCGGTCACCGAAGTGCGCCAGCCGTGGACAGACACCGCTGCTGACGGGATAACCCCCTACCGGCTGGGACAGGTGCTCCACGCGGCCATCCACGGAGACATCCACGATTATCTGACATTGGCCGAAGAAATGGAGGAGCGGGATGGCCATTACCGGAGCGCTCTGGCCACCCGAAAAATGGCGGTGGCCGGGCTGGAGCCGGTGGTGATCGCCGCCAGCGAAGACAAAACTGACGTGGCCCTGGCCGATGAGATCAGGGAAATTATTTCCAACCCCGCCTTCGGCAACCTGGAAATGGATTTGCTGGACGCCTTAGGAAAAGGTTTTTCGGTCGTGGAAATCATCTGGTCAACATCCGCCAAAAAATTTACGCCCGTCCAGTATATTTGGCGGGACCCCCGGCATTTTGTTTATGACCGGGAAACCGGTAAGGAGTTGCGTTTACGGAGGTTTGGCCGTTTTGAGGGCGACCCTCTGCCTCCGTTCAAGTTTTTAATTCACCAGCCGAATCTAAAAGCCGGTCTACCAATCCGTGGCGGGCTGGCCCGCCTGGCCGCCTGGTTGTATCTGATCAAATCCTATGATCTCAAAGACTGGGTTCAATTTGTTGAAATATTTGGGATGCCCCTGCGCCTGGGGAAATATCAAAACGGGGCCACCGAAGCCGACAAACGGACCTTGCTCCAGGCCGTGAAGGACATCGGCGTTGACGCGGCCGGAATCATCCCGGCTTCGATGGATATTGTGTTTCAAGAGGCGGCCAAAGGCACAGGCGCGGATATCTATGAACACCTGGCCAATTTTGCCGACAAGCAGATCAGCAAAGCTGTTTTGGGCCAAACCATGACGGTTGATGACGGATCGAGTATGGCGCAGGCCAAGGTGCACAATGATGTCCGGATGGACATTGTTGAATTTGACGCCAAGCATCTGGCCAGCACGCTAAATTTGTATTTGGTGCGCCCATTTGTTGATTTGAACCACGGCCCCCGGGAAATTTATCCTCGCATTACATTGCCTGTGCCAAAACCAGACGATACCAAAACCCTCAGCGACAACCTGGCCAAGTTGGTGCCGTTGGGTTTGAGGGTGTCGGCGGCAGAAATCCGCGACAAGTTGGCGCTGTCCGACCCGGACGAAGGAGAGGAACTGTTGGGTGTCAGCCCTCAGACCCCCGCGCTGAATCAGGCGCAGCCCCATCGGCACGGCCACGCCTGCCCGGTCTGTTCCTGTTCCAGTGGGGTCGCCCTGAACACAGCCGGGGTCTCCCAAACTGATGCGCCTGACCAGATGGATGCCCTGGCAGAGGAAGAACTGGCCGAATGGGAAGAACAGATGGCCCCCATGCTGGCCCCCGTGCGGGTGCTCATCGAAAACGCCAGCAGTTATGAAGAAATTTTGAACGGACTCGTAAAGATTGTCCCGGAGATGGACCTGCAAAAACTGATGGATGCCCTGGCCCGGAGCGGGTTCAAAGCCCGTGGGCTTGGCGCGGCCACCGACAAACCCTGAGGCGGCATGGCCGACACGTTCACGTTCAATCCCGCCCCGCCCAAAGAAGCCCTGGATTACTTCCGGGCTAAGGGGTTCAAACCATCGTTTGATTTCCGGGACGTGTGGCGGGAGGAACACGCGGCGGCTTTTACCGTGGCCAAGGCCGGGAGCCTGGATGTGCTGACGGCCATCCGGGGAGAGGTGGACCGCGCCCTGGCCGAAGGGCGCACCCTGGCCCAGTTTAAGAGGGATTTGACTCCCGCCTTGCAACGGCTGGGCTGGTGGGGCGTGAAGACCATGACCGACCCCAAGACCGGGGAAACACTCCCGGTGCAGCTGGGGTCGCCCCGCCGCCTGAAAATCATCTACGACACCAATCTTCGCACGGCCCGCGCCGCAGGCCAGTGGGAACGCATCCAACGCACCAAGGAGTTTCTCCCTTATCTCATCTACGGCCTGGGGCCGTCTCTGCGCCACCGGCCCCAGCACGTGGTTTTGGACGGTACCCTGCTGCCCGCCGATGACCCATTTTGGAACACACACTTCCCGCCCAACGGCTGGCGGTGCAAATGCTGGGTGCGCCAAGTGTCAGAGGGCGAGGCCGGACGGCGTGGCTGGAAGGTGTCCCCCAGCCCCACGGTGGAATACGTCAACTGGACGAACAAACGCACCGGCCAGGTTGAGCGGGTGCCGAAGGGCATAGACCCCGGCTTTGACATTAATCCCGGCAAGGCCCGGCGGGCGATTCCGCAGGCCGCTCTGACTCAAAAATTGAACACAGCGGCGGCGGCGGGGCTGCATCAGGCGGCGGCCCAGGCCGTCCGGCAGGTGGTGAAAAGCGAGGTATTCGGCCTTTGGGCCGAAAAACCTCAAGGGGATATGCCGGTGGGGATTTTGGATGAAGCCCAGGCTGGGCGTATCGCAACAAACGAACAGGTGGTCAGGATTTCCCCAGACACCCTGAAAAAGCAGAGACAGAATCATCCGGACATCCATCTCAGCGAATACTCCTGGGTACAGGAGACAATTGAACGAGGAGAAGTCATCCAGGACAGGCCGAACAGCCTGATATTTGTATTGGAAAAGGACGGCTATGTCAGTGTGGTCAAAGCGGCAAAAACAGGAACAGACACGTTTTTGACCAGTTTCCGGCGGCTATCCAGTGATATAGCCAAAAGAGACCGTGAACTTCAGAGACTGAAACAAAAAACCAAAAAATAAGCGGGTGGTGGGGCCTCCCAGCCCGCTTTCGCGGAAACCCCACATGGCGCTCCGGGCTTGCGCCCGTGCTACGGTCGGGAGAATATCACCGTGTCACACCCGCCATCCTCACGATACCCCTTCTTGACCCGCTCGGCAATACCCCATAATTGGCGTTTAGACCCCGTTTAGATTTTGCGTTCCCAGCGCAAAGCAACCCTACTGCCAATTTTACCCCAAAAACCGTTTACGGGGGTTTTAGGGGGCAACTTCCCGCCTCCGGGTTTTTACGGTTTTCCCGGCCCCCCTTTCCCCGCCCGCTCTGTTTTCCCCCTCCGCTTGATTCCCCAGCCGCTATCATGTATCTCCTCCATTATCCCCGCCCATAGACCGCTCCCCAGCGGCCGTTTGTTTTTACCCGGTCGCCCGTCCGGGTTTATTTCCCATGTCTGCCTCCCTAACCTGGGGAACATGAGTACGAACCACCCAACACAAGCACAAGCCAGTCCGGAGCAAAGTCAAACAGGCAATCTGTTTTTGGCTTTGAATACATCTTCGGAAGGGGAACTGCCCACGGAAATCGAATTGATCCCGGCGGGACGTACTATTGTTGGGGTGGATGGCCGTACCTGGATAAACGATAACCCGGACGCCATTGTGAGCGCCTTTAAGGCAAGAAACACCGAGATGGTGGTTGACTTTTTCCACGCTGTCGAAACCCCACAAATAGAAGCGCCTGCCGCAGGTTGGATTAACCGCCTGGAGGTGAGAGAGGGCGGGTCCATCTGGGGCCGAGTAGAGTGGACACCAAAAGGCAAGGATGTCTTAAGGGGGAAGGAGTATCGCTACATTTCCCCTGTGTTTTGGGCTGACAACAACAAACGCATCCTGAGGATGTCATCTGCGACAATGACCAACAAACCCAACCTGCCCATGAAGGCGCTGAATCAAGCCGGGGCTGTAACTCAATCGGAGAATGGAATGCTCCCGAAACAGTTGTGCCATGCCTTGGGTGTGCCTGAGGCCGCCACCGAAGCGGAAGCCGTGAACGCCGTGAGTGCCCTGAAGGAAAGCAAGAGTAAAGCCGAGTTGGCTTTAAACCAAGTCCAGACCCCAGACCTGACTCAGTTTGTCCCGATGGAGTCTCACAAGAAGCTGGAAGCGCGGGCTTTGAGCGCCGAAAAGGCCCTGAACCAAGAACAAGCCGCCAAACATACGACCGCCATCGAGACCGAATTGGACACGGCCGCGAAAGAAGGAAAAATCGCCCCGGCTTCCCGCCCGATGTATCTGGCGATGTGCCAGCAGCAAGGCGGCCTGGAGAAATTCCGGGAGTTGGCCAAAACCCTGCCGGTGATTGTTCCCGCCTCCGGCCTGGACGGAAAGCATCCCGAAGGCGCAACTCTGGCACTGAATCAGGCCGAATCCGAGGTGGCCGCCAAACTGGGGCTGACCAAAGAAAAATACCTGGCCGCCAAAAACACCAATAATCAACACACTCAACAGGGAGCCTAAAACATGGCCGCACTCACGACTGCCCGCAACACGCCGGAACGCGCAGGGAACGACCTGTCTCTCCCCGTGGCCGCCAACGCGAAAATTTATCAAGGGGCGTTGGTAGCGGTGAACGCTACGGGATTCGCCGTGCCCGGTTCCACTGCGACTACCCTGAAAGCCGTTGGGCGGGCCAATGCCCAGGCCGACAACACGGGCGGGGCGGACGGAGCCGTTTCCGCCAAGGTGAGCAGGGGGGTTTTCAAGTTTTCCAACTCCGGGGCCGACCCGATTGGCCAGGCCAACGTGGGTGGGACGGCCTACATCGTGGACGACCAGACCGTGGCCGCCACGAACGGAGCCGGCACCCGCTCTGCCGCAGGGAAAATCATCGACATCGAATCGGACGGCGTGTGGGTGGAAATCCGCTGACGCTGTCAACCCATAACAATTCACATAAACAAAAAGGCAACCATGCTTATCAACGCAACAAATATTTCCGCCTTGAACGTTGGATTCAAGGCCAATTTCAAAGAGGCCTTCGACGGCGCGGTCTCCATGTTCGCTAAAGTGGCCACCGAGGTGCCCAGTTCGACCGCCGAAAACCGCTATGCCTGGCTGGGGCAATTCCCCAAACTGCGGGAATGGCTGGGGGACAGGATGATCAACAACCTGAAAGAGTTCGATTACAGCCTGAAAAACAAAACGTTTGAAAGTACCGTGTCTGTACCGAAGTCCGACGTTGAGGACGACCAATATGCGGTTTATTCTCCGCTGATTGCTGAGCTGGGCCGGGCGGCTAAAACCCACCCCGATGAATTGGTTTTTGCCCTTTTACTCGCGGGGTGGACCACCCGGTGCTACGACGGGCAGTATTTTTTCGACACCAATCATCCGGTTGGCGGCGGAGTGGTGAGCAATAACGGCGGCGGGGCCGGAACGCCCTGGTTTTTGTTGGACACGAGTCGCGCGCTGAAGCCCTTGATTTTCCAAAAGCGCCTGGACTACGCCTTTCAGGCGATGGATAGGGCGGATGATGAGCAGGTGTTTGCCCGCAGGGAATTCCGCTACGGCGTTGAAGCCCGCGCCAACGTGGGGTTTGCGTTCTGGCAAATGGCCTACGGGTCCAAACAGGTATTGGATTCCAATGCCTATGCCGCCGCCAAGGCGGCGATGGGGGCATACAAGAGCGATGATGGCCGCCCTCTGGGAATCCGACCGACCGTTTTGGTGGTGCCTCCCTCCCTGGAGATGGCCGCCAAGACCATCCTGAAGGCCCAGACTGGAGCCAACGGTGCCAGCAACCCCTGGGTCGGTGACGCGGAAGTCCTGGTGGTGCCCTGGCTGGCCTAACCCGTGATCTGATAGGGCGGCTGTAACAGCCGCCCTTAACCAACGACCAAAAGGTAAATCATGGCGAACGCGCTGATTGTGAAAGGGCCTCAAGAGGGTTTCTGGCGGGCGGGAATTAAATTCGGCCCGGAGGAAACCATCGTTTTTTTGGACGACCTGACGGCTGAACAAATCGAAGAGATCAAAACCGAGCCTCTGCTGATGGTCAGCGAGGCCGATGCGGACCTCCCGAGGAAGAAAGATAAAAAACCTAAGGAGTAAATATGCCCTACGCCACCCAATCTGACATTGTGACCGCTTACGGAAACGATGCCCTGTTGCTGGTTGCCGACCGGAACGGTGACGGATTGGTAGACGGTCCGGTGGTGGACAAAGCCCTGGCCGATGCCTCTGCTCTGATGGACAGCTACCTGGCGGCCCGCTATCCCGTTCCGCTGGTGGTTGTGCCGCCGGTGCTGACGCAGGTGGCGGTGGATATCGCCCTGTACGAGTTGTCCGGCGGCCCCGGAATGCTGACCGAAGAGAGGGCCAACCGGCACAAGGAGCGTATCAAGTGGCTGAAAGACTTGGCCGATGGGCGGGCCACGTTGGGGATTGAAACCGGTCAGCCCACCACGTCCGGCCAGGCCGTTCTCACCGCGCAACCCCGGCGTTGGGGCCGGGACAATACCGGCGGGATGTAACAGGAGAATCGAATGTCCGGCACGGCGATCCAAGTGGAAGTGGCCGGGATTGAACGGCTGCAAGCCAAACTGCGGCGGATGGCCGGAACCGACATGCACGGTTTGCTGGATGCTCTGGGCGGAATGGTTGCCGCCCAAACTCAGCAGCGGATTGCCAAGGATAAAACCAGCCCGGATGGAAAGCCGTGGGCGCCCTGGTCGGAGCGATACAGGCACTCACGCCATGTCGGCCACAGCCTGCTAATGGGTGAAATCCACCTGCTGCAATCCATTCAGCATCTGGTTTCCGGCCACCAGGTGCAGATCGGATCCAACCTGGTCTATGCCGCCATCCACCAATTTGGAGGAGCCGCCGTGGGCAAGCCGGGCTTGCCCGCCCGCCCGTACCTGGGGCTGTCAGATAAAGACCTGGCTGACATCGAACAAATCGTGGACAACTGGGCCGAAAAAATGTTGAGAGCATGACATGGACAGGTTGATTCAGATACGGGACCAGATTGTGGCGGCGTTGGCTCCGCTGGTGCCGGGCGGAAACTGCCAGGCCCACGATGGCCGCTTCAACCTGGACAACCTGAAAACCCTGGCAACCAAAACTCCGGCCTTGCTGGCGGCCTGCCTGGGAATTCCGAAAATCGAAATGCAAAGCCAGGGAGACTACCGGCTGACAGCCCAATGGGCCGTGTTTGTTCTGGGGAAAGACTTACCTGCCGCAGGCGGCGCGGCCAAAACTGGCCGGGGGGCCGCCGCCCTGGCGCTGGCCCAGGCGGTGCTGCTGACCACAGCGGGGAACCGGTGGGGCGCCGCGAACACCCAGGCCCCCACCGATCTGAAAGCCGAAAACCTATTTTCCGCTCCGGCGGATCAGGCCGCCGGGCTGGCCCTGTGGGCCGTCAGCTGGAGGCAGACGGTAGAGGTGCAGGCCATGACGGCCGCCGACATTGCCGCCCTGAACGATTTTCTGCGGTTTTACGCGGATTGGGACCTGGCCCCGAAAGACGGAACGCCGGAAGCACAAGACCATATCAACCTTCCCTAACAAGGAGAACAGATGGCGAAGATTTTTATCAAGCCCGGCCCTGGCCTGCGGGTGTTGGACCCGGCCACCGGAAATCCTCTGCCGCCCGAGGGCCTGTTGGTGGAAGACGGAACGCATTGGCGGCGGCGGCTGAACGATGGAGACGTGGAGGCGGTGGAATCGCCCAAATCGGCCATCGCCACGCCTGAATCCGCCCAGAAAGGAGGCCGCAAATGAGCGTCTCGTTCAATCAAATCCCCGTCAGCCTGATGACGCCCGGCGTATTCGCAGAGTTTGACACCAGCAAAATGGTATCCGGCACACCGTCCATGCCGGGGGAACTGCTGTTGATCGGCCAGCGTCTGGCCGTCGGCCAGGTGGCGGCCGGGGTGCCTACCCGAGTGCTGTCGGACAGTCAAGGCATGGCCGACTTTGGGCGGGGAAGCCTATTGGCGGCCATGATTGCCGCCGTCAAAAAAGCCAACCCCAACGTGGACCTATGGGCCGTGGCCTTGGACGACCTGGCGGCGGGGGTTGCCGCCGCCGGGGCTGTCACCGTTACCGGCCCCGCCGTCGGCGGGGGAACCATTGCTTTGTACATCGGCGGACGGAGGATGCCCGTTGGCGTGGCCGCCAACGACACGGCCAATACCATCGCCGCCAACATGGCGGCCTCCATCAATGCCGACCCGGATTGTGCGGCCACGGCCGCCGTGGACGGGGTGACTCTGTCTAAGGTCAATATCACCTGCCGATGGAAGGGCGAGACGGGAAACAGCCTGGACATCCGCCATTCGTATTTTCAGGGAGAGCGGCTGCCCGCCGGGGTGACGCTGGCTGTCACCGCCATGACCGGTGGTGCCGGAAACCCCGACATCACCGCCGCGCTGACGGCGACGGCTGGCGGCTGGTACAACACCATTACAACCCCTTATACCGATGGGGCCAACATGTTGGTTTTGGAAACGGAACTGGACGGGCGCTGGGGTCCGATGCGCCAGTCCGAAGGGGTTGCGTTCACCGCATTGGGGGGCACTCACGCCGCCGGGTCCACCTGGGCCTCTACCCGGAACAACCCTCTGATCGTGGCGGTGGGTCTGCAAAAAAGCCCCACACCGCCTTGGATAGCGGCGGCCATCGCGGCGGCTGTGGACGCTGGAGAGCCCGACCCCGGACGCCCCAGGCAAACCCTGCCGCTGACCGGGATGCTGGCCCCGGCGGACGCCGACCGCTTCACCCAGACCGAGCGTAACCTGCACCTGAAGGACGGCTTGGCCACCTACACGGTGGACGCGGGAGGCAACTGTCTGGTAGAGCGGCTGGTGACCAACCACACCCAGAACACAGCAGGGCTGCCCGATGCGGGCTTGGTGGATGTGGAAACCATCCGCGTCCTGGCCTACCTGCGGTTTTCCACGCGGGTCCGCCTGACGCAAAAGTATCCCCGGCACAAATTAGCCAACGACGGCACGCGCTTTGGCGGCGGCCAGGCCGTCGCCACCCCCAGCATTTTGCGGGGAGAAATGATCGCCTTGTTTGCGGAATGGATGGAGGCCGGACTGGTCGAAAACATTTCCCAATTCAAACGGGACTTGGTGATTGAACGGGACGCCAATGACGCCAACCGTGTAAACGCCATCATCCCGCCGGACGTGATCAATCAGTTGCGGATTCTGGCATTGCAATTTCAACCCAGGCTGTAACACCCGGAACAAGGAGGCATCATGCCCGCAGTCGGCATCATTCACATCTTCAAAGACGGCGACCCCCTGGCCGTGGAGCAGGAGTCTGTGTCGTTTCACCCCGGCGGGCGCGCCCGCAAAGAATTGGTGGATGATTACGGAGACACGGATTACACCGAGATGCACCAGCCCGCTAATCTGAAATTTGACCTGCTGGCCAAAGCAGGGGTGGACCAGCAGGACGTGAGCGGATGGCATGGAGTGACCATGATTATTCACTACGAGGAAACCGCTGAACGCTGGGTGATGCGTAACGCCTTCACCAAATCCTGCGATGCCGTTAAAGCAGGCGTTGGGCGCATTGCCGTGGAGATGAGCGGCAGCAAAGCGGAGAAAATGACATGAACGAATCTCACAAGCGCAGAGAATTTATCCTCCCCGACAGCGGGATGAAAATCACCCTGCGGCCCCCCAAAGCACGGGATTTGTTTGACGCGGAGGAAATTGTCCCGGTCAAACAGGACTTGACGTACAAAGCCGCATTGGCGTCCAGGATGGTGCAAAAATACAACGATCTGCCCGGCCCCCTGCCTTGGGAAAAGGTTTGCGATATGTCCCAGGATGACATGACGGCTCTGGTTATCGCCGGGAACGATGTGATTCAAGGAGGGGCGAAAGAGGGGGAAAAAAAAGGGGAAAATCCGCCGACAAAGACCCCGGAAAATGGCTGAAAGAGCTTGACCGGGCGGTGTTGGCGCTGGGAATGAAAACCGGCTGGACCCGGACGGAAATTCTGGACCTGGATATGACCCGGCTGGCTTTTTACCTGGAAGAGATTAGCAAGATGGTCATGCCGAAGGAGTAAAGATTTTGGCCAGCTTCCGCCACAGCAGATAGGCCCAGACTGCCATTCCGGCCCCCGCGCCGGATAAAATCAGCGAGGCCGAATCGGTTTGAGGCCAAACATAGACATGCAGGGCGGAGCCGATGAACATCCCGGCCCCGGCGCAGACTACGAACAGAAACGAAGCCGCGCAATACCCCAGCAGGGCAAACCACATGCCCAAGCCAGGCTGGGTCACGATGATCCAACCTCCCAGGGCTATCCACCCAACCAGGGCGGCAACAATCCCATAGGCCATCATGTCTGAAGCGCTGAAGCTGGCCATCACTATCACCGCCGTGGATATGTTTTCCGGTGCCCTCAATAAATTGAAGGCGCATATCCATAGTTTAGGCGATGGGGCGAAACAAGTCCAGGCGGACTACGACCGAATGGTTAGGTCCATCAACCTGGGTACGGCCAGCATTGCCGCCGGACTGTATGGACTGAACAAACTGAAGCCCGCCGTGGCGGCCGCATCGGAAATTGAACTGCTGATGGCCCGCATCAAGGGCGACATGTGGGATTCCACGATGGGGGCCGACAAAATGGCCGAGGCGATGAAAGACGTGAGGGATAACGCTAGGGGAATCGGTGCTGAATTCGGTTTTACCAGTGCCAAAGTTTTGCAGGCCACGGATGATTTTGTCAAAGCGGGATTGACCCTGGAGGAGATCAAAGGGAAAGGCGGGGCGGTGTGGACTGCCCTGGCGATGGCCGGGGCCAACCAGGAAGACCTTGGGGCCATCAGCCAATATCTGGCGTTGGCTGGTGTGGCTTTTGGTTTGAGGGGCAACCAATACAAAGAAACAGGCGACTGGGCAACCAGGGTGGCCGGGGCCACGTCCCTCTCTGTTGGCGGGATCGCCTATGGATTCCAGCGGTCCGGTGCGGAAGCCGCCCTGATGAACATTACCCCGAAAGACCTGACGACCCTGATTGGCGTGGGACAGACTCTACGTGAAGAGGTGGGCACGGATGTGAAGGACTTCTTGGAGAGGATGAACCCCACGCACAGACAACAACGTAAAATGATGGAGGAGAATGGATTAAGTTTTTATGAGCACGGTGAATTTGTCGGGGTTCGCGAGGCAATTAAACGCCTAAAAACACGAACCGGGGGGATGAACGAGCAGGAGATGGGAAAATTTTTGACCGTTATTTTTGGGCAACAAGGAGGGCAATATGCCAAAGCTCTGTTGTTGGCGGAGCAGAAGGGGCAGGGGTTTGATTACATCGAAAAGAAGGCGCTGGAATCGGCCTCTCTGGACCAACGGATTAAATTAATCCAGGGAACGCACTCCATGAGCCGCCAGGGATTGCTGTCGAAACTAACCGACACCGGAGCCATGATAGGCGAACCGCTGTTGCCCATCCTCACGGAAATCTACCATGTGCTCACTGATTTGCTCTCCGCCACGCAGCATATTCCGGGTCTGCTTGGCGGCCTGGGCCTGGGCTTGGCTGGCCTGGGAACTGCCGCGCTGGCCTATGGCGGGTACAACATGATTCGCGGGGCCGGGGCAGGTTGGTCTGTGTGGCGCGGCCTCCGGGGGATGGGCGGCGTGGGGTTGGGTGTGGCGGAAGGGAAAGCCCTGGAAGCCGCCGCCGGGGTCACACCGGTGTTTATCACCAACTGGCCGATGGGCGGGCTTGGCGGGTTGGGTGGACCTGCAATTTTAGGAGGCGGAAAGAGGGGGGGCTGGCGCGGGATGCTAGGCATGGCGGCAATGGTTCCGGTTGTAGGATACGGGCTGGATCAGATTGCTGAATCGTTCACGGGTGCCACGAGCCAAGACAGGAACAACGCGGCAAACATGGGTGTGGGCGTGCTTGGCGGTGCCGCCGTTGGGGCGGCAATGGGTTCCATCGTTCCAATACTGGGAACCGGTATTGGGGCACTGCTGGGAGCCCTGCTGGGCGGCGGCGCCGCCGCTCTGGGAAACAGTGCGAACGAGAAGAAAGCCGAGGTATCTATTCGGTTTGAGAACGCACCGGCGGGGATGAGGGTGAATAGTTTGAGCGGTCGTGGAGTGGAAACCACGGTGGAAACAGGGATGATGATGCGGCCAGGGTATATCTAAGATGAGCACCTGGGTACAAAAATTGAGACCGGCCAGTTTCCGGGGCGTCCCCTTCAAGGTGGACGAATACGGAAAGGATTCCGGCCGCCGGGTGGCGGTGCACGAACTTCCAGGGCGTGATCGGCCTTTCGTGGAAGACCTGGGCGGGTCGGCCAAAGGGTTTAGTTTGCGGGCGTATGTGACAGGTCCCCGCTATCACGAGGCCCGCAATCGCCTGGAAGATGCGCTGGAAAAGCCAGGGCCGGGAGTTTTGGTGCATCCCCGCCGGGGGAAAATGCGGGTGCAAGTACGGTCGGTACGCCAAACTGAAAGCACCAAGGAGCAGGGCGTTGCCGTTTTTGATATCCAGTTTGTGGAAGCGGGAGACGCCCAGGCCGTCGTGGCCCGGCCCCATACCCCAACGCTGCTGCTGTCGGCCGCAACGGGTGCCATCACCGAGGCTATGGATGATTTTTCCCGCGTGTTTGATGTGGTGGGCATGACGGCTGATACGGTGGAGGCATTGCAAGATGACGTGGGGCTGGTGCTGGCCAGCGTGGAGGCGATGGTGGGCGGGGTGGCCTCTGATACTGCGGCCCTGATTCGCGCCCCTTACAATTTGGCGGCGGCGATCACCGGCAGCATCTCCCGGCTGCGTGCCTTGGCCGCCGAGCCGGAACAGGCCATGCGGCTGTACCGCCCCCTGCACAACGCCGGGGCGAAAAGTCATATTCCCCCGTTGGTATCGGCGGGGATGGCCGCCCGGGCGGAGGCGATGGGGCGGATTCATCTGCTGGTCAGGGCGGCGGCGCTGGCCGACAGCGCGGCGGTGTTATCCGGGTTGGCCTACACCAGCGCCAATCATGCCAAAGCGGTTCGGTTGGAATGGCAGGCGGCGATGGATGCGTTGTTTTTTTGTTCTCTGGCGGGCGGAATCAGGATTCCGGATTCCCTGTTTCGTCTGCTACGGGCGCTGCGGGCGGCCTTCCTGGCCGACTTGCGGGCCAGGGGAGAAACCCTGCCCCTGTTGACTATCTACACCCCGGCCCAGACCACCCCGGCCCTGGTGATTGCCTGGAACCTTTATGGTTCCGCCGCCAGGGAAGCGGAGATTGTGGCCCGGAACCGCCTGCCTCACCCGCTGTTCGCGCAAGGCGGCCGGCCTTTGGAGGTGCTGAATGTCTGATGCTCATGTGGAGGTATCGCCGCAGGTAGGCGATGACAAAAACACCGTGCGTCTGCTGGTAAACGGCCAGGATTTTACCGGCTGGGAAGAGGTGGAAATATTCACGTCCTTTGAACATCTGGCCACGGTGTTCCGCCTGCGGATGACCGAGTTTGGCGGGGTGTTTTTGGTGGTGGAGGGTGACCGCTGTCAGGTGGTGATCGGTACCGACTTGGTGGTGACCGGCTGGGTGGATGCCGTGACCAGGGAAATATCGGCCCAGGCCCACCTGGTGGAGGTGCAGGGCCGGGACCTGACCTGTGACCTGGTGGACTGTTGCGCGGAGTTGGATGGGGGCCATCTGACCGGCCAAAACATCCACCAGATTGCCAACACGCTGGCCAGCCGGTATGCCGTGCCGGTGGATTTGTTCGCCGGGCCGGGAGAGCCCTTCGGCGTGGTGGCGGTGCATCCAGGGGAAACAAATTTTGCACTGTTGGAGCGGCTGGCCCGCCAGCGGGGACTGCTGCTGACCAGCGACCCGGAGGGAGACCTGAGGATCACCAAACCGGGAAAAGAAATTTCCGCCGGATCGCTGATTGAAGGAGAGAACGTTCTCTCCGCCAAATATACCCGGAGCCTAACGGAGCGGTATTCGGTGTACTTGGTGTTGGGGCAAAGCCATTTGACGGATGAGAGCGCCCCGCAGGCGGCCTTTGGCCAGAAGGGGCAGGCCAGGGATTATGATGTGACGCGGTACCGCAACCAGGTGGTGGTGGCCGAAGCCCACGGGGACGATGCCACGATGGACCGCCGAGCCGCCTGGGAGGCGGCGGTGCGGTCCGGGCGTGGGCAGGCCCTGGCGGTGCTGGTGCCGGGCTGGAAAGGGCCGGATGACGTGCTGTGGCGGCCTAACGCCCTGGTACGGGTTGAAATCCCCACCCTGGGAATTGATGACACCCTGCTGCTGGCGGCCTGCCGGTACACGCTGGATAAAGACGGCACCCGAACGGAATTAACCCTGTATCCGCAGGACGCCTTTGACCCGGCCCCCTATAAATTAGGGAACAAATCCAAGTCCAAAAAGCAGAAAGGCGCGGCATGAGATTGGTGAGAGACTTGGTGGCCAGAGGGCTGGTTAAACTGGTGGAGCAGGCGCTGAAAACTCAGCGGTTGCAGGTGACACTGTTGATCGGGGAAACGGCTTATGTGGAACATGCCCAGCCCTACGGACTTGAGGCCAACCCGCCAGCAGACGCCCAGGCGCTGGTGCTGTTCGTTGGAGGGGACCGCGCTCACGGTTTGGCCGTGGCGGTGTCGGACCGGGCCAGCCGCCCGAAAAATTTAGCCCCTGGCGAGGTGTGCCTGTACTCGAAGCACGGGAACCAGATTGTCGAGAAATCGGACGGAAGCATTGAAGTTATTCCCGCTGCCGGAAAGAAGGTGCATGTGGTGGGAGATCTGGACGTGACTGGGAATGTGACCGCCTCGGGGAATGTGACCGATGCGGCGGGAAGCATGGCGGCCATACGGTTGACGTACAACTCGCACACGCACATATCCGCCGCGCCGGGGAGTTCAACGGCGGCACCCGTGCCGCAAATGTAGCAGGGACAATGGCCAGCGTGACGATTTTTCAACGGATTGAAGGGCAATGGGTGGAAGGTCCCCCGGCGTTTTCCTTGACGGGGAACCTGAATCGGTTGGTGTTTATCAGCCTGTTCAGCGACCGCCGGGCCGAGGCGGAGGAGATGCCAAACCCGCTGGAAAGGCGAGGATGGTGGGCAGATACGTACCGTAAGCGCCCATTAGGAAGCCGATTGTGGATGCTGGATCGTGCAAAATGGGGGCAGGAAACACTGATCCAAGCCCAGGAATTCGCCGAAGAGGCCCTGCAATGGCTGGTGGATGAAGGAGCGGCCCAGGCTGTGCGCGTGGAAGCGGAACGGCAAAACGATTTGCTGGCCCTGCGGGTGGAAATCACCCGGCCGGACGGCCAAACCGAAACATTGAAAGCCCTGTGGGGATGAGATGCTGACCCGGGAGACCCTGAAAACAAAATATGAGCGGGCCAAAGCCGACTTGCTGGCCGCCGGGGCGGATTTGAGCGGGTCTGACCTGGATATCCTAGCGTTTGTACACGCCGGTGGAATGTATGAGTTGGACGGGCGGTTGGAATGGGCCGCCCGCCAGATGATCCCCGACTTGGCCGACCCGGAGAATCAAGCGCTGTGGGCCAGGCGATGGGGCATTACCCCGAAGGCGGCCTCCAAAGCCAAGGGGCCGGTGAACGTGACAGGCCAATCCGGCGCGGTGGTGCCCGCCGCCACGCCGCTGCAAATCGGCAGTGTCCGTTACACGGTGGATGCAGATTCCGTCCTGGCTGCGGGAGCCGCCGCCCTGGCCGTAACCGCCCAGGACGCGGGAACGGCCGGCAACGCGGCCCAGGGGGCCGCCATGCAATTTATTGCACCCGTGGCTGGCGTCAACCAGGCGGCCCTGGTGGGAACGGGAGGGTTGACCGGCGGAACCGATCAGGAGACGGCGGAGCAGCTGCTGGACCGGCAGTTAGAACGAATGGAGGAACCGCCGCATGGAGGGAACGACCACGACTACGTAACGTGGGCCAAGGAGATCGCGGGTGTTACCCGCGCATGGTGTTTTCCCTTGTGGGGCGGCCCCGGAACGGTTGGGGTGACGATCATGGCCGATGGCCAGGGGGCCGGGGCGTTGGCTATCCCCGGCCAGGCCATGATTGATGCTGTGAAGTCCCGGATTTTGGGGACAGACGGAATCAAACGGAATACGGGCAAAGCACCGGTGCCTATAGATTCGGCCAAACTGTTTGTGTTCGCCCCCACGGCGAAACAGGCCAACTTCACGATCCAGGCCGTCACACCCAACACCCAGGTGGTGCGTGACGCCATCACCGCCAACCTGACGGCGCTGATCAACGCTGAAGCAAGCCCAGGGCAACAAATCCTGGTGAGCCACGTTCACGAGGCTATCAGCCTGGCCGCAGGGGAAACCGACCATGTGCTGGTTTCTCCCACAGCCAACATCACGGCCAATCCGGGCGAATTGATTGTGATGGGAGCCATCACATGGCAATGACAGCGGATGATTATTATCTGGCGTTGCGGGCCTTGCTTCCGCCAGGGGTTGCTTGCACGCAAGAGGCCGCCCCCGCGATGCACCAAGCGTTTAGAGGCTGGGCAACAGAGTTTTCCAGATTGGATGCCAAAATTGAGAAGATGGTAGCCCAGGAAACTGACCCGGCCACCACGCTGGAAATTCTGCCGGACTGGGAACGGGTGTTCGGACTGCCTGACCCGCGCCTGCCGCCGCCGATCAGTTTGACAGAGCGCAGGGAGGCTTTGTCCGGTAAATGGAGCGAACTCGGGGGCCAGTGGGATACCTATTTTATCGAGATGGCCTCGGCAATAGGGTTCCATGTCACCATAAATACATTCCAACAGTTTGTGGCGGGATCGCCCGCCGGATCACCGCTGTATGGGGATGGGTGGTTGTACGCCTGGCAGGTCAACGCCCCAAACGTGACCCTTATACGATTTTGCGCTGGGTCTTGCGCTGGGGAACCTCTACGGGTCTGGGGCCGTGAGGCCCACTTGGAGGGAGCAATTCGTGAGGACAAACCATCCCATACCTGTGTGATTTTCAACTACGCTTAAGAGGGAAAACGATGCAAAGAAATCAAGATGCTTTAATGATTGGGGGGCTTTTCACCGAGGGAAACCCGGCGGCCATCCCGCCGATTCCGGCTTCTCCTGTTCATCAGGATTTCCTGAACGACATCCAGGAGGAATTGGTTGGCGTGTTGGAGGCCCAGGGTATCAATCCTGCTGCCGCCACCCGCACTCAAATCCGCCAAGCCATCCGCCGAATGTTGGGAGGAAACGTTTCCACCTTCACCACCAACCAGGTTTTGACCCCGGATCATGCCGGAATGGTGTTTGTGGATGCCACCACCGGTAACGTGACCCTAACCCTGCCCGCCGCCGCCCTGGCTCCGGTCAACGGGGCCATCGGCGGGGTGCCTTCACGATTCACCTTCGTCCGCACGGATTCCAGCGCCAACGCGGTCACCGTGCAGCGGGCGGGGACGGACACCGTAGAAGGGCAAATCAGCCGGACTCTGGATAAAGGGGAAACGCTGATCTTGAAATCGGATGGAGTCAGTCAATGGTTTAACCGGGTGGGGACATTGTTGAGCGACGGCAAAATCCCGGCCGGTCAAATCCCGCTGGCCGCTGGCTACGCCGATGATACAGGCGTGGCAAACGAGTATGCCATCTCCATCAGCAACCCACCGGCCGCATATTTTAAGGGGATGACGGTGAGGTTCAAAGCCCTAAATACCAACACAGGTCCCGCTACGCTACGTATAAATACCCTGGGGGCCATTTCAATTAAAAACCGGGTTGATGGTTTGCTGATTGGCGGCGAAATACAGATGGGTGTAGTCTATACCGCCACATACGATGGAGCGGATTTTGATCTGTTGGACCCCACAGATAACAAAAGGGCTACTAAAGCATGGGCAAATTTCAACAGCATCCCATACACCACAGCCACCTACACGACAACCGGAACGGTGGTCACCGTCACGCATACCGCGCACAATATGACCACAGAAATGCTGGTCAACCTGTCATTTACCAGTGGTTCGTTGAGCGGAACCACTGGGACGTATCCAGTGACTTTTGTTGATGTCAATACTTACACTGTCGCGGTCACCTCAGTCGGCACCACGGGCGGCAATGTCACCCGTAATTTGTATATCCGCGCGAAATTCAACATTTCATCCATCGCCGACAATGGGGTTGGCGATTACACCGTGACGTTTACCACCCCAATGGCGGATTCAAATTACCTTTTCATGGGTAACAGTTATGGTACGGTACCGCTCGCTATACGCGCCGACAGTGGACCAGGATCAGCCCCAACGTTGAAAACCACAACTCAATGTCGGATAATATCGCAGGTGCCGGGATCAACTTTTTATGATCTGTATGATGTAGGATTTTTAATTCTCAGCAATTAACGGAGCCACAACGATGCTCATCTTATACAGATTGCCTGACAATACCACACGTACTATTGAGCCGTCCGATCAGTTTATCACAAACTATACCACCGCCCACGCAGGGACGGTGGAACTGGACGCCCTAAAATTCGTGGCCGCCCAAGAAGTCCCTGCACAAGCGGTCGCAGTCTGTTACGTCGCCCCGGCCGATGTTCCGGCATATCTGCTTGAATGGGCTAAACAGGCGGCTAACCAACGCCTAGCCGCCGCCTGCCAGGCCGCCATTGAGGCGGGGGTTACCGGTTTCGCTTTGGGGTCGGCGCACACATACCCAACCGACAAAACCAGCCAGATTAACCTGACCGCTGAAGTGTCTGCGGCTATTATTGATGGCCCAATCGGCACCTATGCGTTCATGTGCGCTAATGTGGCTGGCGTGTGGGCGCGGCGTCCACACACGGACGTGCAGATCAAGGCTGCGGGGGTGGATGCCAGGACGCACGTAAAAACCCAATTGACCCGCCTGGATACCCTGCGGGCACAGGTGGCGGCGGCTACCACGGTTGCGGCAGTCGAAGCGGTGGTTTGGTAGGGAAAGGAAAGCGCGACCCGTGGCGTTGACGCGCCACCGGCGGCCAGGCGGTAACCTGACCGGGCGAACCCCACGCCTTCCCGGCGAGGGTAGATGGAAAAAACATGCCACAAAAGCCGATAATCCCCTGGATTGGTGGAAAACGCAGACTGGCCAAAGATATTCTGCCGCTCTTTCCGGCTCATTCCTGTTATGTGGAGCCGTTCTGCGGGGCGGCGGCCTTGTTTTTCATGAAATCTCCCTCCAAAGTGGAGGTCATCAACGACATCAACGGGGACCTGGTTAACCTCTACCGGGTGGTTCAACATCACCTGGAGGAGCTGGCCCGGCAGTTCAAGTGGCTGCTGGTCAGTCGCCAGCAGTTCGATTGGTATAAACAGACTCCCGGAGAGGTTCATACCGACATCCAACGGGCGGCAAAATTCCTTTATCTGCAAAAGATGGCCTTCGGGGCCAAAGTGGCAAACCGCTCTTTTGGTACGGCCGTAACGACCCCACCCCGGCTGAACCTGACCTCCCTGGAGGAAGACTTGAGCGTTGCCCACCTGCGTCTAGCCCGAGTTACAATCGAACATCTGGGCTGGGAAACCTGCCTGGATAAATATGACCGACAAGATACACTGTTTTTCCTCGACCCCCCATATTGGAAAACCGAAGGGTATGGAGTGGACTTTACAATAGAGAATTATTATTCCTTGGCCGGTCGGCTAGAGTCCATGCGGGGGAAGGGAATACTCACCATCAACAACCACCCCGTTATGAGGAAAATATTCAAAACATTGAAGGTTGAAAAAGTACCAATTCGTTATACTGTAGGAGGCGGGAAGGGAGTACCCGCCGAAGAATTGATTGTAAGGAATTTCTGATAGGTTGATGGAAGCGGGGATTTCTGATGGCGTTCGATTTTGCTTTTCCTTACATTGCCAAAGCAGATTCAAATAGTTGCCAAAGCAAACACCTCCTTACAGAGGGGCAATGCTCGAAGCCATCGGCTATTCAATTCATCTGTTCTGTTGTTGGAGACTGGTCGGAAGCTAGCAACGCCCAAACGCAATTGAACTCCCCCTCTCTTCGGGAGAGGGGGGCGGGGGGTGAGGTCTCATCAAGCGGGGATCAGACCTCACCCACCGGATTCGA
>Ga0224495_10000437_pt1 | contig 33586 bp, 53 predicted proteins | sample SF_Jul11_sed_USG_FD_168128 | JGI IMG/M metagenome (GOLD analysis project Ga0224495, IMG submission 168128) | Sediment microbial communities from San Francisco Bay, California, United States - SF_Jul11_sed_USGS_4_1 | ecosystem: Environmental > Aquatic > Marine > Sediment | place: USA: California... | reverse complement strand
CGGAGGAGCGGTTCACTTCCTGAAGCAGACCTCGGCCGGAGCAGCCGTCAGCGTCGCCGCGGTCGCCGCTACCGACATCGGCACGAGCGGCACGCCGTCGACCTCGACGTTCCTTCGAGGCGACATGACCTGGGGTACGCCGGCAGGCGGAGGAGGCGGCGGGACGAAGACCTACGCCGCGTTCACGCCGCTCGACAACCAGCCGCCGACCTCGGCGTATGCGACGCTCGATACCAGGACGAGCGGCGTCGCCGTGCTCGACTATGACCAAGCCGCGCTCGAGTCTGCGATCTTCGTCGGCTGCCTGCCCGAGGCCGCCGTCACGACAAGCGGCCTCAAGGTACGGCTCGCCTGGACCGCCGACACCGTGACGAACACCGACGCGGTCGTATGGGCGATCCAGTGGCAGAGGATCGACACGGCTACCGACCTCGACGCCGACGCGTTCTCGAACACGGTCACGGCGACCGCAGCCGCGAGCGGCACGGCCGGCGTGCCGGTCATAACCGAGATAACGATCACGGGAACGGCGAACCTCGACTCGATCGTCGCCGGCGACTTCTACCGCATCAAGATCAGCCGCGACGGCACGAACGCCAGCGACACGCTCACCAACGACGCGTGCCTCGTCGCGGTCGAGATCCGGGACGCGACCTGATGTCACGCGACTTCAACGGAACGACCTCGTACATCGAGGCGACAAGTGCTCCAGTGACCGACGTTCCGCTGACGCTAGCGGCGTGGTTCAACGCAGATCTAGCCACGACGAATATCGTCATGCTGTCGGTCGCCGCCAGAACCGTCGACAACTCGTTCGCGTTGATCGCAGGAGGAGCCTCGCCCGGCGATCCGGTACAGGCGCAGACGAGAGTCACCTCGGGAGCAACGACGAACGCGACATCCGCGGCCGGTGCATTCACGGCGAACAACTGGTTCCACGGAGCTGCCGTGTTCTCGGCTGCCAACAACCGGCTTGCATATCGGGATGGAGTGGCTGGGACCGCCAACACGACATCGCTCACGATGTCGGGCATCGACACGCTCGGCATCGGAGTCAGGCCTGGAGCGACACGGTCGAACTACTTCGATGGCGAGGTCATGGAGGCGGCGATCTGGAACGTCGCGCTCGATGCTGCCGAGATCAAGGCACTGTCTGAAGGCTTCAAGCCGACGCAGATCAGGCCGAACGCGCTCGTGTTCTACGCGCCGATCATCCGCGAGATCGCCGACTACGCTCGCGGCGTCACGCTGAACCAGAACGCGACGACAGTCACGCCGCATCATCGGAGGTACGGGTAATGGCCGAACACGCTCGCATGGAGAACGGGACCGTCGCCGAGATCGTCGACCTCGATCCGGCCGTGCGGTACGCGTGGATCGCGGCCGGCAACCCGAAGGCCGATGTCTACCTGCGGATCATTGACGATCCGAAGCCGACCTACGACGCCGCTCGCGAGGTGCTCGTGTCCGGCTGGGGAATGGTCTCATCGGTTGGAATCGTCCGCACCTGGACGGTACGTCCGAAGACCGCCGACGAGCTGCGGCAGGTCTGGACCGCGCTCGACTTCCTCGGACGGTTCAGCACGGCCGAAATGGCGCAGATCGAGACGGCTCGCGAGAGCGACGAGATCGTGCAGTCGTTCTACCGTGCGGCGCTGGCGGCGCAGGAGGTCGTCTCGGACGATCCGCGTACGGTCGCCGGCGTGAACTACCTCTCGGCGATCGGCATCCTCACGCTTGCTCGTGTCAACGAGGTGCTCGGCCGCTAGACTGCCGGGCATGGGAAGAACCTTTATCGATCTGCCGTGTTCCGGCATCGATCCCGAACTGCTACGCGGTCAACTCGGCGCGGATCGGTTCGTGATCGAGGCGTACAACCGGAAGCAGCACGGGACGTTCCTCGACATCGGAGCCGGCGAGCCGATCCGACTCTCGAACACGCTCGCGCTTGAACGCGGCCTGAACTGGACCGGCGTCCTTTGCGACATCGAGCACCACGAGGCGCTCCGTCGCGAACGACGCGCCGGCTTCGTGCTGCCTGACGCTCTGCTCGTCGACTGGAGGACGCTGGTCTCGACCGTGTTCCCGAGCGGCCGCTGCGACTTCCTGTCGCTCGACCTGGAGCCTCCGACGCTGACCGAGTACGCGATGCGTATCCTGCCGTGGGACGCGATCCGGTTCGGCATCGTGGCGCTTGAGCACGACTCGTACCGCGAAGGCGGTCCGGCTCGGCAGGAGCGTATGCGTGCCTTTATGGAGGCCAACGGCTACGAGTTGTTCGCCGAGGTCGCTCATGATGACTGGTGGGTCGATCCGCAGGTCTTCGATGTCGAGGAACTGCATACGCGGTTCTTCGAGCTGCTGGAGGTCACCGAGTGAACATCCGAGACCGCATCAAGGAACTGCGTCGCGTACCGGCTTCTAGCCTGCGACCGAACCCGAAGAACTGGCGTACGCATCCGAAGGAGCAGGCCGACGCGCTCCGCGGCACGCTCGCCGAGATCGGCTTCGCCGAGGCGCTCGTCGCTCGCGAACTTGAGGACGGTACGCTCGAACTGATCGACGGACACCTACGCGCCGAGACTGTCGGCGATACGGCCGTGCCGGTCCTGGTTCTCGATGTTGACGAGGCCGAGGCCGACAAGTTGCTCGCGACGCTCGATCCGCTGGCGGCGATGGCGACGGTCGATGCCGACGCGCTCGCGTCTCTGGTTGCGACGGTCGAGACGGACAGCGAAGCGTTGCGGCAGATGATCGACGACCTGTCCGGATCGTACGACATCGACGCAGTAGAGCCGCCGCAACTGCCGAGCGATGATCGAGAACCGTTCCGGCAAGTTACGTTCGTGCTGCATGACGAGCAAGCCGAAACAGTGGACGCCGCGATTCGCAAGGCAAAGCAGTCAGGAGGCGATACCGGAGACCTCAACGAGAACGGCAACGCCAACGCCTTGACGTTCATATGTGCGGCCTATCTCAATGGGTGACGCTAAGACCATCATCGTCAAACCGATTTCCGCGGCGGACGGAAACCGCATCATTCAAGACCTGCACTACTCCGGAAAGATCGTCCAGAACTCGCAGGTCCATCTCGGCGTATTCATGAACGGACGATGCGGAGGAGCGATGCAGTTCGGCCCGTCCTTGGACAAGCGGAAGATACAGGGTCTCGTACGCGGCACGCGATGGCATGAGTTCATCGAGTTGAATCGCATGGCGTTCGCGGATTGGCTTCCACGGAACAGCGAGAGTCGCGCAATCGGCTTTGCGATGCGATGGCTGAAGGCGACGTATCCGCAACTCCGGTGGGTAATCTCGTTTGCTGACGCGACACAATGCGGAGACGGAGCGATCTATCGAGCGTCAGGCTTTGTGCTAACGGCCATAAAAAAGAACAGCCAACTATTCAAGTTCGGAGATGGAACGATTGCGCACAAGATGACATATAAGACGGCAAGGCCAACTCCGCAACAAAGAATCTTGCGAGCAAGATTGAAGATGCCTTCCGCTTCGGTAGAGGCATTGATGAAAGCGGCCGACGCAAAGCCATTGCCAGGATTTCAACTCCGTTACATTTTCTTCATAGACCGCGACGCGCGTCGCGCGCTATCGGTTCCGGAGATACCATTCGCCAAGATTCGCGATATAGGCGCAAGCATGTATCGCGGAGCCAAGCGCGCCGGAAGTGCTGAGGGCGGCACGCCGGGCATCCAGTCCGGAAGGGACGGTTCAACTCCGATCCCGGCGCTTGACACTCAATGAGCGACACCGAGCCAACCGTCGACGCGTCCGCGATCGTGCCGCTCGCACGGCAGATCGAGCGCGACGCCGGTCACGACCGGCAGACGCTCCAGATGCTCATACGTGCGGTACGCAACCGCTGGCCGATCCCGGACGACATCCGATCGGCCGCACCGCTGATCGCGAAGCGGATCGCGCTCACGGGCAAGACCGACCGCGAGAAGCTGCGAGCGATCGAACTGCTCGCGGCGCTCGACCGCGACAACATCAACGCGCTCGCGACGCTGGACAAGATCGAGCGGCTCGAGGGCGGCGAGGCGACCGAGCGGATAGAACTCGCACCGGTCCGAATCGGAGTGCGCGACTAGCATCCATGCAGGCCGCGATCGAACTCCCGCCGCTGTACCGGAAGCAGCACGACGCGATCTGCGATCCGGCCCGGTTCGTCATCATCGAGGCGAGCACCAAGAGCGGCAAGACCGTTGGCTGCCTGCTCTGGGTACTGGAGTTCGCCTGGAACCGCCCGAACTCGGTCTGCTGGTGGGTCGCGCCGACGTTCGAGGTCACCAAGACGGTCGGCTTCGAGCGGCTCGCGGCGATGCTCCGGGACGCCGATCCCGAGAAGCGGATCTGGGAAGAGAACACGTCGCGTCTCGTCATCAAGCTCGCGAACGGCTCGAAGGTCGCGTTCAAGTCGGCAGACAACCCCGACACGCTCTACGGCGAGGACGTTCACGCCGCGGTCATCGACGAGGCGACACGCTGCCCGGAGGAGTCGTGGCACGCGGTCAGGTCGACGCTGTCGGCGACACGCGGCCCGTGCCGGATCATCGGCAACCTCAAGGGCCGGAAGAACTGGGCGTACCGGCTGGCGAGGCTTGCCGAGGCCGGAGCGGAGCCGGACTGCGCGTACCACAAGTTGACCGCAGCCGACGCGGTCGCCGGCGGCGTGCTCGCCTCGGACGAGGTCGAGGCGGCGAAGCGGCAACTGCCCGACCACGTGTTCCGCGAGCTTTACCTCGTCGAGGCGTCGGACGACGGCGGGAACCCGTTCGGCCTCGACGCGATCCGTGCGGCGATCCGACCGCTCAGCACGGCCGAGCCGGCTGCGTTCGGGATCGACCTGGCCAAGACGACAGACTGGACCGTGATCCTCGGCCTCGATGCGACCGGCACGGTCTGCTACCTCGATCGCTTCCGGCTCGACTGGCAGGCGACACGCGAGCGGATCGCGTCCACCATCGGCAAGGTTCCGACGATGATCGACTCGACCGGCGTCGGCGATCCGATCGTCGAGGATCTCCAGCGCGGCAGGCCCAACGTCGAGGGGTTCAAGTTCACCGCGACGAGCCGTCAGCAACTGCTCGAAGGACTGGCCGCGGCGATCCAGCGGAGCGAGGTCCGGTTCCCTGACGGCTTCCTTCGAGTCGAGCTCGAGGCGTTCGAGTGGGAGTCGACGCGTACCGGCGTTCGATACACTGCACCAGCGAGTATGCACGACGACGGCGTTATGGCGCTCGCCCTGGCCGTACGTCGAGCGGCGAACCGGCCGGCCACGTTCCGCTTCCGAGTCATCTGATGCTCGATCGAATCCGATCCCTCTTCCGACGCAAGCAGGCCGAGCAGCAGCAGGTCAACCGCTACCTTCGGGCGTCGCTCGGGATCATCTCCGGCGGTTCGGGCATCGATCATCGGCCGGTCTACACGGCGACCGCAGCCGTCCGCAAGTACCGCTCGTGGGTGTACGCGGCTGCCCAGATAAACGCGTTCGGCGTCTCGGCCGTGCCGCTGCGGCTGTATGTCAAGGGAGGCACGGGCCGCAAGTTGTACCGGACGGCGAAGCCTGCCAAGGGACGAAAGGCGTACCTCCTCGGCGATGCCGCTCGCACGCCATCTCGTTCCGTGATGACGAAAATGCATGACTTCGGAGCCGACTTCGAGGAGGTCACCGAGGCGCATCCGGTCCTCGACCTGCTCCGCAAGGTGAATCCGGCGATGAACGGGTTTGACCTGGCCGCGACTCGTACGCTCTGGCAGGAGTTGACCGGGAACGCGTATCTCCACGTGATCCCGAACACGCTCGGCGTGCCGGCCGAACTCTGGCCGATGCCTCCGCAGTGGGTCGAGATCATTCCTGATCCGCAGAAGTTCATCGCCGGCTACCTGTACGGCCGCGAGACTCAGAACAAGGTCACGCTCGCGCCCGACGAGGTGCTGCACTTCAAGCGCCCGAACCCGGCTGACCTGTTCTACGGTCTCGGCAAGGTTGAAGCGGCCTGGGGCGCGGTCGACCTGAACGACGCGTTCCACGAGATGGACCTTGCGTTCGCGGCGAATCACGCTCGGCCCGACTACCTCGCGACGATCAAGAACGAGGACGCATCCGAGGACGCGATCGCCGAGTTCGAGCGAGCCGTGAACGAGCGGCTCCGCGGTCCAGGCAAGGCCGGCAAGTTCATCGCGTTGACCGGACAGGTCGACCTAAAGCCGATGGCGTTCCCTCCGAAGGATCTTGGCGGTCGCGACGAGATCGTGGAGGAGATCGCGGCGATCTTCGGCGTGCCGGTCACGATGCTCAAGGCGAACGATCCGAACCTCGCGAGCAGCACGACCGGCTTCGCGCAGTGGCGCGAGTCGACGATCCTGCCGCTCCTGCGGCTTGACGAGGAAACGCTGAACCAGAAGCTGCTTCCGATGTTCGGCCTACAGGACGAGGCGGTCCTCGCGTACGACGATCCGGTCCCGGCGAACCGGGCGCTCGACTTGCAGGAGCATCAGGGACTCATCTCGTCCGGCGTGCTGACCATCAACGAGGTTCGCGAGCTCCGCGGCTTCGATCCCATAGACCATCCAGACGCCGACGCACCGATCGTCGGCGGGATGCCGCTCGGCAGCGGCCTCGATCTCGGCGGCGACCTGACGGACGCGCCGACGCAGGCCGCTCCCGAGACGGCTCCGACCGTCGAGCCGACGCAGCCGGCGGCTCCGGTCGAGAAGGTCGAGCCACTCAACGGCGCCCAGATCCAAGCGGCACAAGAGATCCTGCTCGCGATCACGGCCGGATCTCTGGCTCCTCAGGCTGGCGAGGCGCTCCTCGTAGCGGTTGGTCTATCGCCGGCTCAGGCGGCTCGTATGGTGGCTGCTCAGGCGACGATACAACCTTCGGACGTGCAGCCGGTCCCGGAGGCCACGGTTGCGGCCGAAGCGCCTCAGGAGGCCGTAAAGGCGATTACGGCGGACGCTCCGGCCCGGTACGAGGCGATAGACTTCACGCCGACCGAGGAGATGTCCGAGGCGGCCGATCGCGGTCTCAGGCTCCGCGGCGAGTTCAACCGAGGCGGGACCGAGGTCGGAGTCGCTCGAGCGACGCAGCTCAAGAACCGCGAGGTACTGTCGCCGGACACCGTCCGTCGCATGGCGTCCTACTTCGCCAGGCACGCGGTCGACAAGCGGCCCGGCTGGGACGATCCGAGCGATCCTTCGGCCGGGTTCATCGCGTGGCTGCTCTGGGGCGGCGACGACGGCCGCGACTGGTCGGCTCGCGTCGTCGAGAGGATGGACCGTGCCGACGACGAGACGGACGGCACGAAGCAGGCTGACGACTGCGTCTCGGACAAGGTCCGAACGCTAATGGACGAAGGCTATCCGCAGGACCAAGCGGTCGCGATCGCGATCGACTACTGCGAGTCGAAGAGTAAGAAGTGCGGCTGCTCGCACGTGAAAGGCGAGACCATTACACAATCGCAGGCGTGGCAGGACGACGGCTTCCACGCGAAGGCCGCAGGCTACAGCCGCGACGAGATGCGGATCATCCGGCAACTGGAGAGGACGCTCGTCAAGGTCGGACGCGATCGCATCGGCTCGGTCGTGAGGGCGCTTCGCGGGAGCGGCCTGGAGGGATCGGCGCTCTTCGATCGAGCACGGCAGGAACTCGCGATCGCGAAGTTCTCGCAAGACCTGAAGGACGCGGCGAAGCCGCATATCGAGCAGGTCATGAAACTCGGCGGAGATCGCGGCATCTCATCGATCGAGGCGGCCTTGCGTCGTGCAGATCGCGACGTCGCCGAGGCTATCGGCTTCGACTTCGCGAACGACGAGGTGCAGCGCTGGGTCAACAGGTCGACGACGCGACTCGCGAACAGCGTCGGCGGAACGACCGTACGTCGCGTCGAGTCGATCCTCGGTCGCGGCCTCGAGCAAGGCAAGACGATCGACGAGATCGCCGACGACATCGAGGCGAAGGGATTCGATCCGGCTCGCGCCCAGACCATCGCTAGGACCGAGTCGGCACGAGCCTACGTCGAGGGGCAGGTTCAGGCCTGGAAGCAGACCGACATGGTCACGGGCAAGAAGTGGCTCGTCGCGCCCGAGGCATGTCCCTTCTGCGAGGCTGTCGGACGCGAAGACCAGACGAAAGGCATGAACGACGCGTTCTACAAGGTCGGCGACGTCATAACGGCCTCGGACGGCTCGCGCTTCGTCGTCGACTTCGACAACGTGACCGGACCGCCTCTGCATCCGAACTGCCGCTGCGACATCATTCCCGTCCTCGAGGATCTGCCCGAATGAACCGTAAAGACTTCAAGGCCGAAGGCGAGATCGTCGGAGGCATGTTCAAGGCGACCATCTCCACCGACAGCGTAGACCGCGACGGCGAGGTGATGGTTCCGGCCGGCATGAACGCGAAGGACTACGAGCGGAACCCGGTCCTCCTCTGGAATCACGACACGTCGCAGCCTGTCGGACGGGCCGTCACGCTCAAGCGCGCCGATCGCGAGATCGTCGCCGACTTCGAGTTCGCCAAGCGACCGGACGACTTCGACGGCGACTGGTTCCCCGACTACGTCCGCGGCCTGGTACAGGCGAAGGTGCTCCGCGGCGTCTCGATCGGCTTTGTGCCGATGGACGGCGGCGAGCGGCTCGCGACGAAGGGCGACGTTGACAAGTACGGGCCGGACGTGCGACGCGTCTACTCCAAGTGGAAGCTGCTCGAGGTCTCGGTCGTGAGCGTGCCGGCGAATCAGGACGCGCTCATCACGGCGGTCCAGAAGGGCTACGTGACGCGAACCGCTGTTGAGCGCTTCGGTCGCGTCGACGTTCCGGCGAAGATCGAGCGACCGCCTGTCAGGAAGTTCTCAATCGCGGTAAGCGTGCCGGCGATCGGACGCGAGATCGCCACGAGGATCGCTCGCGAGGAGATCGCGAAGGCACGCGGTCGCATCGTGCTATGATCGCGTAGCCTTGCCCGGACGAGTGGCTGAATGCCGGATCGGTGCGGCGGCGCTGAGTCGTCACATTCGCACCAACCGGGATTCACCATGAAGACCAAGTCCGTTTCCGAGGTCCAGGCCGATCTCCAGAAGATCGCCGACCAGAAAGGCGCCGCCGGCTTTGAGCAGGCGAAGGCGCTCTACCTCGAGGGCGTGCTCGTGACCGATGCAGAGGGCAACCCTCTCGCGCCGGATCAGATCGCCTACGAGGTCAAGCTCATGCCGGCCACGGCTGCCGAGGTCGAAGTCGAGGAGGACGCCGTCAAGCCGTCCGACGAGATGCCGATCGAGGACGCCGAGAAGGCCGTTCGTAACACCGTCCAGAAGACCATCGCCGCGGAGGTCAAGGCCGCCGCTGCACCGAGGATCACCATGCCCGACCAGATCAAGATCGACGGCCGCGCCCGTCACCTCAAGTCGGCCGAGGAAGCCTATCGCTTCGGCCGCTTCATCATGGCCGCTCGCGGCCACCGCAAGAGCCTCGACTGGTGTCAGTCGAACGGCATCGTCACCAAGGGCCACACCGAGAGCGTGAACAGCGCCGGCGGCTTCCTCGTCCCTGACGAGTTCGAGTCGTCGCTGATCTCGCTCCGCGAGCGCTACGGCGTGTTCCGCCGGAACGCGAAGAACGTCCCGATGTCCAGCGACACCAGGCGGATGCCGCGTCGCAAGACCACGCTCACCGCCTACGCGGTCGGCGAGGCTGCTGCCGGAACCGAGTCGCAGCAGGTGTTCGACCAGGTCAACCTCGTCGCGCAGAAGTTCATGGTCCTCACGACAGCGAGCAACGAGCTCAACGAGGACGCCATCGTGAACCTCGGCGACGACATCGCGAACGAGATCGCGTACGCGTTCGCGCTGAAGGAGGACGAGTGCGGCTTCAACGGCGACGGCACGTCGACCTACGGCGGAATCGTCGGCGTCATTCCCGAGATCGAGGGCATCTCGTCGGCGGCTGGAATCAGCGATGCGGCTCTGACGAGCGCCTATTCGGATTTCGACATGGCGGATCTCATGGCGTTCGTCGCCAAACTGCCGGCCTACGCCGACTCGCCGAACTGCAAGTTCTACTGCTCGAAGGCGTTCTATCACGCCTGCCTCGAGCGGCTCGTCTACGCCTCGGGCGGCGTGACCGCTCGCGAGCTCAAGGACGGGACCGCGACTCCGACCCTGCTCGGATACCCGGTCGAGTACGTGCAGGTCATGCGTAAGACCTTTACCGCCGACACCATTCAGTGTCTCTTCGGCGATCTGGCGATGGCCGCTTACTTCGGCGACCGCCGTCAGACCTCGATCGCCTTCTCCGACTCGGCGCTGAACGCGTTCGAGCAGGACGAGGTCGCCGTCCGCGGCACTGAGCGGTTCGACATCAAGTGCGCCAACCTCGGCGACGCCACGGACGCCGGTCCGATCGTCGCGCTCAAGCTCTGATACATCAGCCTTCTTCCCTCGGCGGAGTCCGGCTTCGGCCGGCTCCGCCTTGAAAGGATCCTCTACCCATGTCCGTTCCTGCTCAGAACATCAAGGCTCGCGTCGCTCTCGTCCCGCAGACGGTCGGCTCGTCCACGAATAACGTCTACGGCAACACGCTCGACGTGCGCGGCTTCGACTCGGCGACCTTCATCATCGGCGCTCGCTCGGCGACCGCGACGAGCGTCCCATCGCACGTCATCATCGAGCACGCCGACGACACGAATAGCACGTCGTTCGCTGCCATCACCACCATCTCGTCGGGCCTTCCGACGCAGATCAACAGCACGGCGCTTACGAACCAGGACGCATTCGCCGTCGTGAACGTCGACCTCCGCGGCAAGAAGCGCTATCTGCGCCTCGGCCTCCGCGCGTCGTCGAACACGCCGACGATGGATGCAGTCTGCATCCTCGACAATCCCGGACAGGCTCCGGTCAACGCGACCGCTGCCGGCGCGCTCCTCTTCAACGCGGCCGGCTGATACGATCCGCACCGCACGGGATCACGGCACGGCCGGGCGTCACGTTGGCGCTCGGCCGTGTCTCTTACAGGGAAGCGGAAACATGCTCAGCGTCTGGAAAGAAGGGCAGGCCACCGAGTATCCGATCGAGCAGGCCGGGAACCTGCCGGTCGAGGACGGCTCCTGCGACGCGATCGAGGTGCGGGAAGGTCTGGAGCGGTTCGTCGGCGAGGCCGCTACGCAAGCCGTTATGCGCTGGACAGCGAAACTCCGCGAGGGAGCGGAGTTGCGTGTCAGCGTGCCGGACTTCGATCGAGCCGTCGACGCGTACAAGAACGGCACGAGCCACGAGATCGAGCCGATCGTCTGCGGCAAGACCGGCGAGCACGGCTCGCTCTGGAACCGGACGAAGGTCATCGAGACGCTTCGGAAAGCCGGTCTCGACGACTGCCAGCCATGGCCGGACGGAGAAGGCCAGTGGACGATCGGTATCGCGGCCCGGAAGGTTCCTCCGATACACACGCTACCGAACGTCGAAGCGCTGATATCGATGCCGCGGCTCGCCTGGACGGAGAACATGTTCTGCGCGATCGGCGCTCTCATCCCGCTCAAGATCAACATCACGAAACACACGGGCGCATTCTGGGGCCAGTGCCTGTCGCGGCTGCTGGCCGAGGCGATCAAGAAGCCGACCTGCGAATGGGTGCTCACGCTCGACTACGACACGATCTTCCAGAAGGAGGACGTGGTCGCTCTGTACCGGCTGGCGACCGAGCGGAACCTCGACGCGGTCGCGGCGATGCAGATCGGCCGCGAGCGGCAGACCGTCCTCATCACCTGCGAGGACGCCGAAGGCAACGCGCGTACATCGCTCACGTCCGAGGAGGTCAACGCGCCGGCGCTCGAGGTCGCGACCGCGCACTTCGGCCTGACCCTGATCCGGGCGGAGGCGCTGCGGAACCTGCCGAAGCCGTGGTTCCATGGCCAGCCTGCGCCGGACGGAACCTGGGGCGAGGGCCGCGTCGACGACGATATCCAGTTCTGGCGGCAGTGGAAGCGATCCGGCTACAAGGTCTGGCAGGCGAACCGCGTCCGCATCGGTCACATGCAGGTCATGATCTCGTGGCCGGACGAGAGGTTCGCCGCGCGACACCAGTACCATAACGAGTACGTCACCAGCGGGAAGCCGGCATACGCGAGGACTTGAATGGCCGTCGACGCGAACTCACTGACCACGCTCGCGAACCTCCAGTCGTACCTCGGCATCTCTGCCGGCGTAGACGAGACGATCCTCGAGCGCTCGATCGACCGTGCTTCGGCCTTGATCGAGGCCATCCTCGGAAGGCCGATCAAGGCGCGGAACCTGTACGAGTGGCACGACAGCCTCGGCACGGATCAGATCGGCGTCAAGGTGCGGCCGATCAACCACGTGAAGTACGTCGCGTTCGGCTCGCAGAACGCGCTCAGCGTGTCGGCGGCGTCAGGCTCGACGGACATCCTCGCGACGGTCGAGGTCACGCCGAGTCATATCAGGCTCTTCCGCGTCACCTCGACCGGCTCGGAATCGACCGAGCAGGTCCAGTTCACGAACCACGAGACGACTGCGGAACTCGCGACACATATCAACGGCGTGACCGGCTTCGAGGCGTCGGCCATCGAGGACTTCTCCGCGTACCAGTTGCATCCTCGGGCCGGCGTGAACGTGCTCACGACGACGGCCTACCTCTCGGCAGCCTGGGACACGACCGCGGACCTTCGCGTCGATCAGGAGGCCGGCATCATCTCGATGGTCTCGGACGCGTTCCCGAGCGATCACTGGGCGACCGAGTTCCCTGCCGAATACCGCTCGGTCCTCGTGGCCTACAACGGAGGTCACGATACGGTCCCGTTCGACATCGAGCAGGCGTGCCTCGAAACGGCTGCGAGCCTGTACCGTGACCGCAAGAAGGATCTCGGCGTGACGAGCGAGAGCCTCGGCGACTACTCGTACAGCGTCGCCGCGACCGGTCGCATCGTGCAGCAGATTCGCGGCATGCTCGGAGCAAGGGTACGCATCCGATGACCATCGGCTCGCTGATCTCGGCCTATGGTCGGACGATGACCAGGACGCGTCCGGTCTGGATTCGCGACGAGAGCGGCGGCGCGGCTCAATCGACCACGGCAGGCACGACGACGGCGACGATCACCGGCTACCTCCAGATCGGCGGAGGCGGCGTGTCGCTCCGGTACGGACGCGAGAACGTCCGCTTCGGCGCGACGCTCTACTGCGACGGCTCGCAGGATCTGAAGGCGAACGACGTGCTCACGGTCACGATCGCGAGCGAGGTCCGCACGTATCGCGTCGACTCGGTTCGCGTGCCGGACGACCGGTCGACGGCCGACAACCTGTATCACCTGATCGCGACGCTCGAGGAGGATCTGCCTCGTGGCTAGCGGCTCCATTGGCGGTTCTCGATGGTCGCTGCCGACGCAGACGCTCGTACGGGCCGTGATCGATGGCGCGGCTCGAGGAACGCAGCGGCTCATCCTAGAGGCGCAGATCGAGGTCAAGAAGAACCTCTCACATGCCGGCTCGGGCAGGAAGCATCCAGGCCTGCGGTATACGAGCAGCGCTCCGGGACAGCCTCCGGCCGTTCAGACAGGGACGCTCCGCCGGTCGTGGCAGACAGGCACGGTCCGAAAGGTCGCGGCCGGAATGCGGCTCGGCTGGCGGCTCGGCTCGAACCTGCGATACGCTCGGCGACTGGAGTTCGGAGGCGGCTTCATCGCTCCGCGGCCGTATCTGCGTCCGGCGCTTGACAGGATCAGGCCGAGAGTCGATCGCGTGATGAAGGCATACATCGGCCAGGCGCTACGACGGGCAACGGGTGCGATCAGATGAAAGCGATACTCGACACCATCGCGGCCGGCATCGCGGATACCGCGTCGACCTCGTGGTTCCAAGGTCTCGGAGGACGCGTCTACGTCAACGAGGCGCCGGGCGATACGGCGCTGCCGCTGGCCGTATATGGCGTCGTCGACCATCGGATCGAGCAGACGTTCGGGACCGATCGCGAGGCGTTCTCGATCGAGTTCACGCAGTACCATCCTCACACGTCCGGCGTCGCCGTCGCGCTGGCATCGGCCGAGAAGCTCCATACGCTGCTCGACGATAAGGCGCTGACGGCTACCGGCTATGATCGAATCGTGATCCGGGCCGAATCGCGGGGCGTTCCCGCGATGGAGGACGACGCGATCTCGACGACCTCGCGGTTCCGACTGACCGCTATCAAGGGTTCCTGACATGGGCTACCTCGTTGGCAATGACGGCGGCGTACATCTTGGCTCGCACTTCGCGCAGTTCAACACCTGGAACGGCACGTTCTCGCGACAGGTCTCGGACATCACCGGCTTCGGCGATGCCGGTCGGCGTCGGAAGCTCGGCGTCTGGGACGCGAACGGCTCGGCCGGCGGCTTCATGCTTGCGGATGCCGCGAGCAATAAGCCGGGCATCAACGTCACGAACTGGCAGACGGACGGAAACGCGATCTACCTGCACGCTCGCGGCAGCGGCGCGGCTACGGCTGCGACCGCTTGTACGATGTCGATGACGGCAATCATTTCCGAGGTCGCGCTCAGCAGCACCAAGACCGGCGAGGCTGCGATATCGTTCAACTGGGCGCTAGCAGGCGGCGCGGTTCCGACCGAGACTTGGGACGAGACTTGAGGCTCTGGCCGACGACGGTACTCACGCCAGACGACTGGATCGCGGAGGTCGTGTTCAGCGACGGCACGCGATCTCGACTTGGAATCTCGCCGCATCTCAGCGAGTCCGAGGCGCTCGAGCGCGTTCGGCATGTCGTCGGCTGGCGGAACAGGACGCGACAACTTGTCGACGTTAGGCTACGGCGACGCGTGCATGCGTTCGGCTCGGTCGCCGAGATGCACGTCGAGAACCGAGGGAGGCTCACGAAGTGAAGACCGTAGACATCGGAGGCGGCGTCTGCCTGCGACTCCTGACGATCCGCGACATGATCGACCTGACGGAGCAGGCATGGCACGCGGAACGGCGCTCCGTGCTCGAGGATCTGGACACGTCGCAGGCCATGCCCGAGCAGCGGCTCGCGGCGCTTCGCGAGCATTCGACTCGACGCGGGACCGCGATAGTGCTCCTGCTGGCGACGATGCGACTTGAGTTCGCGGCCGAGATCATCAGGCGAGCCGGCAAGAATGCCGGGACCGATGTCGAGGTCGCGCTCGGCTCGATGACGCCGGCCGAGATCATCCGCACGGCGCAACGGCTGGTCGGCTACGAGATGAGCGAGGAACCGCAACCGGGAAACGGCAAAGGTCCGGCGAGTTCGACGACCTGACTCGGCCGGACTACATCGGAAGCGCGGCGTTCGTCGCGAAGCACGCGCCCGGCTTCGGCGATCCGCTGGGAATGCCGGTCGACATGTTCGCGGAGGTCTGCGACGCCGTGTGCGATATGCTGCGTGGCGAGAACTCCGAAGGCGGTCGCGCGGCCGTCGATCGCGAGATGAGGCGGCTACTCAATGACTGACGCGGCATTCATCTCGGTCCTCATCTCGGCGGATCTGGCGCAACTGGAGGCCAACCTACGCCAGGCCGAATCGAGCGTCGCGCGGTCGACGGACAGGATGACCCAGACCGTACAGCGGTCCGGCCTGTCGCGAGCGTTCGCGGCCGCGACCGATCCGGCCGTACTGAATAAGTTCGCGAGAAGTCTTTCGGCGGTCGCAGTCGCGACGCAGGGCGACTACTCGACGACGGCGAACGCCGTGACGAGCGTCAGTACGGCGATGGCGATGCTTCCGACGCCATATCTGAAGATCATCGGTCTCGCCGGCGTCCTGACCGGCCAGGCGCTCGGATATCGCGATGCGGTGCTCGAAGCGGTCAAGGCGGAAGAGGAGCGGTTCCGCGCCATGAAGCAGCAGGTCGACGACCGTACCGAAGCGGCGTCGCTTGAGGTGCGCAACCTGCGCGACATGCTGGCCATAGAGAAGGAGATGGACCCGATCCGGAAGCGCGAGTTGCAACTCGAATACGAGAAGCGACAACTGCGCAGCGAGATGCTCGAGATGGCCGACCAGATCGACGCGAAGACGAGCCGCAACCTGTATCTCGCGAGGGAAGCTCTGCTCATCGAGAAGGCGAGGCAGGATGTCGAGGCGATACGGGCGAAGCAGGCCGACGAGGCCGCGAGGCTGGCCGAGGAGGAAGCGCGACGGAAGGCGGCGATGCAGGCTCCGAGCGCGGCCGGGATCGGTCTCGCGAACTCCGTGACGACCAGCATCGGAGGCATGTTCAACTTCGCGCAGAACAACATCCTCCGCGGCTTGCAGACTGCGGCGATGCAGCAGGCCGGATACCAGGCGAACCTCGTCCTCACCGCGCGCGAGATCCTCCAGATACTCAGGAACCAAGGGACGGTCATCACGTGAGCGTCAACGTCGTAGAACAGCTCGGCAGCCGAAGCGTCTCGAGGACGCAGGGCAAACTCAAGGCGACGCGTACGTTCCATGTCTGGGATTCCGCGACGCCGCTCACGACGCCGAACGAGATCTCGCAACTCTTCGGCGCGTACGGTCTGCCGTACTTCGGCGAGCCGTTCCCAGGCACGACGAGCCTCGGAGCGACCGACTGGAGCATCGCACGCGTCGACGGGCAGAACGACCTATGGTCGGTGACCTGGGAATATCAGGAGGTCACCGGAGGCGGAACGATCGTTCAACCGCCGCCGCCGGCGCCGGACGAGCCGACCGATGCGGCCGTTCACGGATACATCGAGGTCAACGCGTCGCTCTCGGCGTCGCACGTCGACACGTGGCGCGCATTCGACAGGGCGACCATAATCGCGCAGTGCGCTACGGGCGGCCGGCACGCTCGCGGAATCCCGGATCAGCTCAACATCGGAGGAACCCATATCGACGCCGGAGGACACCCGGTATCGATGATCCTCCGGCAGTTCGAGGTCAACATCACGCTCGTCCGCGACGGCAGGTTCAAGCCGCGGAACCTGCTCGCGTTCGTCTGGAAGCGGAACGAGACTGACTTCCTCGACTGCGAGCCGGGCAGCGTGCTCTACTGCGGTGCGGCCGTCAACCGCATCGGGGAACGGAAGTTCCAGTATGCGCACAAGTTCGTCTACGACCAGTTCTTCCACATGCGGCAGGTTCCGATGCGCGACATGAACGGCGAGGCGCTGCTCGGGCCGCGACCGGGATCGCCCGGCATGTCATCCGCCGAGGATGTCCGGTTCGTCCAGCCGTTCCCAGACCTGACCGAGTTACGCAACATCGATACGCTCTTCTTGAAGGTGACCTGACATGGCGAACGAGATCTCAATCACGCATCGACTCCAGATCGCGAAGGGCGCTTTTCAGTTCTACTTCGCGCCAAGCACCCTCCAGGCCGATCTCGCGAGCGAGGCTTCGGCCGGCGGGAACCAGGTCATCGGCTCGACGCCCGAGGCGCTCGACCTGAACACCGACGTATCCGCGAACGGCATCGCGTACTTCCAGAACCTGTCGACCGCGATTCCGATCGAGATCGGCGTGACCGGCTATACGTCGCAGGCGCCGCCCGGCATGACGCAGCTCATATCGCTCTTCCGGCTGAACGCCGGCGAATCGTGCATCGCTCGAGCGGCGACGACGAACATCTACGCCCAGGCGATCACGAGCGGCACGAATACGCAGGCGTTCGTCTCGTTCCAGATCTTCAGCCCATGAGCGTACGGTTCACGAGCGGAGGCGTCGGCCGGTTCGGCTTCGACGAGGCGAACGCGACTCTCGACGCCGCGGACGCGATGGTCGGCCGCTTCGGCGACTACGGGAAGCGGCAACGCATCGAGATCCCGAGGCCGATCGTCGCGCGGCTGACCGAGGATCTTGGCGACCAGATGTTCGAGCCTGGTACGGGCAACGTCACCTACAGGATCTGGAACTGGAAGCAGGTGCAGGTCGGACAGGGAGCGAAACGTAAGCGGATCGAGATCGCCGAGAGAGGAAAGCAGGCGACCAAGTTCGGCGACTCGCCGGCAGGACGTGCGATCCAGCTCGGCGGAACTGCCGCGGTCGGCGAGACCGTGATCCTCTTCCGAATGATGGCGAAGGACGGTACGCCGCTGTTCTGCTTCTCCGGCCGGTCGGCGGCGATCGGTGCTGCGTCGCTGCTCGCGATCACCGGCACGAGCGAGATCGTGCCGGGCATGTACCGATACGAGGTCGCGCCGCAATACATCAACGCGAGCGGCTTCCTGTCGCCGAACCCGACGCAGCCGATCGGCGTCGCGTTCAACGTCTACGAGTTGAGCGGGAACCACGACCAGCCGCTCGAGTTCGACGATCCACCGTCGCGGCTTCGCATCCTCGGTCCGGTGAAAGGTCCGGTCGTCGGCGTACTGTCGAGCGATCCGCGAGGTGATGTCGTCTGGACCTTCGAGGCGCCGTCGCCGCTCGGGCCGGAGTGCATCGGTCCGACGCCTGGCACGTTCGGAACGCTCTTGAACGGAGGCATCTGATGGCGCTCAGTCTTGCGCTCACGACGAACGACGAGCGGCTCTACGTCGTGCCGAGCGGCTCGCGGCAGGTCATGCACGCGATCTACATCGCGAACACGACCGCGGCTACGCGACGCGTCCGGCTGCATCACTGCACGCAGGGCAGGGCAAGCGGCACGGATAACGCGATCCTCTACGACGTGGCGATCGCGCCGAACGGGACGCTCATCGACTCGACGCGGTTCCCGATGTACGAGGGCGACGTGATTCGCGGCAAGGCAGACGCGGCCGGCGTCACCGTCACGTTTCACGGAGTGCCGGCCTGATGTCTGCCATCGTCGCGGCGATGGCGTGCTGCTGCGGCGCGAACCCGTGCGGCTCGCCTTGCTGCGAGCCGGGCGTGACCGAGTTCGGCATCTACTGGAGCGGATCGTTCCAGATCCTGTTCAACCCGTGCGAGTGCCTGCCTGACGTGCCGAACTTCATCTGTCCGTGCTACGGGCAGACGACGATCGATTCCGGCCAGGTCGGCCGAGGTCGGATCACGAGGACAGATCCGAATCCGTTCGCGCCGTGCGGCGAGTGTGGGATCGAACTCGAAGCCGTGGCGAACCTCGGGACAGGCTTCTATAACTGCCCGTGTGCGTGTCAATGGCAAGATCCGCCCGGCTCAGGACAGTTCTACACCTGCCAGCAGGTAGCGCCGGACTTCTGCGGTGCGTATCAGTGCCTTTCGGGAATCGGCGAACTCACGGCGAGCGGAGGCGTCTGCGACGTGCAGTTCGTGCCGATCGTCGAGTTCGGAGCCGACACCGCGTCGCAAGGTCCGACCGCGGGACGTTGGTACGTCGTGCTGCCGATCCGGTTCCTCGGGATCATTCGTGACGGCTGCTACGCGTCGAGCGGCTACGACTACTGCCACAACGATCCAGGGAGCGGAACTGGCGGCGTGAGTCGAGTCGGCACGCCGGACGCGAGCGGCGTGCTGTACTTGGGTCCGCAGGTCGCATATTGCGCCGATGGCCGAATCGACTACCGGTCACGCGTCGGCGACTACCTGCCGTTCAACGTGCAGACGTACCAAGCCGCGAACGAGACGCTCATATGGTCGCCTGGGACGGTGCATGTCACATGAGCGATCGGCCCGGCCTGATGCTGCGAGCGGTCGGCGGCGCGATCGGCATCGCGAAGGCGGTCGCGAGAGTCGAGCCGGCCGAGCCGGCGGAAGTCGCTCGACGCATCGCGATCTGCGAGGCTTGCCCGTCCGGCTGCTACCTCGAGCGGCCGAGCCGCTGCGACCTCGCGAAAGGCGGCTGCGGCTGCTTCCTCTCGGCCAAGTGGCGCATCGCTTCCGAGCGATGCCCGAAAGGACATTGGTAGGCTAGTCGCATGGCAGTCACGCTCACGGGAACCGGCGGTCTCTTCACGCGTCTCGGGAAGCTCTTCGGCCTGGCGAAGACGATCCGGACGCATCAGCAGGCGATCGCGCCGACCTCGGCGACCGCGACCAGCGGCGTCCGCACGATCTACTCGGTGTTCGCCTCGACGACCGGAACGCTTCCGATGGCGACCGATCTCGTGCAGGCCGTCGCCAACGAGGACATCGTCGCCGACGCCAGCCTCGGGACGCTGGTCGGCATCAAGGCCGCAGCCGAGCGGACGCTCATCGAGATGGTCGACGCCGACACGAAGCTCCCGACCAAGACCGTACCCGAGGCGATGCGCGAGCTCGCGTTTCAGATGAACCGAGACGGCGAGAAGGTTGCGGTGTCGTCCTTCACGATCGGAGCGACCTCGTACAACGCGGCGAACACCGGGAACGCGGTCGTCATCGTCTCGGACGAGGCTCCAAAGATCATCAAGAACAACGTGGTATTCGCGACGAAGGTCGCAGGCCAGCCGTACCTCCGGGCCGAGACGCTGACGTTCTCATGCGCCGAGGACACGAAGACCGCCGGCGTCGCCAGCGGCTCCGAGGTCTGGACCGTGACTGGCGACCGTTCGTTCCCGAACCTCGATCGGCGATGGCGAGCCGGCAGCGGGACCGCAATGCGGATGACCGCGACCTGCGGCGATCAGGACGCCGGAGGCTCGCCCGGCCTGAACCTGCTCACGAACAGCGACTTCGAGGTATTCGCGTCCGACGTGCCGGTGAGCTGGGAACTCGTGACCGGCACGGCGACGACTCACGTGGCGAGCAGCACGACCGCCCAGCGCGGATCGTACGCGTTGAAGTTCATCGGCGACGGCTCGACGCTGACGAAGGTCCGACAGCGGATGAACTACGGGAGCGGAACCTACGGCAAGCTCAAGGGCGACACGCTCTACCTGCTCTCGGCGTGGCTTCGGCAGGAAGGGACCGCGGTTGCCGGCACGCTGCGAATCTCGTTCCGCGATCAGACCGATACGGTGCTCGGCTCGATGACGGTCTCGGTCGCCTGGGGTAGCCTGACAACGTCCTACGTCAGGCACGGCTTCGCGGTCGTCTCGCCGGTCAACATTCCAGACGAGACCGACCTCGTCATCGAGTTGACGACGGCGCTCACCGCGACCGGCTCGATCCTCATCGACGAGGTAACGGTCTGCGAGATGCAGCGACTCGCGGCCGGCGGTCCTGGTGTCGCGATCGTGGCAGGCTCGACGGATAGCCGTCGCGGCGATCTCGCGACGGTCGCGATCTCGAACAACACGGTCGGCGAGATGAACCTCGAGCTCGACCGCATGTTCGGCCTGTACGAGAGCGGGATCTTCCTGCCGAGCGGAACCGGGACGAACGTCACCGTCGCGGATGCGTTGATCTCGTGATGCCGAGCCGGTAGGATTCCCGAGCCGACCGGCGCTTGCGCCGACCATCCATCCCGGAGCCTCATCCCCTCCGGTGCTGCCTCAGGCAGCAGTCATCTCCCGGCCTCGCGTCCTCTAGGCGCGGGGCCGGTTTACTTCCGCTGGGACACGTTGGTAGCAGCCGGGAGCCTGTCCGGTCCGGCCCGGCTCGGACGCGTCCTACGACGTTCTAGAAGGCTGGTTATCCGGACCTGTCAGAATCTAGGCCGATTTAGTGCGGCGTAGGGGTTGACAGGGCCGAAGGAGGCTGTATCCTCCACCTGTCGGCCTGATGAGCTGACCGCCGCGGGGTTCGCGGCGAAGCAGGAGATGACCGATGGACAGCGAACTCAAGAACGCGATTCACGCCGTGGCCAAGTCGATGCGCGACATCGACACTCGCAACGAGGTCAACCAAGTTGACATGATCTCGGGCGCGGTCCTGATGCAGGCTCGCATCCTCGTCAAGCACGGGCTTGCGTCGATTCGCCGGAGCCGCGGGAACGACGTGCTCGTCATCTCGGACGATGCTCGGCCGCTCTTCAAGGAGCTCGGCTGGTCGCTGAAGTACGGCTGACCGCTCACGGCTCGGCCGCGGAAACGCGACCGGGCCGCTTCGCCTGCGAACGTCGCAGGCTCGCACCGTAGGAGATGACCGATGACAAACCGACAATCTGCCGCGCTTCACTACGCGATCTACAACCTCGGGCAGCAGGCCGAACAGGCACGCGTGGCCGGACGCGATCGGCTCGCCGAGCAGCTCGATCAGTTCAGGGTCGACCTCGACAGCCTGCGAAACGATCTCGCGATGGCCAAGCGGACCGCTCGCATCGGAGGGACCGTCGATGTCGTGGCTTGACCTTGCGTGCTGCATCCTCGCCGGGATCATCGTGATCCCCGGCGTCTTCCTCCCGTTCGTGATCGAGGCCGGCAAGCGGGACGGAACCATCAAGACCGGCCATGGAGATGACCGATGACACCTGAACGAGTCGGAATGTTCTGCTTTGCGCTTGAGTGCGCCGCGTTCGAGTTGAACCAAGTCCGCAAGATGGCCGCCGAGGAGAAGCGATACGACATCGCCCTCAACATCGAGCGGAGGGTCGCGGAGCTCGACGAGCTCGCCAACCTGATCCGGGACGGCAAGATCGAGGAGGTCGTCGATGAAGCCTGAGAAGAAGACAGAGACGATCGCGGCGGCGTTCGCCGCGGCACTTGCCGAGATGCCGTCGCCGGCGCTCGACAAGGTCAACACCGCGTTCGGCCGGTTCAAGTACGCGAGCCTCGGCTCGTTCCTCGAAACGTGCCGACCGCACCTCGCCCGGTTCGGCCTCGCGCTCGCGAGCGACTTCGAGCCGATGCCGGACGGGAACCTGATGTGCTGGACCGTCATCCGCGACGCAAGCGGCGAGACGATCCGGCTCGCGCCCGTGCCAGTCCGCGTCGACCTCGCGAAGCCTCAGGCGACAGGCTCGGCGATGACGTACGCCAGGCGGTACAGCCTGTCGGCCGCTCTCGGCGTGGTCGGCGACGAGGACGACGACGGGAACGCGACGAACGAGCCGAAGCCGCAGCGGCAGGTCTCGATGCCGCAGGCTCACGCGGCGACGGCTCCGAAGCCGCAGGCGAAGCCGGCGGCGAAGCCGGTCGAGCCGGTCACGCTCGACGACGGCTGGGAACGCGTGACCGTCGAGAAAGTCGAGACGAAGGACGGCCAGTCGGCGAAAGGCCCGTGGCGTCTCTACTCGGTGTTCACGACCGGCGGCGAGCGATTCTCGACGTTCTCCGCGACGCACGGCGGACGGGCGCTCGAGCTCGTCGGCGTTGAGGCCGACGTGCTGGTGAAGGAGAGCGGCCGCGGGATCGAGTTGCTCGACATCCGCGGCGCGAAGTCGCATGCGAAGCCGGTCGCGAAGGAGGACGACGATGTCGAGATCCCCTTCTGATGACTCGCCGTCGATCTCGCCCGAGCAGTTCGCCGCGAGGTTCGGCATCAGCCGCGACACCGTCTACCGCTGGATCAAGCAGGGCCGGCTCTCTCCGGTCGCGATCGGTCCTCGCGTCTGGCGGTTCCGCCCGTCGCAGGTCGAGGCGTTCATCAACGAGCCGAAGCGCGAGACGCAATACACGCACATTGACGAGAACCCAGGCACGGCCTGGTCAAACCGAAACGAGGTGAACCGATGAGGCTGCTACAGATCACCGATGACATGCAGGCGCTCGACGACCTGCTCGCCGAGGTCGGCGGCGACGTTACCGATCCGAAGGTGTCCGAGATCGTCGACGCGTGGTTCGCCGAGATCGACGCGAACCTGACCGGCAAGGTCGACAACTACGCCGCGCTCATCACGTCGATCCGCGCTCGGGCGGATATCCGGCGTGCCGAGGCCGAGCGCCTCGCCCGTCGCGCCCAGGTCGACGAGGCGTCGGCGGACTGGCTCGCGGCGAGGCTGCTCGCCGCTCTGGACGCTCGAGGCATGAAGAAGCTCGAGACGGACCGGTACGCGGTGAGCGTCGTCGGCAACGGCGGGAAGGCTCCGCTGCTGCTCGATGGCGAGGTTCCGGCCGACTGGACGAAGACCGTCACGCGGACGGAGCCGGATAAGGAACGCATCCGGCTTGCCATCGAGGCCGGGCAGGCGTTACCGTTCGCCAGACTGGGAGAGCGAGGCAAGCGCCTCGCGATCCGCTGACTCCTCTCACGCCGGCCCGGTCGTCGCTCTCCTTGGCGGCGGCCGGGCCGGTTCTTCGACCGGATGATCGGAGATGACCGATGGAACGATGGATTCCCGTGGATGTCGACCTGTTCCGGAAGCCTCGCTTTGTGGCATTCTGCCGGACTCTGCAAGTAGGACGGTTCGAGGGAGCCGGTCGCGTGCTGGCGATCTGGTGCTGGGTTCAATCCTACGGGCCGCAGACGGCTTTAGACGCGTCCGCGGTCGACGAGGCTACCGGCGTACCTCCAGGCACGACGGACGCTCTAATCGCCTCTGGCTGGGCTACAGCGAATCGCCGGTCCGGCACGATCCGGTTCTCGTGGCCGGGCGAGACGCTGGCGGAGATCCGCGAGCGGCGGTCGGCGTCGGCTCGCCGGGCAGCCTCCGCCCGATGGCATCCAGACGAGCAGGCGGATGCGGATGCAATGCGACCGCATTCCGACTGCAATGCCAAGAGTAAGAGTAAGAGTAAGACCAAGACAGAAAACCAAGGACTGGAACCTAGCGGTTCCAGTCTTGTCCCTGTCGATGTCGAAACGCCATCGACCGGGACCGCCAACGAGCCGAAAGCCTCGCGAACCTCTCCGATCGAGTGGCATCCCGAGACCGGATTCGCAGGCGTCACCGACGCCGACCGGCGAGCCTGGGCGGCGGCGTATCCGGCGGTCGATGTCGACGCCGAGCTCGCCAGGGCGCACGCATGGCTCGCGGCCGAGTCGCCGTCCGGCCGCTGGCGAAACGTACGGGCCGGACTGCGGCGATGGATGGCACGAGGTCAGGCCTACGCGGACCGCCGCTCGAGCGGTCCCGAGTTGACGAAACGAAACGCCGAGCGCACACTGCCGCTCGGATGCTGGATCGACGCCGATGGCGTCGCTCGAACGGCGAGCGGCGCTCGGATGTACCGACCTGGAATGACAGGAGATGACCGATGACACCGGATGAACGCGCAACGCAACTACGGGCCGAACTCGCCGCTCTCGGCGTGCCGGCGAATGACATCACGCACCGACTGCTCGATCGCGTCGATCACTACACGCGAGCGGTCGACCTCGACTGCATGGAGGCGGTCGACACGATCCTCGCGCTTCGCGATCAGATCGTCGCCTATCGCACGATCGTCCAGGCCAGCGACGCCGAGAACGCGCGGCTCCAGGCCGCGATCGAGACCGCACGGCAGGAGGTCGACGAGATCAAGATCCGGCTCGAGATGATCCTCGGACCGATGCGAAAGGCGGTCGCGAATGCCTGATACCTGGAACGACACGCGACGCCGGATCGACATGCTCCAGCGCGAGTTCCGGTTGAGCCGCCTCGATCGCGCCGACATCTGCTGCCGGCTGCTCCGGCAGGACGTGAGCCTGAACCTGCCGATCGCCTGCGAGGCGGTCGAGACGATCCTCGCGCTCCGTCAACGCGTCGCGGAGCTCGAGCGCATCGCCGGAGAACGCGCCGAGCAGATCACCGAACTCCGCGACATGCTGCCCGAGGAGGTGACCGATGTCTGAACCGCTCACGATCGGTCGCAACATCGAGCGCATCCTCGGACTCTGGCCGAGCGCCGGACTCTCGGTCGACTGGATCGACCTCTTCCGCGACACGTTCCGCAACCTCAACCAGGAATGGCTCGCCGAGGCGATCAACCGCGTGAAGCTCCGGCGTGCGTCGCACGTGCCGGAGATGTCGTGGTTCTGGAACGAGTTCCACGAGATCAAGCGCGGCAACTCCTCGGCCGGTGAGCGTGCCGCGAAGACGCCGGACGAGCGAGCGGCCGAACGGGCCGCAGCGTTCGAGCGGATGCGGATCGAGGCCGAGCAGGACCGCGAGCGGATGCTCGCCTGGGTTCTCGGCAACCTCGAGCGGCTGCCGGCCGCTCGCGAGTACCTGTCGCGGTCGATGGTCGCAGTCGTCGTCGAGAACCTGCCGGACGATCCGCGTGCCTGGGGCGCGTTCCGGCTGGGCATGATCTGGGCGGCGATGCAGCCGGCCGAGGTACGGGCCGAGATCCTCGCGCGAGGTGCTGCATGAGCGACACCAGTCCGACCAAGCGCGAGCGCGCGTTCGTCGCCAGCGTGCAGGCCGAACTCGCCGGCGGCACGATGCAGTTCGATCGCGAGACCGTCCGCAGGCTGATCGCGGCCTACAACCGCGAGGCGTACCGGTTCGACTACCTCGCGACGGACATCGCGTTCCACATGCTCGACGACGACTCGCACCTGCCGACCATGTACGGCGAGTTCGCCTCGATGCGGAAGCGCCTCGCCGAAGCAGACGCGGTCGGCATGCGTGACCAGATTGAGCGGCACGACGCAACGGAGGCTCCCGATGGAACCTGAAAGACTGGCACACATCCTTGAGCAGATCTCGCAAAACCAGCGGTGGCGCAATGTCAGTTTTGCTGCCCAGGTGCTTTGGGATCGGTTGCGCGCGAGGTCCGTGGCCTGCCAGGTCATTGACGATCGACTGCACTTCTACGCGTACTCATGCGACTCCGCAACGCTGTCTTGGTTTGCCGGACATGCAGGCTGCACGATGCAGGTCGCACGCAGGGCGCTTAGAGAACTCGAAGCGATCGGCGTCGTTGAGGCGGGAACCGATCAGCATCGTGGCGATTACTACGCGGTCTCCACGAGCCTCTCGCATCTGAACAGCGACGACATCGAGGATCTGATCGCTCTGGGGCGGATCGAGTTTCGGGATCTCTTCAACAGCCTGTAACGGAGTCGACGCATGAACCTGAGTGGATGGATGTTCGTAAAGAACAATCAAGACAAGCCAGAGGCTTCGGTTTCGCTCGGGCCGCGAGCCGAATCGATGCAGTCATGGCCGTCCGGTCACTGCAAGATCACGCTCGACGATCAATGGCTCAGCGCCGTTCGAGCGGCTGCCGAGCATCTCGATCGCGTCATGTGCGGCGCACAACCGCTCGACGGACGAAGCGAGAACTACTGGGACAGAATGAAAGGCAAGCTCGGCGAGGCTGCGGTAGCGGTCTGGTTCGGAGCTCCGCGGTCTGTCCTGTTTGGCGATCCGCTCGATGAGGCCGATGTCGGACCGATCGAGGTCAAGTTTTGCAGCAGGGCCGATCCTCGGCTTCGCATCGCCATGAAGGATCGGGACCGGAAGATCCTTGGCCGTCCATACGTCCTGACAACTCCGGTAAAGCCGATGGAGTACGGGAGCGAGCAGTCATCGAACGATGAACTCCTCGTGCAATATCGCGATATCTGGATCGTCGGCTGGCGCCATGGATCAGACTGCGAACGATTCGAGCCGGAATCAAACCGGCCCGAATGGAGGATTCAGCCGAAGCACCTGAAGAACGTTTCAGAACTCAGGCGCAACCTTCAAGGGATCCAGCCATGACCGACATCGTCGACCGCCTGCGAGCGATGGCCGGGCCGATCGTGCCGAACGTCTGCACCGACGCCGCCGACGAGATCGAGCGGCTCACGAGGGAACGCAACGCCGCGGTAAGAGTGCTTAGAGGCGCTCAAGCTGAGATCGAGCGGCTAAGAGACCTCGTTGAGGAGGCCGCCAAGTGACCGGATACCTTCGCTCTCGGAGGTGTCGCGATGCTGCCGATCGACTTCGACGAGGAGGAATGGTTTGAACCCGTCGCCGAGATCCTCGAAGGTCTCGCCTGCGGACGCGTCCGACATCTGGCGACGCGGCGAGCCGATCGGCGTACTCGCCGTCCTGCTACGGGCAGGCGCTGACCGGATCGACGAGACCTGCCCGGCCATGCGAGCGCACGCCCGGACGATGCGGACCGCAGCCGACGAGCTCGTCGCCCTGCACGCCGAGAAGACCGGAGCGTTCCAGGCGCTCGAGCGGTCGCAGGCGCTCCTTGGAGATCCCGAGGAATGATGCGCGAACCGATCGAGATCGTCGGAAAGTGGCGCGACGCCGCCATGCAGAAGCCGGCCTGGCAACGGGCAAGAGCGATCGAACGCAAGGAGCGGCGAGCGTGGAAAGTCGTCGACGATCCAGACGAGATCGGAGCCTGGGGCGAGGCCGCGCTCTGCCAGTTGCTCGGAGTCGATCCGATGGTCGAGATGTTCAAGGACGATCCGACCGAGCCGGATGTCTGCGGCGTCGAGGTCAGGACGACGACGCATGCGAACGGGCATCTCATCATCCGACAGCCGCAGGCGACCGCCGACCACGTCCTCGCGGTCGTGTCGCCCGAGCGGAGGTTCGTCCGGCTCGTCGGCTGGATCACGCCCGAGGAGATCAACAACGACGACCGGTTCCCGTTCCGAACGGACCGCGGTCATCCGCCGGCTAGGTGGATTCCCGGAGCCGTGCTCGATCAGGACATCGGCGCGCTCTGCGTCCGCGTCTACCAGCGTCAGTTCGGGATCTCGATATGAGCCGCGACCGCGAGGAGTTCCCGTGCTGGCTCGCCGGCGATGCCAGGGGCGCTCTCGCGTACGACTGGGACGAGGTCGTCCTCGTCGAGACCGCCGAGAGCGGCTCCGCCTCGATCTTCCTGACGGACGGCTCCGAGTGGATCTTCCGGGCGGTCGAGCCGGTCCTCGACGCGTCGCAGTTCTTCTGCAAACTCGCGAAAGTGCTACCGTTACGCGACGTGACCGGCCGAACCGAACCGCCATGTTGAGACAGCCGGACGAGCCTCAGGACCGCCGAGCCGCAGCCGCGGCACGGATGCTCGATCTGAGGCCCGAGACCGGCGGCGAGCTCGCCGTAGCGCTCCAGGTGCTCGACGCGATCCTCGTCCGGCACGGCGAGGTTCGCATCCTGCGGATCGGGACCGCCACCGTCTGTCATGCAGGAGCCGAAGCCGAGGTCGGCGGCGACGGCCCGAATACCGTCGAGGCGATAGTCGCTTGCGCCTGCGATGCCGTCGTGAGCGAGGAGCGGAAGCACCAGCGACCGCCGGTCGAGCCTGACGCCGACGACTCCGAGGACGCGAGCCTCTTCACATGGTGAAGCGAGCGGCAGAGGTCAGGCTTGGAGACTGTCGCGAGGTCATGGCCTCGATGGATGCCGAGAGCGTGGACGCGATCGTCACCGATCCGCCGTACGGTCTCTCTTTCATGGGCAAGGGCTGGGATCACGGCGTTCCCGGCGTCGAGTTCTGGATGGAGGCTTTGCGAGTCGCGAAGCCGGGATCGCACTTGCTCGCGTTCGGCGGCACGCGGACCTATCACCGGCTCGCGTGTGCCATCGAGGATTCAGGCTGGGAGATCCGCGATTGCGTTATGTGGGTCTACGGCAGCGGCTTCCCGAAGTCGCACGATGTTAGCAAGGCGATAGACAAGGCGGCGGGAGCAGAGCGAGAAGTGATTGGGCCAAACCGCAACTACAGGCCGAACAGCGGAGCCATTGCCGATCCCGAGTGGTTCCAAGACCGCAGCAGCGGACTACTTACCGTTCCCGCCACTGAAGCGGCTCGTCAGTGGTCCGGCTGGGGAACTGCGTTGAAGCCAGCGTGGGAGCCGATCATTGTCGCTCGCAAGTCGCTCATCGGCACTGTCGCGGAGAACGTGGTCAAGCACGGCACGGGCGGGATCAACGTGGATGGGTGCAGAGTTGGCTACGACCGCGACGCAGACGACACCAGGCGAAAGGCAGACCCCTCGAAAGGTTGGTGCATCGGCTCGCCGACAAGTGGCAGCATGGACGATTCTGCCCTTCAAGGCCGCTGGCCTGCAAACCTTATCCACGACGGCAGCGATGAGGTGGAGTCGCTCACTGGTTCCGCCGCTCGCTTCTTCTACTGCGCGAAGGCGAGCAAGGCAGATCGGGATGAAGGGTTAGAGGCGCGCCCTGTCGTTCGAGTCAAGATGAATAACGGAAATGACGCGGACGGCGATCCCGTAAGCGACCGCTTTACGAAGATGGCTCGTAACACGCATCCGACCGTCAAGCCTACCGAGTTGATGCGCTACCTCTGCCGCCTCGTCACGCCGCCGGGAGGACTGATCCTCGATCCGTTCTGCGGCAGCGGCTCGACCGGAAAGGCGGCAGTCGTTGAAGGCTTTCGGTTCATCGGCATTGAACGCGAAGCCGAGTACGTTGAGATAGCACGAGCAAGGATCAGCGCCTTCGCAAAGGACGCGAGCCTCTTCACATGGTGACGGTCTCGCTTCCGCTCCCGGACCGCTGCCTCTCGCCGAACGCCCGTTCGCACTGGGCGGTTCGCTCGAAGGCCGCAAAGCGTCAGCACGCTGTCGCGTTCTTCGAGACCGTTGAGGTTCTCGAAATGCCCGGCGTATCGCTCGGGACAATGCCAAACCAGCAGCTTACGACTGACCAGAACTTCGGCGTCCGATGCCGATGGTTCTTCCGTGACCGCCGACGACGCGACGCCGACAACCTGCTCGCCTCGATGAAGCACGCGTTCGACGGCATCGCCGAGGCGCTCAAGGTCGACGACCGCACGTTCGTCCACTGGCCGGCCGTCATCGGATACGATCGAGATCGACCGAGGGTCGAAGTCGATCTATGGACGATCGGCTCCGAGGGTCAGGGAGCGACCGCGTGCCAAGCGTCACCGTCGAGCGTGCCGATGCCTCCGTCCTGATCGTTCGCGCCAAGGTCGCACCAGGCGACGAGCTGCGGTTCCTGATGCGGTCGGATGCGCATCACGACAGCACGCACGCCGACCGCTCGATGGAGGAACGGCATCTCCGCGAGGCCGTCGAGAGCGACGCGTACATCCTCGACTTCGGCGACCTGTTCGACGCCATGCAGGGCAAGTTCGATCCGCGACGCGGACCTGACCGAAGCGACCTGCGGCCCGAGTATTGGGAAGGCCACTACCTCGATCGGCTCGTCGATGTCGCGGCCGAGCGGTACGCGCCGTTCGCCGATCGCTGGGTGATGATGTCGCCGGGCAACCACGAGACGAGCGTCGGCAAGCGGCACGAGATCGACCTCACCGATCGGCTCGTCCGGTCGCTCAAGACCGCCGGCCGCGCTCCGCTCCTGCATCGAGGCACGTACGCAGGCTGGATTCTCGTCCGGTTCCACAACGAGCGAGACCCGAAGAAGTCGTCGACGTTCCGCATCTACTACCACCATGGCTACGGCGGCGGCGGCCCGGTGACTCGCGGCGTCATCCAGACCGCGCGCATGGGTCTCTACCTGCCCGACGCCGACCTCGTCGTGAGCGGTCATACGCATGACGCCTGGACGATGCCGATCGCTCGAGCGCGTGTCACCGATCAAGGCAAGGTCCGCGAGGACCGGCAGACGCACGTACGCATCGCCGGCTACAAGGGCGAGTTCCTCGACGGCGAAGGCTGGGCGATCGAGCGCGGCATGCCTCCAAAGCCGCGAGGAGCCGCATGGCTGACGCTGTCGTATCAGCACGGGCAGCGATGCCGAATCGAGACGCGGATCGACGAGGCGACGTAAGGTAAACTCCTGCGATGCCGATCCGGTACTTCAAGTGCCATACGCTGCCGTTTCCGTCCTATGACGTGTCGCTGATCTCGACCTCGTTCGACAGCGTCGACGTTGCATGGAGGAACGGACCTCCCGGCGCCTACTCGGCGATCACGACGCACATCGAGTACGAGCTGCTCAGCCCGTCGAGCGGTACAAGCGCCGTCACCGCTGCCGGCACTGCCGTCGCCGCGACGTTGAGCATCGCGGCCCTGACTGTCACGCGGGATTGCAGCGTGCGTCTGCGTCGAGAGAACGCGGACGGATACGGCGAATGGACGCCAGCGGTACAGATCGCGACCGGGAGTAGTACGACGTGAACGACTGGATGCCGATCGTCCTTCAGTTGGCGAGCGTCCTGCTTACGATCGGCGGCACGATCGCGGCCGTCTCGACTCGCATGGCACGGCTCGAGGGACGGATCGAGAGCCTCGCGACCGAGATCCGAAAGGACCGCGAGCACGTCGAGCATCGCATCCGGCAGCTCGAGATCAGCCTCGGCCAGGTACAGAGCGAACTCAACCGGCTCGCGTACCATGTCGGACACCGAAACGGCCGCGAGCAGCGGCAGGAGAACGGGCATGAATAAGAGCTGGAGAACGACTACCCTCGGCATCCTTGCGATCGTGACCGCCGTCGCCGGCTTCGTGAAAGCGACCATCGACGGCGATCCGACGACCGAGCCGGACATGGCCGCGCTCGTCGCCGCGATCTCGGCTGGTATCGGCCTGCTCTTCGCGAAGGACGCCAAGGTCACCGGCCTGCCCGGCGGCCCGAAGGTCGAGCCGTGACGTGGTCGAGATCCTCGCGGCTCTGGTTCCGTTCTTCGTGGCGCTCATGGTCGCGCTGCTTGACCGTGCAGATCGCCCGGCTCAGCCTCGCGTCGGCGGCGGCTATGGTCATGCTCATGCCGTCCGGCTGCTGCTCGACAAGTTCAGGCCGCGATCCGATGATCGTTCCGACCGGTGAGCCGATGCTCGTCATGGAGGGATCTGGTCGCGTTCGCCTCGCGGCGATGAACGCGAAAGGAGAGTGGATCGACCTCGGCTGGAAGGACGCATCGACACTGCCCGGCTTCACGGTCGTACAATACGACTGGTCGGAGCCGAAGCGGTGAATCCGACGCTGCGTCGCATACCGTCGACGCTCGGCGAGGACGAGATCGTCCAGGCTCCGCAGTACCTGGCGATCATGGTCGAGGACGGGCGAGCGATGCCGTTCGGCTTTACCGGGATCGGCTACGACGCCGGCTCGATTACCGCGGCGTTCGAGAACGTGACCTTCGACTTCGGCTCGATCACGTCGCCGTCGAGACTGCCGATCGACTTCGGTACGATCTAGGCCATGCCGCTTCAGTTCAGACGAGGTACGGATGCTCAGCGGACCGCGATCACGCCGGCCGCAGGCGAACCGATCTGGGTGACAGACACGCAGGCGCTGTACGTCGGCGACGGTTCGACCGCCGGCGGCATCGAGATCACCGGCGGCGGCGGAGGAGGCGGAGCGCCGACGAACCTCTCCTACCTCGTCCTCACGGCCTCGACGAGCCTCTCGGCCGAGCGCGTGCTGACGATCGGAACCGGCCTCGCGTCGACCGATGCCGGAGCCGGTGCGGCTCTGACGATCGCGATCGGGACGCACGCGGCGTCCTACATCAACTCCGGGACCGTCGCGCTCGCTCGAGGCGGTCTCGCCGCTGACATCTCGACGACCGGAGGAGCCGGTCACGTCCTGAAGCAGACGAGCGCCGGCGGCGCGGTCAGCGTCGCGGCTCTGGTCGCGACCGATCTTCCGACGCACAATCACGTCGCCTCGAACATCACGAGCGGAACCCTTGCGCTCAGCGTCGGCGGTCTCGCCGCTGACATCAGCACGACGGGCGGAGCGGTCCACTACCTCAAGCAGACGGCGGCCGGAGCAGCGGTCAGCGTCGCAGCCATCGCGGCGACCGATCTCCCGACGCACAACCACGTCGCGAGCAACATCACGAGCGGCACGCTGGCGCTGTCGATCGGCGGCCTCGCTGCCGACATCTCGACGACCGGAGGAGCGGTCCACTTCCTGAAGCAGACCTCGGCCGGAGCAGCCGTCAGCGTCGCCGCGGTCGCCGCTACCGACATCGGCACGAGCGGCACGCCGTCGACCTCGACGTTCCTTCGAGGCGACATGACCTGGGGTACG
>Ga0224495_10000435_pt1 | contig 33730 bp, 33 predicted proteins | sample SF_Jul11_sed_USG_FD_168128 | JGI IMG/M metagenome (GOLD analysis project Ga0224495, IMG submission 168128) | Sediment microbial communities from San Francisco Bay, California, United States - SF_Jul11_sed_USGS_4_1 | ecosystem: Environmental > Aquatic > Marine > Sediment | place: USA: California... | reverse complement strand
CATGGTCTGCTGAACCAGCGCGGAATTGACGTTCGTGACATACCCTTCGACCGTGTTTGTCGTTGCTGTTGCTACAAGTTGATCGGCAAAGGTCTGTGCATCGAACGGCACGGCTGATTTGATATCGATCCCCTGGGTGTAGTTGTACTGCTTAAACGACGGATCGAGCGAGATCCAGGTATCACCCTGCCGATGCACCGCACCGCGGCTCGGGATATAGTCGATAAATGCTTGCACAAATATATGTTCCAGTTGTACGGCCTTATAAACGCTGCTGCTGTTCTTCATGAGCGTTACCGGAACACCGTTCGTCGCGAAGATCGTCCCGACCATCTTCGGATCGGTCACCCCGCCGACCCAGTTCATGGCCTGTTCAATCGGGATTTCGACCGTCGCATACTGATATTTCGCCGCAATGCCGGATGTCCGGAGAAGGGCAATCAGCAGACTGGCTGTATCCATGTCGTTGCAAATCTTCGACTGGAGACACTGGTCCGCACCCTGGATGCTGCCGTAGGTTGGAGCATATTCGATGTTGTTTCGCACCCATTCGTAGATCTTGACCGGATTACCGCCTATTTCCTGCGCCTTAGCCTGGATTTCGGGCGTGAATTGAACATCTGGCGTCTCGGCAAGGTCGTCTGCTGTCGGCAGATCGACGGTCGCTTGAGCGAGCATCAGCGACCCGGACGCGGCGACACGAAGACTGGGGGACGCGGAGAAAGAAGATTCAGGATTTGCATCGGAGAAGACAAAATTGGGAAGCGGAACAACCCCCTCACCCAAGCCCTCTCCCACGGAGGGGCGAGGGAGCTCAAAAGGCATGTCGCTGGCGGGGCCGTTGTATGCGAGCTGCACACGTGAAACGGGAGACGTGAAACGTGAAATGTATCGATGCAACGAAGAATCCAGAATCCGCGTCCATCCGCTTTGATCCGCGTCCAAAAGACTTGCCGTCCTCTGCGTACTCAGCGGGCTCTGCGCGAGATAGCCGTTCTGCGTGCGGTTTTCAGCAGTTCTCTGCGACCTCTGCGGTGAAAAAGCCGTTCTGGTTCCCCGGTTCTTCTTCGACGGAAAATCCTTCTCGAACTGCTCCTTCTTCAACCTCGGCGCGATCGGCTTTACTTCCTTCCGGTTGCGGAAGGGCAGATTGTTCGGGTCCAGTTTCTGATGCCGCGAAGGCGCTTTTGTCTTCTCAAGATGCAGCTTCGCTTTTGCCAGCGCATTTTTCTTTTCCTGCTTACCGCTTATTGCTGACCGCTCTACTGCTTCCATATTCGACTTCAGTTCTTTGAGATTATCCTCGTAATGCTTCACGAACTTGGCATGGCGATCCAGGATCTCCTTCGGCAGTTTCGCGCTTTTCAGCTTTTTCTCGGTCTCGCTGAATTCCTTCCGCAGTTCAGCATCGATCGAGTCTATCTCCGCCCGCTTTGACCGGATATGCTCTTGCTCCGCCTTGTCGTCTTCGCCTTTGTCGAACTTTTTCTCTGACCGCTCGATATTCTCCCGGATCGACTCCAGAGCTTTCTCGAACCTTTCGCCGGACGAGACAGGCCCCTGCGATGCGATACCAGCAGTTTGTTTCGCCGGCGCTTTCTTATCAGCAGCGATCGCCGTCGGAATCTGGAATAGCGGTCCAAAAGACCAAAGAAAGAAAAAGAGTACAATAGATGAAAGTATTCTGATATTCCTGATAAAAAGCTTCATCGATTCCTGCCTCCCCAAAATTGCTCCACAAGCACATTAATTTTCAGCCGTCTGAGCGCATAGCTCGGCTGGCCGGATTGAAACATCCTGACTATAATCCTGACTATTCAGTTGTGGTTCTACGGGATAAAGAAGATAATGCGACTACAGGTGGGGTGCATTACACCATAAATTGCGGGGCCTGTCAATCTAAAGTTGTACTTTGGGCGGGGTATTTTCCGGGGATGGAGCAGGAGGAGTTATTCTCTGGTAAACGTTCCTTCCGAGGGAACGCGGTCAGGAGTTTTCATCCATCTCCGGCGGCCGGTGCAGGTCCAGCAGCACCCGCTCCCGCTCCTGTTCCGAAATCCAGCCCTTTTCGAAAAGGATGGATCCCACCAGGCGGTGTCCGCGGTCAAGGATATTGCCGTCCACCTGCTCAGCAAGGGCCTGCTTCAACTGATCGATGGTCACGAACCCCCGCCGGACGGCAACACACCCGAAGCGGCAAAAGGAACTGCCCGATGCCTTTTCGTCGGTTTTCCGCCTTCTTTTCTCCACGACTCTGCTCCATTCGGCGCGATGTCTTGACCGGGTCGCAGTTACTGGTTGTGACACCTGGAACACTGCTGTGCATCGGTCACATTGAACGCCCGTGTCCCGTTGTGGCAGGCACCGCAGGACTTCCCCTTTTTCATCTCGTCCATGGTTGCTGTCCGATGGTTTACGCGGGTCGTGTAAATAGCGTAATGGCACTCCTTGCAACCAACCCGGGACCTTCCCGCGTGAACATCATGGCTGAACAGGACATTCTGCGCCCCGCTCACCTTGAGCACGATATTCCCTCCTCCTAGTACAGCCCATGCCGCTGATATCCACAGGACAATGATCAGCAAACAGAAGATCATACTTCTCATCGCACGCCCCCCCGCTCTCGATGCTCAGCGGAATCGCCACAGGCCATGACCTGCCGCATCTTCAGCCGCTGTTCCGTAATTATATGAAAAAACCCACGCGGCCGCAAGAAAAAGGTGTCTCAAGGAGATGGATGATCAAGCGTAAGGTGCGGGATTGCGCATATGCGGAGAAGGTCGGTCTATGAAATAGCCCTGAGCATACTGAATGCCTGACGACCGTACGTTGCTCAGAATCTCGGCGGATTCGACATATTCGGCTATCGTCTTGATGCCCAGGTGGCCGGCAAGACTGGCGATATTCATCACAATGGCGCGGTCCATTCCTCCGTCGCCCCCCATGTTCCGGATAAAATCGCCGTCTACTTTCAGGAAGTCTACCTCGAAGAGCCGTATATAATGAAACGTCGCGTATCCCGATCCAAAATCATCTATGGCGAACCTGAATCCTTCATTACGCAGGGCGTTCACGCTCTTTTTAACGGCCTCGGGATTCTTGACCGCGTCCCGCTCGGTGATCTCGAATACGATCCGCGAAGGATCAAAATCATGTGCCGTCATCTGCGCCCGGAGTGTCGGCAGAAAATCCGCCAGCATGAGCGCTTTTGGAGAAAGGTTTATGAACAGGGTCCCGCGGTAGCCATTCTGGTTCGCTAAACTGAATGAGCGCTCCATCAGGATGCTATTTATCTTGCTGATGGCTCCCATGGATTCCGCAACGTCAATGAATTCTGCTGCCGGAATGACGCGATCAGCGGTCACGATCCGGGTCAGCACTTCATAGGCGAGTACGGTGTTATCGGCCACATTGATGATCGGCTGGAAATACGGAACGATCCTGAGCTCGCGGACCGCCTCCATGACCATAATGCTTTTCGCGCCCGCGCTCTTGAGCGTGCCGATATTGACGTCTTCACAGGGAGCGCTTACCCGGTCCTTTCCCGTCGATTTGGCGTGGACCATCATGCTTTCCGCAAGAAGATAGAGGTCCTGAGCATCGGCCGCATGGTCGGGAAAGGTGGCGATGCCGATCGATGCGGTAGTTTGAACAGATTCATTGCCGGGCAGGACAAGCTGGTAGCGCCGCATGGATTCCAGAAGCCGCAAGGCAACGGTACGGGCCTGGGATTCGTCGCACAAAGGTAGTATCGCCGTGAAGTTATCCCCGGCATACCGGGCAGGGATATCGCCTTTCCGTACGGCATTTTTGAACAGGACGGAAAATTGCCTGAGGAACCGATCCCCTGTCTCATGGCCATAGCGGTCATTGATGGCCTTGAAGTTGTCGATATCCACCAGCATGAGGGAAAATCGGTATTGCTGACGCTTGGAACGCTCGATCTCGTAGTTAAGCAGATCCCAGAACGTATGCTGGTTGTACAAATCCGTCAACGCGTCCCGTGTGGCGAATCTGCGCGTCTGTTCATCGTGTTCCTTGATGGTCCTGAGCAGGAACACGAGGATCATGAGTGGCAGTGGTGATAGCGCAATGAGGAAGATGATCATCAGTCGCTTTTCCCACCCCCATCCAGGCAGAAAGGCGCCGAGAGAAAAGGCAGCCAGGAGGATGCAGCATGTCAGGAGAAGAAGTGTTGCGATCAGTGTTTTTTGAACTTTTTCCATAGGATCCCGCAATTCAGCAGATCGTTGAAAGTGACTCGCGATCCGCCGCAGAACTAAGCTTAATTGACCATCTGATCAGGGTAAATACCCCCAACAGGGTATTTTAAGGGTATTTGGTTCCTGTAACAACCAGCGAAGAGAAGATCAGATCCGGACATCCTCAGAAGTGTACGAATACACCTGATTTTATTCAAGTGTATCAAGCTAGGAAAATATCGTCAATCCGATTATGCGACCTGGTCGGGTGATCGATGCAGCAGAAATCCCCGCTGGACAATCCCCGCTGGAACAGTTTGATTTATCGGTCTACTATGGTATAATTCGCTCCGTTCCACATGATCATAAGGAGAACCGCATGCTGCTCGACGAAATCAAGAAGGACCTGCAGGCTATTGGCACACGGATCGAAACCCTCCGGAGGCATCTTTGACACCCCTGCGAAGGAAGCACGTCTCAAGGAACTCACCCGCCTGATCGAAGCGCCTGATTTCTGGAATAAACAGGATAAAGCGAACGCAACGCTCAAGGAAAAGGCTGTCCTCGAACGGTCCCTCAAAGAGCTGATCGTCATAACCAACCGCCTCGGAGACCTCGAAGCAATGGTCGAACTTGCCGGGGAGGAAGGCGGCGATTCACTTCAGGCTGAGCTGGCCACGGATCTTGCCGTGGCAAAATCCGATCTGGCGAAAGCCGAGATTTCCGCGCTCCTCTCGGGTGAGCATGACAACTCGAACGCCATAATCGCGCTTCATCCCGGCGCCGGCGGCACCGAGGCCCAGGATTGGGCCGAGATGCTGATGCGAATGTACCTGCGCTGGGCGGAAAAGTCCGGATACAAGCGGGAGATCATCGATTACCAGGCCGGTGAAGAAGCGGGAGTCAAATCCGTCACATTCATGGTCAGCGGCGAATATGCCTATGGAAAGCTCAAGGCGGAAGCAGGCGTTCATCGCCTCGTCCGCATCTCGCCCTTTGACGCGAACAAGCGGCGGCATACATCCTTTGTTTCGCTCTACGTCTACCCGGATATCGAAGAGGAGATCGACATCCAGATCGATGAAAAGGATCTGCGGATCGATACCTACCGCGCGTCCAGTGCCGGCGGCCAGCATGTGAACAAGACCGACTCCGCGGTGCGCATCACCCACCTGCCCACCAACATTGTGGTTCAGTGTCAGAACGAACGTTCCCAGCTGAAGAACAAGGCAGTGGCCATGAAGGTGCTCAAGTCGCGGCTCTACGAGATGAAGCAGAAGGAGCAGGAAGACAAATTGGACAAGATCGCCGGGGAAAAGAAGGACATTGCCTGGGGAAGCCAGATCCGTTCCTATGTGTTCCAGCCCTACCAGATGGTGAAGGACCACCGTACCGGCCATGAGGTCGGCAATATCAGCGCGGTGATGGATGGTGACATCGATCAGTTCATTGAAGCTTATTTGATGGGCAAAAGGGCTTCAGGCGGCGGGAAGGACATGGAGTAGTGCGAAATGCTGAGTGCAAAGTGCGGAATTAGGAATCCAAGATAAGAAACCGAGGGAATCATCTATAGTCAATCAGATGATTAATTATTGCTGCCTTGCATATTAACTCTACTCCGCACTTCGCACTCCGAACTCCGCACTTCTTCACAGTCCCGCCGTTTGCGGCTCCCGCGCATCAACGTACTTCTTTACGCCCTGATACAGGGCCTCCGCTATCTTCTGACGGTAGGATTCCGTTTTAAGCAGTTTCTCCTCATCGGGATTGCTGATAAATCCCACCTCGGCAAGGATGCTCGGCATCTCCGTGTTCACCAGCACATAGAAAAATGCCCTCTTCACAGTACGGTTCACTACGTATCCTTTTGCCGGTCGCACATTCCTTACGAGCGAATTTTGCACGTAACCGGCAAGTTCTACCGATTCGTTCAGTTTGTCATCTGTCCTGAGATCCTTAAGTATCCGGTCGAGCTCCGAGCCGATCTGACTTAGCGTCTTGGTCGAAGTGGCATTTTCCAGTGCCGCAGTTGCCATGGCTTCGCGGTCCGACGCCCGGAGACTCTGAATGTAGGTCTCGATTCCGCGCACTTTGCGCTTTCTGTTTGCATTCACATGAACAGAAACAAAGAGATCAGCGCCTTTCGATTTGGCAATGAACGGCCTTTCTTCCAGCGGGATGAAAACATCCCGGTCTCTTGTCATTACCACCTGACAACCGAGCCGCTCCTTGACAAGCACCTGCAGCCTTTTAGCAATATCAAGGGTAACCATTTTTTCTTTCAGCCCGCTTTTTCCGATGGCGCCTGGATCATGGCCGCCATGCCCCGCATCTATGGCGATAGTTTTTATCTTGAGACCAAGTTGGCGCGAGAGCGATAGCTTTGGATCGGCACTCACATCAGGGTCCGGCTTCGTCGCTTTCGGGTGGTCCGGTATCAGCGGTGCGGATCTCGTCTCCGTGCCCGGAACATCGGCTGTCGGCTGTTTAGCATCGCCGTTGTCGTCATCTCCCGCCCCAGCGCCCGTAACATCGATCACCAGGCGCTCGGGCTCATGGAGCGGGAACGCGCCGTAACTCTTGAGGCTTGCAAGATCCAAAACCACACGTACTGTGTTCGGTGCGTACTGGCTCGTCCGCACCTGTTTCAGGATGCCGTCGTTCACCGAGAGCGGCTCTTTGTTCACCGAGCCCGAAACGCGGGAATGCAGAATGTCAAACACCAACCGGTCGGGATTTTTCAACTCATGCGCCTGGAACCTGAGCGGTTTATCCTGGTCAATGACGATGCGCGTATAATTCCCGCCGGACCAGTAGCGAACGTTCGTCACGGTTCCCGGAGGCCCTTTCGGAGTTTCTATCACCGTTTCCGGAACATTACGGATCTCCGATTCCTTCTTCTTCCCATTCCTTCTGGCGGCCTTCGCAGCAGCAGTCCTGATGCCAAGCCGCGTCCTTGCCTTCTCCGTCCAGTCGCTATCAGGATAGACCGCGGACAATCGCTTGAAGGATTCCAGAGCAGCCGTTTTGTTCTTCTTCACATCCTTGGCAATGACTATGTTCCAGTAAAAGGCTTCCGGCGCGCGGGGATGGGCGGGATAGGATTCCTGGCACATGCTGAAGGCTTTCGCGGTCTCTGCCGCGTCCTTTGTGTGGCGGTTGTAGTTGTAGAGATCGAGGTAAGCGCCGGCGCGGTCAAAACAGGAATCAGCGGCTTCGGCCGTGGAAGGATATTTTTGTTCGATTGACTCGAACAGACGGATGCAGTCGATCCAGTAGGACCGGTATTTTTTTCTCTTGGGGGACTTCTTCAGTTTCGCAAGACGTTCCCGGGCGACAGAATACGTGCGCCCCGCCTCGCTGGTGGGCGAAGGGAGTGAATCGGCGGTAAACAGCAGGGTGATCGTGCAAGCCGTCATGGCCGCCAGTAATGTACGGCCCCGTATCTCCATAATTTCTTGTAGTTTTTTAACCGAATTATCGCGGCATGTCAATAAAAAACAGAGGCAGGGATTACGGAGAACAAGGATCAATAAAAAAGGATTAGAGGATTAAAGGTTTCCCTCTAATCCTGCTAATCCTCATAATCCTGCCTTATCTAATCCTGCTTCTTGCTTCCGATCTACGCCGTTGCCGCTTTCGCCGCATCAGCGATCTTCGTGAAACCGGCGGGATCGGTGATCGCCATGTCGGACAGGATCTTCCGGTCCAGCGTGATACCGGCCTTGGTCAGTCCGGCAATGAACTTGCTGTAGGACATTCCGTTCAGACGGGCCGCCGCATTGATACGGGCGATCCAGAGCCTGCGGAAATCGCGCTTCCGCACCTTGCGGTCGCGGTACGCATACTTCAGCGAACGGTCTACCTGTTCGGTAGCTGAACGGAAGAGCTTTGATTTTGCTCCCCAGTAACCTTCTGCGAGGTTCAGTACCCGCTTTCTTCTGGCCCGTGTTTTCGGGCCGCCTTTTGCTCTCGGCATTTCTTATTCCTCCTTAATGGTCCAGGCATGCAGCCGATTTGAGAGAGCACCCTGGACGCAGTGAGCGTGATTGCTCCCGACAGTCTATGACAGACCGTAGGGGATCATTCGCTTGATGTTCTTGATATTGTCCTTGTCGACCTCGAAATATCCTGACAGGCCGCGTTTCCGAGACGCGTCCTTGGTCGTGAGCAGATGACGCTTCCAGCCCTTGCTGCGCAGCACTTTGCCGGTACCGGTCACTTTCAGACGCTTCGATGCGCTCTTGTTCGTTTTCAGCTTCATCTTTGCCATGGTATGCCTCTTTTCTCTTTGTTCGATATTGTTATTCGGCGACCTGCGCGGTCCCCGCGTTGTATCATTGTTGCTTCTTGGCCGCAGCAAGCATCATGAACATATTGCGGCCTTCCATCCGTGCTGTCTGCTCTACGACCGCCAGGCCCTGCAGTTCCTGGATGATGCGGTCCAGAGCCGCCCGTCCCAGTTCGGGATGGGCCATTTCCCGGCCGCGGAACATCACGGTGACCTTCACCTTGTCGCCTTCTGCAAGGAACCGCTTTATATTATTCGTCTTGAACTCGATGTCGTGGTCGTCAGTCCTTGGCCGGAGCTTGATCTCCTTTACCTCGATGACCGTCTGGTTCTTCTTGGATTCATTGGCCTTCTTGTTCAGCTCGTACTTATACTTGCCGAAATCCATGATCCTGCAGACCGGCGGAACCGCGTTTGGGGCGACCTCAACCAGGTCCAGTCCCATCTCTTCCGCCTTTTGAATGGCCTCCCGGACCAGCATAACGCCGAGCTGGTCGCCGTCGGCAGCGATGACGCGAACCTCGCGGGCCCGGATCATCTGGTTAATCCTCGTTGTTATCCGTGAAATAGGAAATCACCCCCTTGTCAATTCTATGGTCGTGCTTTTATTCCGGGAAAGCGTGCTCACCCGGGAGATAAACTCTTGCAACGGGAATACGCCGGCATCCTTGCCGCCCCGTTCCCGCACTGCGACAGCGTTCTGCTCCACTTCCTTGTCGCCGACCACAAGGATATAAGGCACCTTTTCCATGGCTGCCTCGCGGATCTTGAAGCCCATCTTTTCGGAACGACTATCGAGTTCTGCCCGAAGGCCTGCTGCCAGCAGCTGGTCACGCACACCTTTGGCGAAATCGAGCTGCCGGTCTGTTACCGTGACGATCTTCGCCTGCACCGGCGCAAGCCACAGGGGGAAAGCGCCCGCGTAATGCTCGATCAGCATGCCAAAGAACCGTTCGATCGATCCCAGCAGCGCCCGGTGGATCACATAGGGCCGATGCGGCTGATTGTCCACGCCCACATAGGTCATATCGAACCGCTCGGGCAGATTAAAATCGAACTGCACCGTGGAGCACTGCCACTGCCGGCCCAGAGCGTCCTTGATCTTGATGTCGATCTTGGGGCCGTAAAAAGCGCCGCCGCCTTCGTCCATTTCGTAGGCAAGGCCGGCCTTGTCAGCCGCGACCTTGAGGGCCTGCGTTGCCTGCTGCCACAGCGAATCATGGCCTACGGACTTTTCCGGCTTCGTGGCGATGTATGCCGTAAAATCCTCGAACCCGAATGTCCTGAGCGTCTTCACCACAAATCCGAGAACGCGGATGACCTCGGTTTCCATCTCCTCGGGCGCAACAAAGATATGCGCATCGTCCTGGGTGAATCCGCGGACCCGCAGGAGACCATGGAGCACGCCGGACCGCTCGAACCGGTAGACCGTTCCAAGTTCGGCATAGCGCATCGGCAACTCACGGTAGGACCGGAGCTTGTTCTTGTAGATCATGATATGGAACGGGCAGTTCATGGGCTTTACATAGAACTCCTGCCCTTCCACTTCCATGGACGAATACATGTTCTCCCGGTAGAAACCGAGATGTCCCGACGTTTCCCACAGGGTCGCCCGGCCCACATGGGGGGAATAGACGAAATCGTAGCCATTCTTCTGGTGCTCGTCGCGCCAGAAATCCTCGATGGTCTTCCGTATCAACGCACCCCGAGGATGCCACAGGACCAGTCCGCCGCCCGATTCCTCGGAGATGGAGAACAGGTCCAGGTCCTTGCCGAGCTTGCGGTGGTCACGCTTTTTGATCTCTTCGATGCGGACCAGATACTGGTCCAGTTCGTCCTTCGTGGGGAAAGAGATCCCGTAGATGCGCTGCAGCATCCGGTTCTTTTCGTCGCCCCTCCAGTAGGCGCCGGCAACGGAAAGTAATTTTACCGCTTTGACCTTCGCGGTCGAGGCAACGTGCGGTCCGCGACAGAGGTCCGCGAAGTCGCCCTGCTCGTAGACGGAGAATTCGTTGTCCGCGAACTCGTTTATCATCTCGACCTTGTAGGTCTCTGACTTCTTTTGAAAGAACGCGATCGCGTCCGCTTTGGTGAACAACTTGCGACTCACCGGCAGCGCCGCTTTGATCAGTTCGGCCATGCGGCCCTCGATCTTTTCCAGATCCTCGGGCGTAAAAGGCCGTTCAAAGTCGAAATCGTAGTAAAATCCCTCGTCGATCGCCGGACCGATCGCCATTTTGGCGGTCGGAAAGAGCTGCTTCACAGCATGGGCCAGGAGGTGCGAGGTACTATGCCAGTACACATCGCGGCCTTCCTTGCTGCCGAAGGTAAGAATCTCTATTGACGCATCGTTCGCAACGGGAAGGTTCAGGTCCTGCAGCTTTCCGTCCAATTTGATGGCGAGGGCATCCTTTGCCAGGCGGGGACCAATCTTCTCGGCAACACCCAGACCGGTCGTGCCTGCGGGGACAAGCTTTTCAGAACCGTCAGGCAACCGAAGCCGTATGTCACTCATAATTCGCCGTGTCTCATAACATACCGATAATTCAGGTAAAAATGGTAGGCCCGGGCGGGATTGAACCGCCGACCTCTTCCGTGTCAAGGAAGCGCTCTCCCACTGAGCTACGAGCCTATTGCCTGTTTACGTGACCGTGAATTCTATGAGATTTCAGTAGGTTTGTCAATAAAAAAAACAGCCGCTAGTGAAAAGAAGAATTACAACACCCGGAGCGACAAGCTCGGCTATTTCTTCGTCATCACGTACACACACCATCCCGGTCAGCAGACACACCCTGCTCCCGAATATGGGCAATGCGCTTCAGGAGTGTTTGCGATGGACCATCATCTGTCGGAACCCGGTAATCCTACAAGGAATATAACACAGAGCGGGACTTTTGGCATCATCCTGCTGTTTCTTAGCTTCAGTTCCAGAAATCAATAAGACCGCTTCATCTCATGGAAGCGGTCTTTGTTCTTAAGGTAGTTGGTGCCCCTGGGGTGATTCGAACACCCGGCACGCGGTTTAGGAAACCGCTGCTCTATCCACCTGAGCTACAGGGGCCTTCAATTGCGGATTGCGGATTTTGGATAACGGATTCCCCGATTTAAATCGAACTTCCAAATCCGCAATCTACAATCTGCAATCCGCAATTTCTATAGCATTCCTTCCAGATCGATCTTTTTCCGTTTCGTGATAGCACGAAGCTTGTTCAGGGCCTGGGTCTCGATCTGGCGGACTCGCTCCCGGGTGATGCCGAACTCCTTGCCGATGGCGTCAAGGGTCATGGACTCACCATCGATCAATCCGAAACGCATTTCCACGACCTTGCGCTCGCTCACGGACAACTGCCGGAGCCAGTCGTCGATATGTTCCCGACGCCGGATGTCATCAGAGACGCTTGCCGGGGAAAGGGCATTGGTGTCCTGCAGGATGTCCTTGAGCGTGTCCTCTTCCTGATCGCCGATGAGCATGTCCAGGGAATAGGTCTCCCGCACGACCTGCGAGATGCTCCTCACCTTCTCCACCGTGACCTTCATCTTCTTGGCGATCTCCTCGATGGACGGATCGCGGCCCAGTTTCTGAGTCAGCTGGCGCATGGCGCGCATGTAGGAGTTCACGATTTCTGCGATATGTACGGGAAGGCGTATCGTGCGGGTTTGGTTCACGATGGCACGCTCGATGGACTGCTTGATCCACCAGGACGCGTAGGTGCTGAACTTGAAGCCCCGCTGGTACTGAAACTTCTCTACAGCGCGGATCAGGCCGAGATTTCCTTCCTCGATGATATCGGAGAACGGCAGGCCGCGGTTGATGTATTTCTTGCCGATGGCGACAACAAGACGGAGGTTCGCTTCGATCATCCGGGCACGGGCTTCCTGATCGCCCTGGGATATCCGCTTTGCGATCTCTTGTTCCTGGTCGAAGGTAAGGAGGGGGTTCTTGCGGATTTCCTTGAGGTAATACTTGATAGCGTCGAGTCCCTTGGCCGCTCCGCCACGGTCATCGCCGTCATCGTAACCCTGCTGGCTCTGCTTCTCGACCGGCTCTTTTCCCTCGACCTCATCGCCGTAGGGCTCGGAGCCCATAACGTCGTCGACCGATCGTTCCCGCTCGCTCATTCACACCTCTTGCTTAGGAAAAATCGCCGGTTTGCATTCCCTTTACTTCTGCTGGGCTTGTTACACAGGAAAGATGAGGAATGGTCGGGGCGAGAGGATTTGAACCTCCGACCCCTTGGTCCCGAACCAAGTGCGCTACCAGGCTGCGCTACGCCCCGACAAGGTTTGTATAATATACTAACTTTCCCATCCTGTCAACGAAGTTTCTTCTTCGCGGCGATAAAATCGTCAAAAGCCTCCTGGAGGTAGTCCTTCGTGGCCCGAATAGCCTCAGGCACCCGGCTGTCATAGAGCGCCCGTCCTTCGGCAACATCATCCTTGAGCAGATCATAGAACGTTCCGTCCCTGATTCCTTCGATAACAGCGTCCTGGCTGTAGAGCGCAATATCGGAAACGATGATGCGTGCAAAACGACGGGCCTTCTCAATCTCCTCGGGATCCGCAGATACCCGGGGAGAGGCCTTTACCGGAGCTTCATACTCCTCATGCTCAAAGAAATCCGCGTCGAGCTTGACGGATGCGTCCTCCTCCGCTTTGACGGTCGCCCGCTGCGGAGATGGCGATGCCGGCTTCGACGGCGGAAGTTCTGTCGTCATCATCGGCTCTTTTTCAACGGGTGGTGCCGGGGGGGCGGTCATGGGAGCAGGTGCTGCCGACTTGCGGCTTGTTGTCCCGAGTGTGACCGGGACCTGCGGCAGGACTGAAGGGATCTCTGGCATTACCGGTTTTCCGTCATCCCCAACGACTGGCGCGATCTCCGGGTCCAAGTTCCGGGACACGGGTGCGGGACGGTGTGGCGGGGCCGACATGTTGAGCGGAACGATCTCTTCACGTGATTCGGGCGGCGGAGGCGGGGCCTCCTCGCGAGGCATTTCGAGAGACTCCGGGGCCGGAACCGAAGCAGGTGCTGCTTCACCCGACAGAAGCCGGCTGAGCTTCGGGATCAATTGATCGGCAATATGATGTTTTTCAATATAGTCGTCAGCGCCGTACAGGGTCACCGGTGACCGCTTGTACGCTGTCAGTCCATAGACCGACGAGAGCAGGATGATCCTGATCTCCTTCGTATCCGGATGGCTCTTCAGTCGCTCGCAAAGCTCGAAACCATAGATACCGGTAAGACCGACGTCCACGATCATCGCACGCGGCTTCAGTTCGGTAGCCTTTTTCAGGGCCTCCAGTCCGTTGGGCGCGTAATCGGTCGTCATTCCTGCTTCCTGCAGGACCCCGTTGATCATATCCGCGACCGCCTTGCTGTCATGTGCGATCAGGACAAGGGGCATGGACGAAGGAATGTTCATTGACGAGGCGAACCAGGGCATTGCAGGCGGTGCCTGCGGCGTATCGATAGAGAGCTCGGGAACCGGTGGCGCCGCTTCAACAGGTCTTTTCAACAAATGGGTCGTTCCGCACTTGGGACAGCGTATCTTGATCCCCGCAGGTGTGATCTTTTCGTCACTGACTTTGAGCTTGATGCCGCATGAACAGGTAACAATCATGGAAAACGATTTCTCCTCCCCCCAAAGAACGGCACGCCGCGGCGTTTGAAGATACCGATGAACAGCATCCCTGCGATGAACCCGCCCAGATGGGCATACCAGGCGATCCCTCCGCCCTGACCCGCCGCCATCAGTGCGTTCAGGAACTGGAATACGAACCAGAACACAAGCACGACCAGCGCGGGCACTTCTATCATTCGGATGAAGAATCCGAGCGTGAAGAGCGTGAGCACTCTCGCGCCGGGATAGAGCAGCAGATAGGCGCCCAGGATCCCCGAGATGGCGCCGGAAGCTCCGACCATCGGGACCCGAGAAAGGGGGTCGGTCAGGGCATGGCCCAGCGCTGCGATCGCTCCGCAGAGAACATAGAACAGGATGAAGCGGAGACGGCCGACCGCGTCCTCGACATTGTTCCCGAATATCCAGAGATACAGCATGTTCCCGGCAAGATGCACGACCCCGCCGTGCAGGAACATGGACGTGAATACGGTCAATGCCGCAGGCACCGGTCCGCCGGGCACGTCGACCCGGTGAAAGAGCTTTGCCGGAACCAGGGCGAAGGACGCCATGATCGCCGCTCCCCTGCCCGGTCCCAGCGATATCTCATAGAGAAAGACCAGTACATTCAGGACGATGAACACAACGGTGATCAGGGGAAATCGTTCCGTGGGATTCGAGTCCTTGATCGGTATCACTATACTGCCTCGCAGTCCTCGCGCCCGCCCCTACCGTTGCAACGGCCGATGGACTACGGGAACGATACAAAAATACAGGAAACGGCGGGATATGTCAACACACCTGTGCCAACCAACGCAGGGAGGACCGGCTGACGGGGTAGGGCCCGCCGGCCCTCTGTTCACCGATGTTTTACATCGCCCGTGGCTATGAATGGCACCGCGCCGCCCGTAACGCTGGGCAGTTTACCGTCCCATTTTTCGATCGCCTTCATCTGCGCTTCTACCTCACGAAGCCGTATGAGCTCCGGGGAAACCGCCTGTTTCTGGAGCCTCAGCGCCTCAGCCTCGGCCTGTGCGCTGGCGATCTTCTGCTGTGCCTCGACCTTGATCCGGTCGAGGTCCCGCTTGGCCTTCAATGCCAGCTGCTCGGCGGTCTGCTTCGACTCGATGGCCCGGTTGAACTCCGGAGAGAACTCGAAATCCGTGATCGAAAGCTCAACCACCATGATCCCGAAGGGCACCATCCGATTCTTGAGGTAGTCACGAACCTCATTCTTGAGGGTTTCCCGCTTCGAGATGAGCTCTTCTGCTGTGTAACGCGCCGACGCCGCTTTGAACCCCTCCTTCACGATCGGCTCGACAACGGTCTCGACATAGTTCGTCCTCAGGTTCTTATACACTTCCCCGACCTTGTCCGGCTGCAGGCTGAAATTCAGCACGATTGTAGTATGCACTGCCTGAAGGTCTCGACTCGCTGCCTCGGTCTTGGTCGTGCTCTTCTGCACGCGGGTGTTCATCTTGACGACCGTTTCCATGAAGGGCCATTTCCACTGGATGCCCTCCTCCACGATCCGGGTCACCGCGCCGAAGCGCAGGACCACCCCGCGCTCACCCGCATCAATGGTGAAGAAGAACGACATCAGTGCCCAGAACGCGATGACTGCCGCGATACCCAAGGCAATGATCCTGAAATTGATGTTACCCATGCTTTTACCTCCCGATGGATCGGCCCGGCAACAGGGCCGGGATGGCACTACTCAAGATACTGCTTCACGTTGATCCTGCCCGCGGAAGGATCGATCGTTCCCACGACGGTGCGAATATATTTTCGACCGGACATTTCCAGCAGGCTGACTTCGGTCCCCGACGTTTTTTCAGACCCGTCGAACTTTTCGAGTAACAGAACGCGCGGCCGCGTCAGATCGCGGGTCTGGTGCATGACCAGTCCGATCTCCCCGGTATCGAGCTTCAGCAAGGTCCCCACGGGGAATATCCCGATCATATTCACAAAGGCCTTGACCAGCACAGAGTTGAAGGCGCTGCCGCTCTTGCTGAGAAGGATGCGGATGGCCTTGTCAGGCGGGGTCGTTACCTTGTAGTAGACCCGCGCAGCGGTTATCGCGTCGTAGGCATCAGCTATGGCCACGATCTGGGAAAAAGGATGCTGCTGCACCACATCGTCGTACTTGGGATATCCGCGGACGTCTCCGTGCTGATGGTGCTCGAACGCCACGACCATCGCCAGTTTGGTCATGGCCTGCACTTCCGAAAGCAACAATGCTCCTTCGACCGGGTGCCGTTTCATCAGCTCCCATTCGCTGTCCGTGAGCTTATCGGGCTTATTGATGATCTCGAGCGGGATGCTCACCTTTCCGATATCGTGCAGCATCCCTGCGATGCCCAGCGCCGCTATTTGCGGTTTATCAAAGGACAGGAAGGTCCCCTGGGCGATGGAAAGGACCGCCACATTCACCGAGTGCGCGAAGGTGTACTCGTCGTACATCTTGATACTGGTCAGACCAACGAGCGCATCCCGGTCCTCCAGGATGGCATCGACCATCGAGTGCACGACAGTGCTCATTTTCTTCATATTGAACGCCTTGTCGAGATGCACCGACTGGACAATATCCTGCACCGTATCTATGGCGTCCATGAACACCTGGCCAGCGCGTTTCTTCCCTTCCCTGACCACATTCCCGAACTTCTTATCGACCAGCAATACGCGATGCAGTTCGATATGGGTAATGGCATGCTGCGCCAGAACAGCATTGATACCGCCTTCCACCGAGAAGAGCTGGGCGTCCTTGTTCATCAACACAGCAAAATTCACGATCGATTCCCGCGTGACACCGGTCTTGAAGATCACGCCGCCGACATCATGGCTCTTGATCTGTTCCATCAGCAGGGAAAGGCCCTGGTCCACGGGAATCGAATGGGCATCAAAGAACAACTCGCCGCCGACAATATAGAACGAAACATCCTTGCGGGTCAGCTGCAATTCCCTGATCTTTACGAGAAGCTGCTCAGCGGCGCCGAGCAGGGAGGGGTGCTCGACCGGGTAAAGCGTCACGTTCTTGATCACCGCGGCCAGATGCTGGAACGTCAGTTTTGCGGAAGCGATCAGCTGCTGCTTCGCATGGAACGACTGCCTGGCCTCGCCGCGGGCGTCAACCTGCTCTTCAGGCATTGCCGCTCCTCCGCTGAATCTCGTTTATAGCCGCCGCGGATGTCGCCCGCAGCTGTTCCTGCGGTTTGCGCGAACGCCACCATCGGACCTTCTGATATTGCTGCAGGAACTGCTGTGTATCCCGGTCACCGATGCGAGCGAGGGTCTTTATTCCCTCGAGCGCGGTTTCAAGGGTCTTCCACTTTGCCGCGTGCTCGCGCACGAATTCCGTCACCGCCTGAAGTTCTTCTTTCCCGGTGCCGTGGATCGAGCCGAGCCCGCGGACCGCCGTGATCTGGATGTCTTCATCGCTGTCCTTGAGAAAACGCGCCAGGAGCGCCGCCGCTTTCTTCCCGCCGATACCCAACAAACCCTTGATCACCTCAAGACGGATTTGGTGGTTCTTGTGGCCTGCAACCTTCTCAAGGAGCGCGATTGATTCATCCGCCTTGCTCTCGCCGATAATGCTCACGATGTTGCGCACAAAGTACCATCGTTCATCATTCAGCCGTTCGCCGAGCATCTCGATCTGGTTCTTTCCCATGTCCTTCAGGAGATCAAGAAGGTAACGCCTGACCGACCGGTCCTTCTCTTCCGCCAGCAGTTCGAGGAGGACCGGCGTCGCCTCACGCTCAAGCGCGGAAAGGTAGGAGTAAGATGATGCATACTCGGGGGTCCCCTTCGCACTTGCGTGGATGTCGGCGATCACTTTCTTCAGGACTTCGCGCGTGGCGGCTTTCCTCACCCCTTCCTTGAGCCGGGGAGCAAATGCCGGATCCACGGGCATATGGAGAGCCCTGGTGATCAGCGTGGCCATGTCATAATCCTTCATTTTGAGAAGGTACTTCAGTATATCCTCGAGCTGATGCACGACCCCGGAAAAAAGGGCGATTTCCTTCTCCGTCACGTCCGGGCCGGCTGATCGTTTCACGCTGGGAAGCAGGAAGATGAGGGTCCGGACCGTGGCTTCGATGATATCCGACTCCATGCCCGCCTCGGTGATGACCTGCATGGACGCCAGCTCCTCAGGAGAGTATTCCTGCAGTGCCCGCGCCACTTCATTGAGGTCCGGTGGAAGCGGGGTCGCCTCCAGCTTTTCCGGCGATGCCGGCGGGGGAACCGCTGCCGGTTTCTGCTTCGCCGTTTTCTGCAGCAACGTAGACACCTGCTGGACCGTCCATTCCTTGGAGTAGCGTCCGGTCACGATCTCATGCAGTTCATCGGGTACGTGGCTGTGGATATTCTCGCCCTGCTCCCGCACCTGCTGCGCGTCCAGTTCGGCGTACAGCTTTGTCGAGATGAACCGGTCCCGGGGTTCCTGCTCCATGGCAAGCACGGACTTTGCGAGCCCCTGGAACAGAACTTCGCTCTGGTCCGGCTGCTTTTCCTCGATCTGCCGGGCCGCGTCCTGATAGAGCGAGAACAGGCGGTCCTCGACCGTCTCGTTCTTTCCCGCTGTTTCGCGCGCCATCTCAAGCATCGTGGCCCCGAATGCCCGCGGATCAGCTACGATGTCACCCAGCACAAGGGTCCGTCCCACGAACACCAGTTCCTCTTTTGCTGCATTCGGGTCCAACTGAGCAACAGCCGGTTCCGCCAGTGCGCGTTTGACCTTATCCTCGTCACTGGTCGTGGTAATGACATCGTCCAGTGCGGATTCGGTGATCTTTATGTGAGTTGCGCCTTTCTCCCAGAGAATGGAAACTATCCCGCCGCGCAGCGCGATGTCCTCGGCCGAAAGTGAAAGGGCCGTAAAGAGGTCGATCATTTCCTGTTCTGTCAGGCCGGTCAGGAACAGGATCTCCCTGATCCCCTTGTTGAACAGGTCCACGGCGATCGTTTTGTTTATCTGCGTGTCCTTCCCGATGGGGGTCTGCTGAAACGCAAAGAAGGTCTTCTGAATGCCGACGGGGTATTGCGCTTCGGTCTGTAAAAATGCATCAAGAGGCTCGAAAGCCTTTTTCACTGACTGCGCGTAAACGGGATTGTTCCGGGGGTAGAGTTTGACAGCCCGGATCGCGGAAACGAGATTCCGCATGATCTCCTGGATCTGGGGCGGGAGTTCTTCGGCCGGCGGGTCCTGTTTCACTTCCTTCTGCATAGCCTAGAGAGTATCACATCTGCAGGCAGGTGTCAAAAAGTCCTTATTCGGGACAGGAAACACCGAACGCAGCCTGTTGGTCTGGTTCATGCCGCGCACACATCGCCGCCGCATTTCAGTGCACGCTCATTGAGAGAAAGGAGCGAATGACGGCGGGGAGGCAGCAGAGCCTTCAGCGCGTTCAATATCGAGTCAAGAGTGACGACGCCGGTCTTCCGCAGGAAAGCACCCAGCATGACCATGTTGGCGATACGGATATCTCCCAGTTCTTCGGCAATATCGTTCGCCTTGATCTCGATCCGCACGATGTCCCCTCGCGAAGAAGGACGCATGACCAGTGACGTGTTTAAAAAGAGGTTTCCTGACGGCTGGATCCGGCTTTCGAACTTGACGAACGAGGCGTCGTTCAGGATAAGCATGGCTGATGGCTGCGGGACCACCGGAGATCCGATCTCCCGGTCCGATATAATGACCGTGCAATTCGCAGTACCGCCCCGAATCTCCGCGCCGTAGGAGGGAAACCAGGTGACACGCTTGCCCTCGATCATGCCGGCATGGGCAAGCAGTTTCCCGGCAAGCAGCACGCCCTGTCCGCCAAAACCTGCGATCATAAGGTCCTGGTACATATCTATGGGGAACTCCTGTCCTTGAACACTCCCAGGGGATAATAGTTCATCATACTGGTCCTCACCCACTCCAGGGCCTGGAGCGGCGTCATGCCCCAGTCCGTGGGACACATGGAGAGGACCTCGACAAAAGAGAACCCCCGGTCCTTGATCTGATTCTCGAATGCCCGGGAGATGGCGTGTTTTGCGGACAGCACGTTCTTCGGGGAATCCAGGGACACGCGCTCGATATACACCGGTCCTTCGAGCGTTGCGAGCATTTCCGACACCCTGAGGGGAAATCCGGCATCCCGGGTGTTCCGTCCCATTGGCGTGGTCGTGGTCCTCTGTCCCGGAAGGGTCGTCGGCGCCATCTGGCCGCCGGTCATGCCGTAATTGCCGTTATTGACGAAGATGACCGTGATATTCTCGCCCCGGGCAGCCGCGTGAACGATCTCAGCCGTGCCGATGGCAGCCAGGTCGCCGTCGCCCTGATAGCTGAAGACGATCGATCCCGGCCGGGACCGCTTCATGCCCGTGGCGATCGCCGGCGGCCGTCCATGCGGGACCTCGATCATGTCGATGTCCAGATAGTCGTAGGCAAAGACCGCGCATCCGACCGGAGCGATCCCGAGCGTCCGTTCGCGGATGCCGAACGTTCCGATGATCTCGGCCACGATCCGATGCAGAACGCCATGGCTGCAGCCCGGACAATAGCGAAAGGGCTTGTTCTTGAGCACCGAAGGTCGTTCAAATACTTTTTGCATAGTGTTCCCGCCGCAGGCTCACGCCGGACAAAATTTCCTTGACAATGCTCCCGCCACTCTGTTATTGTATCGCTCTGTTTCGCGGCCAAAACACCTGCCGAGGTAGCTCAGTTGGTAGAGCAGAGGCCTGAAAAGCCTCGTGTCCGCAGTTCGATTCTGCGCCTCGGCACCATTCTTTTCCCTGTTCTTCTTCTCGCCTATCACTCCGAACTTCTCACTTCGAACTCCGCACCTGGCGGTCGTTAATCCTTCTCGAACAAACCCAGCTGCTGCATGCTTTCGCCCGGGAACGGGACCGGATAGGTACCGCAGAAGCAGGCCACACAGTAGTTCATCGGCCGGTCCACGACCTTCCGGACGCCTTCGAGACTGATGTATCCCAGCGTGTCCGCGGTGATGTATCTTCGGATCTCCTCTATACTGTGCGATGATGCGATAAGCTCCTGGCGCGTCGGTGTGTCGATGCCGTAATAGCAGGGATGGGTCGTCGGCGGGGAGCTGATGCGCATGTGCACTTCCGCGGCGCCTGCGTTCCTGATCATCTTGATGATCTTCTTGCTGGTGGTCCCCCGGACGATGGAATCATCGACCACCACGACCCGTTTGCCTTTCAATGCGTCCTTGACCGGGTTGAGCTTGATCTTGACCCCGAAGTGCCTGATGCTCTGCCGCGGCTCGATGAACGTCCGCCCCACATAGTGGTTCCTGATGATCCCGAGGTCAAAGGGGATGCCCGCCTCCTCGGCGTAGCCCAGCGCCGCGGGAACACCTGAGTCAGGAACCGGAATGACCACATCGGCCGTCACTCCCGTCTCCCGGGCAAGCTGCCTCCCGAACTCTTTTCGGGTCGTATACACGTTTTGCCCGAATACCCAGCTGTCAGGACGGGCAAAATAGATGAACTCGAAGATGCAGTGGGAAGGTTCGGCTTTCTTGAACGGGAACGAGGACGAAATGCCTTTGGAGCTGATGATCACCATTTCTCCCGGCTCGACCTCACGGATATAGGTCGCCTCGATGAGATCCAGGGCGCAGGTCTCCGAAGCCAGGACGTAGGCTTCCCCCGCTCTTCCCAGCACGAGCGGACGGAAGCCGTGAGGGTCACGGATGCCGACCAGTTCTTCCTCGGAGAGCAGCAGCAGGCTGTAGGAGCCCTGCAGGTGCTGCAGCGCGTCTACGATCCGCTCATGCAGCGTCCCCAGCCGCGACTGGGCGATGAGATGGATGACGACCTCGCTGTCCATGGTCGACTGGAAGATGGAACCGTAGGCCTCGAGCTCCGCCTTGAGCAGGCCCGCGTTCACCAGATTGCCGTTGTGGGCGACGGCTAGGCCGCCGAGCGCGAAGTTGACGAGAATGGGCTGGATATTGATGCTGATGCTGTCGCCGGTGGTGGAGTAGCGGTTATGGCCGATAGCGGCGTGGCCTGGCAGTTTCTTGATCCGATCCTCGGTGAAGATGTCGGCTACCAGCCCCATCTCCTTCTGGCAATAAAGCTTCTTGCCGTCCGATGACACGATGCCTGCCGACTCCTGTCCGCGGTGCTGGAGCGAGTAGAGCCCCAGATAGGTCAGGTTGGACGCGTCAGGATGGCCGTAGACGCCGAAGACACCGCATTCTTCGTTGAATTTATCGAACATCACAACCCCGATCCTGTTCGCCAATAGGCGCCGTTGTCCGCGACCCGGTGGCGATCGTTATTTCCCGCTTTTAAAGACCCGCTTGAAGATATAATCGACTTTCTTGAGCGTATGCTTGAGGTCGAAGCACTTGTCGATCTCCCGGGGGGCCAGGTGTTTCCCGATGTCGGCGTCCTTCTTCAGCCGCTCGGCAAAATCACCACCCGACTTCCAGACCTCCATGGCATTGCGCTGGACATACTTATATGCCGTCTCCCGCCTCAGGCCCTTGGCAACCAGCGCGAGCATAACGGTCTCGGAGTGGAACAGCCCTTTGGACAAGGCCATGTTCCGCTCCATGTTCTTCGGATAGACGAACAGGCCGTCCACCAGTTTGGTGAACCGGGCAAGCATGTAATCGATCAGGATGGTGCTGTCCGGCATGATGATGCGTTCCACCGATGAATGGCTTATGTCCCGCTCGTGCCAGAGCGCAACATTCTCAAAGGCCGCCAGCATGTTGGACCGCACCACGCGTGCAAGCCCGGAGAGGTTCTCCGCGGAGATGGGATTCCGCTTGTGCGGCATGGCGGAGGAGCCCTTCTGGCCCTCGGAGAAATATTCCTCGGCTTCCAGCACTTCGGTGCGCTGCAAGTGGCGCAGTTCCACGGAGAACTTCTCCAGGGACGACGCGATGAGCGCGAGCGCCGAAAGATACTCCGCGTGGCGGTCGCGCTGCACGACCTGAGTCGCCACCGGTTCAGGCGTCAGGCCGAGCTTCTTGCACACATACCGCTCCACGAACGGATCGATATTGGCGAACGTGCCCACCGCGCCGGATACCTTCCCGACGCTCACCGCGTCCCGGGCGCGGACCATCCGGTCCAGTGCGCGGCCCATTTCCTCGTACCACAGCGCCATCTTGAGACCGAAGGTGACGGGCTCCGCGTGGACACCGTGGGACCGGCCGATCATGACGGTGTCCTTGTATTGCAGCGCTTTCTTCTTCAGGACCGTGCGAAGCGTTTTGATGTCGTCGATGATGATGTCCGCGGCATTCCGCATAAGATAGGCAAGCGATGTATCCAGGACATCGGAGGACGTAAGGCCAAGGTGGATGAAGCGGGAATCAGGACCGACGTGCTCCCCGACAGCGGTCAGGAACGCGATCACGTCATGTTTGACGACCTTCTCGAGTTCATCGATCCGTTTGACGGAAAAATCCGCTTTTTTCTTGATGACCGCGAGGGAACGGCGGGGAATAAGACCGAGCCTGGCATTGGCCTCGCATGCGAGGATCTCGACAAGAAGCCAGGCGCGATAGCGATTCTCGGCGTCCCAGAGTGAGGTCATCTCCGGTCTGCTATAGCGAGCGATCATTGGGAAACTCCTGCTAATCTTGAGCGGTCATGCCTGCATAATGCGGGTCATGTGTTCCAGGGAAGCATTGTCTGACGCGAGAAGGGTTAACTCAAGAGCACGGCCGGCGGAGCCTTCAAGGATTCCGGCACGGACCTCGGCGAGCGCCTGGTCGTTGTGCCCCTCCCCCATCGGCATGCAATCGATCAATGCGGTGCGGATGCCGGCTCCGGCGACCGTTGCCGCCGCGGACCGAGCCGCAGCCCGCAGGCTCTCCGGCGTCTGCCCGGCGCGAGGTCCCATCCCCAGGAGGAAGATCTTCTCCGCGGGCATTTTGCCTGCCGAGGTCAACAAAGCGACCTCGCCCAGCCTTCCGCGAATGCGATCATCGAGGAGCAGCCGCGAAAGCGCTCCGCAGAGGATCCAGTCCAGGGCTCCGGCGCCCCCCTTCAGCGGCCGCACATCTTCGTAAAATCCAACCACCACAGCATCGACATCGACGGTGCTGATGTCGCACATATCCACTCGAAGGACCACGCCCACCCTCCCGGACACCTACCGCAGCTGTGACGCGTCAACCTTTCCCGCGAGACGCGCCACGCTGTCGAGAATGCCGTTCACAAATGCGCCGGACTCGTCGGTGCCGTATTTTTTCGCCAGCTCGATCGCTTCATTGATGGTCACGCTCGGGGGAATATCGATCCGGTAGAGGATCTCATAGGTCGCCATGCGGAGCACGTTCCGGTCCACCGTCGCCATGCGGTCGAGGCTCCAGTTCTTGGCGCAGGCGAGGATCTTTTCGTTGATCGAGCGCAGATGCTTGTAGGTGCCCTTGACGATCTCCTCGGTGAAGGCGCGCACCTCTTCGTCCGGGTCCTCGTCGATCCAGAACCGCTTGAACAGCGTGATCGTCGGCTTTTCCTTCCTGATGTCCAGCTGAAAAAGCAGCTGGAGTGCGTACTCCCTGGCCTTTCTTCGCTTCATACCGTTCCCGAGGTCCGGACCATCCCCTTCCGCTCAACCCGTCAGGGGAGCTGCTTCATCAGGTTTGCCATTTCAATCGCCGAGAGGGCCGCGTCCCATCCCTTGTTCCCGCTCTTGGTGCCTGCCCGCTCGATCGCCTGCTCGATCGTATCGGTGGTCAGAACCCCGAAGATGACCGGAACACCGGTCTCCAGGGAAACAGCGGCGACCCCCTTGCTCACCTCACCGCTCACGTACTCGAAGTGCGGCGTGGCGCCGCGGATGACCGCGCCAAGACAGATAACCACATCGTATTTCTTGGAACGGGCCATGCGCTGCGCGACCAGCGGTATTTCGTAAGCCCCGGGCACACGGGCCAGTTCGATGTCGGTCTCCGCGGCTCCGTGCCGCAGCAGGCCGTCCATGGCCCCGTCAACCAGCCTCGCGGTGATGAAATCGTTGAATCGCGCGGCAACGATCCCGACCTTGATCCCTTTTGCGCTCAGATCGCCCTGAATTGTCTTCGGCATGAGTTCCTCCGGAACATTTCGGATTGCGGATTTCGGATTGCGGATTTACTATCGCATTCCGAATTCCGCTGCCTGCCTTTGTATCGGCCTACCGCAGATATATTCGACTTCAAATTGTTAGCCCTTGCTCTGATTTCCAATCCGCATCCCGCAATCCGAAATCCGCAATTGGCTACACTTTCTCCAGTATATGTCCCATTTTGCTCTTCTTGATCTTCAGGTAATGCACGTTCTTGGGATGCGGATGCATCTCGATCGCGAGCCGCTTCGTGACCGTAAGACCGTATCCTTCGAGGCCGATGATCTTCTTGGGATTATTGGTCAGGAGCTTGATCTTGCGGATGCCAAGATCGCGCAGGATCTGAGCGCCCACGCCGTAGTCCCTGAGGTCCGCCTTGAAGCCCAGCGCGAGGTTCGCCTCGACCGTGTCCTTGCCCTTGTCCTGGAGCTCATAGGCCTTGAGCTTGCCTTCCAGCCCGATCCCGCGGCCTTCCTGCCGCATATAGAGGATCACCCCTTTGCCTTCCTGGGATATCATTTTCATGGCGTTGTGCAGCTGCTCACCGCAGTCGCAGCGGAGCGACCCGAACACATCTCCGGTCAGACATTCGGAGTGGACGCGGACCATCACTTCGTCGCCGGCCTTGATGTCCCCCTTGACGAGCGCGATATGGCTCTGACGGTCGATATCGTTGCTGTACAGGATCGCCGTGAACTCGTCACCGTAGGCAGTGGGCAGGCTCACCACGGCCGCGCGCCGGACCAGCGACTCCTTTTTGACGCGGTAGGCGATCAGGTCCTTGACCGTTACGATCTTCATGCTGTGCTTCTTGGCGAACTCCACCAGCTGAGGAACGCGGGACATGGTGCCGTCATCGTTCATGATCTCGCAGATCACGCCGGAGGGATTCAGTCCGGCAAGCCGCGCGAGGTCCACGGACCCTTCGGTCTGGCCCGCGCGCTGCAGCACGCCGCCCGGCTTCGCGCGAAGGGGGAACACATGTCCGGGACGGGCCAGGTCCTCGGGACCGGACTTGGGATCGATCGCGGTCTTGATGGTCCTGGCGCGGTCCGCAGCGGAGATGCCCGTGGTGACCCCTTTCTTCGCCTCGATGGATATCGTGAAGGCGGTCCCGAAGGAAGAGGTATTATCCGTGGTCATCATGGGAAGCTGGAGATGCTCCACGCGCTCCGGCGTCATGGACAGGCAGATCAGCCCGCGTCCGTGCTTGGCCATGAAGTTGATCGCCTCGGGCGTCACCTTCTCTGCTGCCATGGTCAGATCGCCCTCGTTCTCCCGGTCCTCGTCATCCACCAGGATGACCATCTTGCCTTTTTTAATGTCTTCCAGTGCTTCTTCGATAGTGTTGAACTTCATCAGACCTCACCTTTACCTTGTATAATCCGAAATCCGCGATCATCAGGCGAATCCGCTTTTTTTCAGCAACTCCAGGCTCACGCCGCCTTCGGCCCTTCCTCCAAGCAGCCGTTCCACGTACTTTCCGATGATATCAGCTTCCAGATTGACCGTATCGCCGGCCTTCTTATGGCCCAGCGTCGTGAGCTTCGCAGTATGGGGGATCATGGCGACCGAGAAACCCGCGGGGTCCAGATCGGCGACCGTCAGGCTGATGCCGTCGATGGCAATGGAGCCCTTCTTGATCACGTACCGCAGGACCGCGTCAGGCGCATCGAACAGAACACGCCAGCCGTTCCCTTCCTCGCGTCTTTCGCGGAGCCGGCCCACTGCGTCGACGTGACCGCTTACGAGATGGCCGCCGATCCTGGCGGACAACTGCAGCGCACGTTCCAGGTTGACGTTCGATCCCGGCGTCAGATCACCGAGGTTCGTGACCTTCAGCGTCTCAACCGCCACATCGGCGGAGAACTCGCTCGCGCTCATCTCGACCACGGTGAGGCAGACGCCGTTCACGCAGATGCTGTCGCCGAGGATGGTTCCCGCAAGGACCCTGGAGGCTGACAAGGTCAGGCGGGCCGATCCGCCGCTCCTGCGGAGCGACCTGACGCTCCCCATTTCCTCGATGATCCCGGTGAACATGCGGAGATCCTAGTTCAGAAGCGGCAGAAGGACGATCTCGATGCGCCGGTTCCTGGCCTTGCCTTCATCGGTGTCGTTCGCCGCGACCGGCTGGTATTCGGAATATCCCGTGGCGGAGAGGCGCTTGGGATCGATCCCGCCCTCCTCCTGGAGGTAGCGGACAACCTGGGTCGCACGGGCAGTGGAGAGCTCCCAGTTCGTCGGATATTTCGTTTTAATGGAGCTGAAGATCCTCACGTTGTCCGTATGGCCCTCGACCTGGATGCGCTTGTCCGCCACATCCTTGATGATCGAAATGACCTTGTCCAGAACGAGCTTGCCGTCCCTGCTCACATCGGCGCTTCCCGAGGGAAAGAGGATCTTGTCCACCATGGTCATGGTCAGACGGTTCTTCATTTCGGTGATCTGGATCTTGCCTTCCTGGATCTCCTTTTCCAGTTTCTTCTGAAGGTCCTGGTAGGTCGCCGTGGCCTTTTCCAGCTCTGCGGCCTTTTCCGCCTTGGCGTTCAATTCATCGACTTTTACCTTCAGATCGTCACGTTCCTTCTTGACCGTGTCGTTCAGCGTGGTCAGATTGACCACCTGGTTCTTGCAGGTACTCGACTGCATGATCGCATCGTCTCGTTCTTTTGAGCAATCCTTGAGGTCTGCTACGGCCTTGTCGAACTGTGCCGTGGGTACACCGCATGCCGCAAGCAGGAAAAACAAGGAAACTACCGGAAAAACAAGATGTTTTTTCATTGCAGGCTCCTTGATAAAAGCAGGGGGATACCGGGGCAAAATAAGCACGGTCATAATAACGGCAGGTCCCTGCATTGTCAAGGGGATTTGCTCGGGAGGCGAGCCTGGGATACCGTCATCCCTTCTCGGAGCAGGGAATACAAATGATCCGGCCCTGGAGTTCGCGGCCGCGGGTCTCCATGAACCGTTCACCGCAGATGCTGCACAAAACCGACTGCCTGATCCTGGCCTCTGACGGTGGAGGAGCCGTCACTGCCGTGATCCTCATCAGTTCAGCCTCTTCAGCCGAGAGAATAGCCGATGCTTTTTCCATTTTAAATGCCTGCATTTCACGCGAGACGTTCTCTCCGGTATCCATCCGTTTCCTGAGTTCCCGATACCGCGGATCGTTCCGGAATCCCTGGTAATCCTCGGAGATGCGAACCGCGGCGCCGGTCCTGCGATTGTGGAACGTATAGACATGCTTGCCGTAATCCCGGAATACCAGGTTCCCCTTTCCGAAGGTGCACCCGGTGATGAACTGGATCGCGTCAACCGCGCAGGAGTCGTTCTCCACTACAGCGACCAGTTCCTCGTCCCCCGGCCGCTCCGCATCGAGTTCCCGAAGCGCCGCCTTGGCCACCCGGTAGCCCAGCGCCAGCCCAGGACAGAGATGGCCGTGGAACTGGATCGTCTCCCGCAGATCGTCGTCGAATTGATGGCTCATGTAAAGCTCCTCGAAACAAGGATTGAATCCGAAAGATAGCTCGCGCAAAGCCGCCAAGGCGCAAAGAAAGGCCAGATCAATTCCCGTCCCTGATTGCCTGATCCCCTTTGCGACTTTGCGGCTTTGCGCGAAAAGATGTTGTGCGAACGCAATATTTTACAATACCCTTCTTTGTTATTTCTTCAGCACCAGCTTCGCAGCGAGGATGGCCTTGGCGCGTTTCAGGTGGCTCTTGACCGAGTCGCTGTCGTCGATTGCCAGATGGATCTCCCGGGCGATCTCTTCCTCGCCCGCGCTGCCGGCCTTTCCCGCCCATTCCCGGTAGCTTTCCACGTGGGAGTCGCTGTGCTCGATCCAGTGTTCGAGCATGGCAAGGAGCTTGCGAAGCCCTTCGGTCTCCTCATGGGAGTGCTGGTGGTCGTGACCATGGCCGTGCGTATGTCCCTTGTGCATGTCCTGTTCCGTCCCTTCGTCGTGGTGGTGATGATGTCCATAATGGCGGTGCGCGTGCTTTGTGCCCCCGTGCATATGCGCATGTTCATGGATCAAGTTGACCGACAGCAGCAGTTCGTCGTTGTCCAGCACCCGGCGAAGATCGTCGTCGGCCGCCAGGGTGTGGTCCTCGCTGAAAACGATGGCGCGCTCCGCTATGTCGCCTGCGATGGACAGATCATGGGTCGCCGTGACAATGGTCTTTCCCCGCGCGTGGAGCCCGGCGAGCAGCTCGATGAGCCATACCTGGGTGCGGGGATCAAGACCGTTCGTGGGTTCGTCCAGCAGCAGGACATCGGGGTCCGTGGCCAGGCTCGACGCGATCGCGACCTTCTTCTTCTGGCCGTCGGAAAGCGTGTGCGGCGGCCGGTCCCGGAGGTCCTCGATCCGCAGGGAGCGGAGCAGGTCGTCCACGGTATCCCGAACAACCGCTTTCGGAAGCCCCAGCTGGAGCGGACCAAAAGCCACATCGTCCCAGACCGTTGACGAGAAAAGCTGCACATCGGGATTCTGGAACACGAAAGAGATCCGCTTCCGGAACTCCCGGCCGAAATCCCGCTGTTCCAGGGTGTTTTCCGTAAGCTCCCTGCCGAATGCGGTGATCACTCCGGCCTGGGGGAACAGCAGCCCGTTCAGCAGGGACAGGAGCGTTGATTTACCCGAACCGTTCGAACCGAGGACAACCGCCCGTTCGCCTGCATGGATGTCCAGGGCAAGGTCCTTCAGCACGGGCGTGGCGCGGGAGTAGCCGAAGCTGACATCCCTGAGCGTGAACAGCGGGTTCATGGCAGCACGCCCCTTTCCCAGGCGATACCTGCGCAGCCCGCGACGACCACACCCAGGGTCCAGAGCACATCAGCCGCCGAAAGCCTGAAACGGTTCACGGTGATAATCTCTCCGTGATATCCCCGGGAGACCATGGCAAGATAGATCGAAGAGCTCATGTCCGTTGACCTCTTGAACAGAAAACCGATGCGGGAAGCGACCCAGCTCCGCTCCAGGGAAGCGGTGCCCGCGTGGATGGTCCTGCTCTTCCTGGCGCGGTACATGTCCTGGATGACCCGGAGGAACACGAATACGTACCGGTAGGTCATGGAAAGCGTCATTACGAACACGCGGGGCACGAACAGCGCCCGCAGACCGGCAAAGATATCGTGCCACCGCGTGGTAACGGTCAGGAGCACGGCGATGGAGACCGATGCGGTTACGCGGGAAACGATAAGGATGACCGCCGCGATCCCCTGATGCGTGATCGTCAGGTCCCGGGGCACAACGTAGGGCCCCCAGGAGTAGGAAGAAGGCAGCACGAACAGCGTCAGAACAGGGTCGCCCGGAGTGATGATATTGAACAGGGCCGGGAACGCGAAAAGCGCTGTAAACACGGGGCCGAAGAGGGAAACCCGCTGCAGAAAAGGACCCAGCGGTACCCGGGAAAGCAGAGCAAGGACAATGCCGACGACGGTGAATACCCAGAGCACGGCCGGGGTCCGGCTGATGCTGATGAGGATCAGCAGAAAGGCGAAGGTGAGCAGTTTTACCCGCACGTCGATCCCCTGGAGAAGACCCTGCTGAAGACCGCTCTGCTCCGAGAACAGGGCCTGTTCTCCTAACCGTGCGATCGCAAGCAGCGTTTTGTCAAGAAATCCGATCTTAGCCATGACCGTTCCGTACGTCCTTTTCCTTCGCGCTCTTTCCTGCCAGTGCTTTTGCGATCCCGTAAGCTGCCGCGACCGTTACAGCAATCCCGACGATGCCCGTCAGGAGGTACCCGAGGCTCTCGCTCAGCCTCCCCGTGCCCTGGCCGGGGAGGGCATAGTCAGGCATCGGAGCATTCCAGAGATCGGAACTGTGCTTCATCCCCTCGGGCGCGAATCCCACCATGCGCTCCAGGTCCGCAAGCCCCCACTCTCCCCATGCTCCCCCGCTGTTGAACAGGGAGGGCAGAAGGATGCCGAGCGGCGAAAGCAAAGCGAGCAATCCAATGCCGAACCACAGCTTGTTGTGTGTCTGCATGTTCTGCAGTCTTTTTCTTATATTCCGCATTTCGATCATTCGAGCAGCTCCGGTTCGTTCTTCTGGATATAGCGGATCACCATGACCGTGATAAAAGCCTCGACAATGCCGAACAGCAGCAGATGCTCCAGCATCATCACCGGCACCGTGACCTTGAGCGGAAAAGGCGCGTACAGGGGATGGCCCTCAGACGATACCTCAAGGACCGGCTGCAGACCGAGCTGCACCGCGGTTAAAAGCGCCGAGAGGTTCAGACTGACGTAGGCCGCAGCACCGGCAGCTATCCATCCCCGTCTCGAGGGAACCGCTGACCCGACAGCCAACGCGCGATAAACAAGATATCCTGAAAATGAACCTGCGGCGGCGATGTTGAAACAGTTGGCGCCGATCGCCGTGATGCCTCCGTCTCCGAAGAGCAAGGCCTGAATGATCAAGGCCACAGACACCGAGATCGTAGCGGCCCAGGGGCCGATCAGGATCGCCACAAGGGCGGCCCCCGCGGCATGGCCGGTCGTTCCACCGACCACCGGGATGTTGAACATCATGATCACGAAACTGAAGGCCGCGCCGATGGCAAGATAGGGCACCTGCCGCGCCTTGAGCGTTCTGTTGAGCTTCCACGATGCCGCGGCCCAGACCGGGACCATGACGGCGAACAGAGTACCGTATGTCCGTGGTCCCAAATACCCGTCAGGGATATGCATAGGTTCCCTTTCTCTGGCCGGATCGCATCACGCAAGGTCCTTTCCCGAGGTTGTCATGGTCAGTTTGCCGTGCTTCACGCCCCGGGTGCCGATCAGGCTATCAGCGATCTTCTTGATCTCCTTGCTCTTGCCCTTCACGACCAGCACCTCAAGACAATTGTGCGCGTCCAGGTGAATATGAAGCGCTGAAACGATCTGGTGAAAGGACTGATGCTGCAGATCGTTCAACGCATGGTCCAGTTCACGGGTGTGATGGTTGTAGACGATGGTGATGGTGCCAACGGTCTCCTGGTCACCGGCCTCCCATTCCTCTTCGATGAGTTTGTCGCGGATCAGGTCCTGGATCGCTTTTGAGCGGTTCGGGTACCCCTTGCGGTCGATCAGGGTATCGAACTTTTTGATCAGCGAACTGTCAATGGACATGCCGAAGCGGGTGATGCCGGCCATGGGTCCTCCTGGGTCGTGTTACTATTATGCTAATTAGTAACACTACGCCGACGCTCTGTCAAGTAATTTTCCGCGCTCCGGCACAGTCGTCATGCAGCAGGAATCTCCCTGTAAAGTATAAACATCTTGACAAGGATTACCCGCTTTGTTAGTGTTAAGACATTCGATAACAATACGTTCCCATTCATCAGGAGGATACCATGAAGAAAGGTTTTGTCGTACTTGTCGCGATCCTGCTTCTCTGTTCAGCCCTTCCCGCTTACGCAAAGACTGAGATCACCCTGCCTGGTGCATATACCCAGGAACAGTTCAAAGACCTGAGCAGGGACCTTGGTCTTGCCATCAGCTATGTACCGCTGGCCACAGCCGAGCCTCTGGGCGGCGTACTTCCGGGATTAGACCTGGGCATCGAGGTCACGGGAGTTCAGATCGATACGAAAAAGGTATATTGGCAGACCGTGGAAGCGGTATCAGGGGACAAAATCCCGACCACCCTGCCCTTTCCCAAGCTTCATCTCCAGGTAGGTCTTCCGGTCGTACCCATTGACCTGGGCGTTGTGTACTCGGCAGTCCCGGGCACCAACATCAAATACATGGGCGGCGAGCTGAAGTACTCCATTTTCAAGGGCGGCGTGGTCTGGCCGGCGCTTGCCGTGCGCGGCGCCTACACCAAGCTGTCGGGCGTCGAGGACCTGGACATCAACACCAAGTCAGTGGACCTTTCGATCAGCAAGGGGATCCTGATGTTCACTCCTTACGCAGGCTACGGCAGGGTCTGGATCACGAGCAAGGAAAACACCAATTTGCCGCTGCAGGAGGAGAAGATCTCCGAGAACAAGGCATTCGTGGGCTGCAAGTTCACTTTCTTCCCGCTCATGAACCTTGTGGTTGAAGCGGACTTCGCGGAAGTGAATTCCTACTCAGCACGTTTGAACCTGCATTTCTAAAACTTCTTTCCAGCGAACGCACAAAGCCCCCGGCAATAGCTGTCGGGGGCTTTTCTTTTTTTGCACTGTAGCCAGAGAGGTTCCTCTCGTCTCTCGTCTCTCGTCTCTCGTCTCTCGTCTCTCGTCTCTCGTCTCTCGTCTCTCGTCTCTCGTCTCTCGTCTCTTGTTTCTTGTCTCTTGTTTCTTGTCTCTCGTCTCTTGCTTCTTGTCTCTCGTCTCTTCTTTATGGTATATTCCCTGCGTGAGATCGAAGATAGACTCCCTTATTATAAAGGTTTCAGGCGACCGGCTGGAAGGCGCTGTGGATGAAGTGGCGGCCGAGCTTCCGGTCCGGCTGGTCCTGAACGATACGCAGCTCGTCACCCTGCTTTGCACCCCCACGGAGCTCAAGGAACTTGCCGTTGGATTCCTGCTGTCCGAGGGCATCCTTACGGACCGAGCAG
>Ga0224495_10000434_pt1 | contig 33751 bp, 17 predicted proteins | sample SF_Jul11_sed_USG_FD_168128 | JGI IMG/M metagenome (GOLD analysis project Ga0224495, IMG submission 168128) | Sediment microbial communities from San Francisco Bay, California, United States - SF_Jul11_sed_USGS_4_1 | ecosystem: Environmental > Aquatic > Marine > Sediment | place: USA: California... | reverse complement strand
ACCGAAAGCCTTGTCCTCATCGAATTTCAGACCGTTCTGGTCGTTTAGGTGCACGCTGAACAGCTTATTGTATGCAAGTGCAAATCCCATCTCATCCGAAGGGTCCAGCCCGGCCAATATAACATGAGCGGTTTCGATGTTGACTCCAACACGGTCGGGAAAGTCCGTAAGATAGCCGATAGCAACAGCGTGGCCGGTCGTCGGGATATAGGTTTGGTCCATCGGCTCGTTTGGCTTGGGTTCAATGGCAATCTTGACTTCCGTGTTGTAGTGAAGCATATCGTTGAGCGCCTCTGCGAGTTGATCGACTGCGACTTTGCTGTCCTTGGCTTCGCGAATATAAGTCCCTTCACGGGCGTACCAGACAACGACCAGCTTCGTCCCTAGCGCATCGACAATATCGAGCATCCGCCGACTGCGGTCCTTCGCATACTGCCTGCAGGATGCGTCGTTCGACGTATAAGCCCCGTCGATAGTGCGCTCATCCTCCCACAGCCGCGGTGCAACAAACTCCGCAACCAAGCCTTCGCCTTCGAGCATGCTCCGCACCTCTTTCGCCTTTTTGACTATCTGGTCGGGACTGAGGCTATCCATACCCGGCACGGCATCGTCATCGTGAAACTGTACGCCGTCAAAGCCGAGATTTTTATACAACTTGAGTTTTTTGCCGAATTCTATACTGTCCCGCACCGTCGGCCCAAACGGGTCCGCCCCTTCGTGAATATTCCAGGGCCCAAATGAAAATCTGTATTCTCCTGCCATTTCTTTATCTCCTTAAATATGTGTTAGTCCATTTCTATTTTTTATTAAGCACGGTCTGCGCGTGGTGTGCATAATGGCCGCGAAGGTCACGCGCATATTCGGTTAGAATCTTTTTGCCTATGCCTTTGTAGTCGCCGCAGCGATATAATGCCCTCGCTAATATCAATTCGCGCAGCGAGTTGTTCCGCGTGTTCGTATCCGTAGGACTGGCCGGCGTGCGCTGCATAGCATCCTCGATTTGAGTAAAAGCGTGTCCCATTATGCCGGGTTTTTGCAGCAATCCCGCAAGTGGTTTGGCCGCAGCAGAATCGCCCAGCGTCTCAATCGCCATACCAACAGCACGGCAATGCGAAAACTCGCTGTTGGCATCGAGCTGACCGACCTTATCAAGAATAGGAGCAAGTCCCCGTTTATCACGTGTCCGGCCTAAAGCGATGATGACACTATCGAGCGCGCTAAGGCTCGCTCCATATTGCCCCATCCCGGTAAAGTTCCAGCCCTTGTCCCAATCCGTAGTCTCCACTGCATGTATCAAAGTCTCCGAACCAGTCGCATCGCCCAGCATACCGAGGATATGTGCGTAAGCAAGCTTGGCCTTTGTTGTCTCGGCGGTTTTGTAGGCCTTCCGCAAAAGCGGCATTGCGGAATGCGGTTGGGTGAGGACTATCTCCAGGCCGTCGAAGTTATTGGCAACACGTTCAACAGCCTGAGCTATTTCTTGGGGAGGTAATGGAAAAGAGTCCTTATCCGTCAGCACCCTCTCCGGCAGGTTGCCTTTCTCGATAAGGTGTTTCTGAAGGGCCTTGATATCAATATCACGCACCCCCCCGCCGCTCTTCGCCACCATTGTCCCTATGACACCTACAGCGTAACCCTGGTTCTGAATGTCCGCCTGCATCCTTATAACGGGCATTGCATCACGGTGCGCGCTGACGCCCAACCCAGTTACAATAATACCATCGAGTCCCGCGGGCAGCAGGCATCGATACGGGACATTAACAAAAATGTCCTTTCTTCCCGGGGGCTTGAGCAGAAACGCCGGGTGCACCGTAAAGCCGTGCGAGTCGAAATCGCTTTTGGATAACACAATGGTATCGGGGTAAGTCCGGTCATTTAAGATATCAAGCGGTGACATAATAAAGTCACCGACAATCCGCCGTCTCTCACGCGTATCTATCAACTGGCCCAGGTCGTAAGCCCGGCTGTACTTCTTCTTTGCAACAACATAAGCACGCCAGGTATCGATAACATCCCCATCGTCGATGAAAGTCCAGTCGGTATTAGTGTATCCAGTGCCCATATTTCTCGGCGGCAGCCCCGCGCCCTGCACCGCCACACCGGAGCCGTTCGTATAGACGCACTCGGCCCCCGCTGCGGCCGCGATGTCGGCATTACCCGTCGAGTCGATGACCACCTTCGCGAGCACCACGCCCCGCCCTTCCGGCGTTGCAACAACAACTCCCTTGACTCGCCCGTTTTCCACAAACGCACCACAGCCGAGCGTCCCGAACCAGATATCGACGCCGGCCTTGCGCATCTGGCGTCTATACCATTCTTTTTTCCATTCTGGATTCCACCTTGCGCTTGTGCCCTTCCCATCACCCGCCAAGCCCGCGATACCTTCATCCACCTCTGTCGTGAAACCAACGCGATTACCGTGATAGTAACTGCTGATAAGCCCAATCGTACCTACGCCGCCAAGGCCGTGCAGGTATTCGATAACAAGCGTCTTGCCCCCCTGCCGGGCCGCGGCGATCCCCGCCGGCGCTCCGCCGGTCCCTCCTCCAATAACCACAATATCGTATTCGGCAAAAACCGGCAAGGCCCGGTTGCCGGAATGAATTAAAACAGGTTTCTTTAGTCCTCGACCAAGTCCGCCCAAATCCTCTCGCGTATCTGACGATGTCACGGGCACTGCCTCTCTGCCGTATAATCTCACGTTCTTTAGTTTACCGGTCCGATTTGCCTGTTTAGCCGCCGCTACACCAATCCGGCTGCCTGCTTCCATCAGCTCCAGAGGCCGCATCAGCTTCTCTGCCGCACTACGGGATATGTCCGCACAGCCGCCAAGCACATACAGGCGCTTAATACCCTTTGGCCGGAACACATCAAGATTGACTTTTTCCGCACCGGGCCAGTCACCGGAAAGAGACGTCTCTGCCCTCATCGGGTCGGGCGGCACCTGGAAAAGTATCTCTGTCGCGTCCGTCTGCTTAGGATGCCAAGTCCTGTCGAGTGCAACCTGCTCAGCCTCAGCAAAAGACGCGAAGGAACCGTCCTTCATTGGAATCTCAAGTGTATATTCAATAACTTCCCGTCCTGTGATTGGCATCGGCATTTTTCTTGCATGGATGCCTTCGCCGGTTTGAACCTGGCCACCAACAGCAATGTGCTTGAAGCTCTGCAACCCGGCAGGATACGATTGAAAACTCGCATCGGCCAGCCTCGCAACCGTCGCCCGCTGTGTGGCATCGATAATAACCTTTGCCTTCACGGCCTGACGCCCCGAACGATTGACCATAGCAATACCCGCGAGATTGCCTGCTCCATCACGAAGCACGTCCGTCACATAGCAGCCGTACAAAAACTGCACTCCCGCTTCGAGCAGTGCCTCATCCAGCGTGCGCTTCACCTGCATCGGTGTAGGAGGCACGCGAGGTCTCTCGCTCGATTCGACGGTCGCCCCCTCCTGCTCCAGCACGATTTCGCCCAAAAGGATCCTCTTTGCGTTTTCACTTTTCTTAACGAACAGCTTCACATAACAGGCCTTCTCCTTCACCGGTGCCGAGAGGTCAATCGCCGACTCTTCAAACGAACCCGTACCAAGCTTCTCATTCTTGATGGCCGCAACTTCCCTCCACTCCTGCAGGTCGTCACTAACCGAAACTGTCACGCTTTTCACCTCGAAGTCGTTGTCTCGCTGATAAACAAGAACATGGACACTTTGGAAACCATGCTCCCTGCCCAACTCAGCGGTAATGGTGACATCGCCGTCGTACTGTACGCTTTGGGCAGGAGCATTGCTCCACTTTCCGTCGGTAAGTAACGACGGTGTAGGTGTATCTTTATGAACACCGGCGGACGGTTTGTCGGCTTTGTAGGTAAAAGCAATTCCCTTACCCACCGAAGGTACAACCGCCGGTTCCGAAAAAATCTTCTTCGCAAGTAGTGACTCGGGCTCCTCACCCGGCCCAAGCCACAACCGATACGTACCACAAATATCTTCCCCAAGGTAAGGCCGGGACGCCGCAAGAAAAACCTTCGCGCCCTTCCGGGCCGCCGCAACGGCCGCCGTAACAGCACCCGTCGAACCGCCGACAACCACGACGTCCACATCAAAGGCCAATGGAATATCCCGTGCAGATTCTGTAATCGATTTTTTATACACTGCCGAAGGAAAGGCAGGCTCAAAATTAATGTAATCTTTCCTTCCGATACTGATAGCATCTGTTTTCGACGACGCCCAACAGTCCCCGTGCAAACAGACGAAACAAATTAGGGCCGCGACAATTGCAAGCAGGGTGAATTTTTTCATTTTCAGTCCTTTCAGCGGGTACCCCTGGTCAATTGTAGATCTTCTTATGTAGCTAAAACCATAGGCATCTTACGAGGTTAACATTATCGTTACTATTCGCTTCTTTGCAATAAGAATCCATATTGGACTTACTCAAACATCCTGCGTTCGATATTTGGTATTAACATCGGCGCCGAAACGCCCAATTTGGCTTACTAACGCTTGACAGGGACTGTTTTGAGTCTAAAATCACGGTGTATGACAGATTCGGCCTCGCACAGGAAGAAGAAAAAGAAAAAACACAATCCCCTTATAGATTGGCTGGCTTATGTTGCGCTGCGGATTCTTGTGCTTTTTCTTTATATGTTCGACGTAGAGACCAATCTAAGAACCGCTTGTTTTCTCGGCCGATTATTATGGAAATACTATCATCGAGGCCGAAAACGCGCTCTGGATAATCTTCGTGCAAGCTTTCCTGAGAAAAGTGAAGAATGGTTCCGGCAGACAGGCCGACGAAGCTTCGAACATATTGCGATGTTGGCAATTGATGTTCTGTTTACCCCAAGGCTGGTGAAAAAACATAACTGGCGCGATTATTCACGCTTTAAAAACACCGAAATGGCCAAATGGCTCATGAAAGAAGGCAACGGTATGCTTATGGTTACGGGCCATTACAGCAACTTTGAAATAATGGGTTATATGATGGGGCTGTTCGGATTTAATATTTACAGTATTGCACGTCCGTTAGATAACAGGTTTATTAACAAATACTTATACGATGTCCGGATGCGGGTCGGCCAGAAAATAATCGATAAGAAAGGCGCGGCAGAGCTTATGTCGGAGCTAACTTCGAGCGGTGCCACTCTATGCTTTATTGTCGACCAGGATGCCGGCAGAAAAGGGATATTCGTTGATTTTTTCGGCCGCAAAGCCAGCACTTACAAGAGCATAGCCCTGCTCGCTATTACCAATAATGTACCGATAGGAGTTGGTTACAGCAGAAGGGTTGATGATCGCTTTTTCTTTGAGATTGGGGTCAACCGCATTATTTTGCCCCAGGAATGGGCTGACAAAGAAGACCCGCTCCAGTGGATTACAGCCGAATACACCAGCGCAATCGAAAAATTCGTACGTGAGGACCCGACCCAATACTGGTGGCTGCACCGAAGATGGAAAACCCGCCCGAAAGACGAATTGCAGGAATCGCAGGCGTAATTTTACCTATTTTCACACAAATGAGATAATTCTTGCAGCTACCTGCACGCTCGATTGAAATCGTTGCAATCCGCAACTGCAAGGTTGGAAAGAAAAAGATTGATGAGTCGGGATGTTTGACTTATTCTATTGCATATCCGTAAAATGAGTTTGATAGAAGTGAGAACACTCAGACAGTTTTTTAAGGAGTGGATTAAATGGAAGGTTTTATCATTCTTTTGGTTCTGCTGGCTATTTGCTGTTTTCTGTGCGGGCCGGCAGCGCTCATCATCAGCATTATCGCGTTAAACAAGTCAAGAACGTTGGATCGTGAGCCTCTGAGAGTGGAGAAGCCAATAAGAAAGGAGGAGGTTCCAAAGCCAGCGGAGGTACCAAAGAAACCGGTTGAGGTAAGGAAGGTGGAGCGGCCGACAGAGCCGGTTACTCCAGCAAAACTCTGGGCAGCAAAAGTCGGAGCGGTAAAAGTCGAAGAGCCAAAAAAACTTGAGCCAGGCAAAAAGGTTGGCACGCTTACGCTCGAACAACGGATCGGGACTCGATGGATCCTTATCGCAGGTGTCATTACGGTCGTCTTTTCAGTAGGATTTTTCCTCAAATATGCTTACGACAATGAGTGGATAGGCCCATTGGGCAGAGTGGTTATAGCTGCTATTGGCGGCCTTGTTGCCCTGGCGGTCGGTGAGGTAACGCGGCGACGCGGTTACGGCATTGTGGCCAAAGGCGTGACAGCATTGGGTTTTGCTATTTTGTATGCGGCAGTGTTTTCAGCTCGGGCCTATTACGAGTTGATTGATACGACACCGGCTTTCGCTCTTGCAATACTTGTGACGGCGGCCGCAATGCTTTACGCAGTCAGCCTCAATGAGATTGTTGTAGCGTTTTTGTCTTTGCTTGGTGGCTTCCTGACGCCCGTGTTAGTTTCTACGGGGGAAAATCGGCCGAACGCATTATTCACTTACACTCTCATCCTGGGCGTTGGCGCAATGCTTTGTGCATTGTATCGAAAATGGCGAGCCGTCAATGTGCTGTCCTTTGTTGGTACATTTTTGCTTTATACCGGATGGTTTGAGAAATTTTACAGACCGACGATGAAAACGGCTGAAGGAGCACCGGAACAAATTGCAATTGCGCTGGTTTGGCTGGGAGTGTTTTTGGCCGTTTACCTTGTGCTGCCCCTGCTTTACGAACTGGTAAAGAAGGTCAAAGCCAAGAAAGAAGACGTAATACTTGTGTTAGCCAACGCGGCAGTGGTCTTTTATTACCTGTGGATGATTCTATTTGCAGAATACCGCCAGGGGCTTGCCTTTTGTGCTCTCGGATTGTGCGCTGCGCATTTGGCTATGATGAGTGCAGTAGCAAAGCGGTGCGTAGATGACCTGGATTTGCGACTTGCGCTGCTGGCGATTGGCCTGTTTTTCCTTACGATAGCGATTCCACTATATTTGAAGATGTATGCGATTGCGATGGCGTGGGCCGTGGAAGGCGTTATATTGGCGGTAATCGGGCTGCGTTATCGCAGCATCTGGACGCAGGTCGGCGCCGCTGTAGCACTTTTGTTGAGTTTCGCCCAGTTGCTTCACCGGCTGCCGATGCATACTGCGGCATTTACGCCTGTATTTAACCAAGCTTTTGGAACGTGGTGCTTTGTTACAGCTTCACTGCTTGTCTGTTACATCATATACAGAAGGACTTCACGGTTGGCAGAGCCCGAACGCGGACAAATTGCGCAATTTCTTTATGCGGCGACAGTGCTTTTGTTGATGGCGGCAGTAGCGATGGAGTGGTGGTGGCATTGTGATTATAACGTGGTCGAAAACACCGTTGGGAACAGAGACTTCATCCGGGGGATGGTGATAATATTTACGATATTTCCGCTGCTGTTTCTAATCCGGCCGATTTGTCCAAGGGGGATAGCAAGCAAGATTATTTCGATGATTTTGGCAGGTGTAGGCGCGATTATTACGACGGTGGCCTTTAGTGAGGTTTACATTGGTCGCTTCCGAATTTTTGTAAACGTCGATTTTGCAATAGTCCTTCTGTTTGTTGCCGGGCTGTTTGTTGCCGCGATTCTGTTGAAGCGTTCAGCCCAGGAAGAACAAGAAGCCGCAAATTCCACAATATTTACGGAAGAATACAACATTGTATTCGCAACAATCTTTACATTAGCGGCGATATTCGTGCTGTGGATTTTGCTGACGGAGCAGATTTATCTTTACTGGTATTGCCGAAACCGATTTGCTGAAGCGGCAGAAAAGGTTGCCAACTGGATGTTCTTATCGCATATGTATATTTCGGTGATGTGGGCGGTTTATGGAGCGGCTTTGATGGTGGCCGGCTTCTGGCGAAAAGCTCCGCTGCTGCGGTACATTGCACTCGGACTGTTCGTGCTGCTGCTGGTCAAGGTCTTCATTCTGGACACCAGCACCGTTAAGAGCGTTTATCGAATCGCCGCTTTTTTGGCCACGGGTATTACATTAGTGGGCGTTTCTTATCTTTATCAATTCCTGAGAAAAAAGGGCTTTTTCGATGCCATGTTAGCAGAGAAAAACTTGGAAAAGTGATTGCGAGGTCTAAATATGATAAGGTTAAAAATTTTTGTCATAGTTGTATTGCTGGTGGGATTAGTAAACAATGTTTTTGCGCTTGACCTGGCTAATTGGAAATATCAGGCCCAGATAACTGTTGAGGAAGGTACCGACCGGTACTGCAGACTAACTCTTACACCAGAAATTTACGACGCGGCCAGAGACGACCTTGCCGACATCCGGCTTTTAGACGCGAATGACCGGCAGGTTCCTTACGTGCCGGCTAAACCAAGTGATATTACGGACAGGCTCAAGTATAACCCGGACTTAATAAACCGCTCAACGAATATAGAAGGGGCCGCTTTGGTGACGCTGGATTTCGGCAAGCAAATTGTGAAGAATCAAATCGAAGTCGAAACCGGCGGAAACAACTTCAGGCGGCCTGTTAAGATTGAAGGTTCCAATGATAATGTCCAGTTCTTTACAATTGTGGATACAGCGTTTGTTTTTGCGGTTGATTACCGCACGCGTTTTGAAAGGGTTGATTTGCCCATGAACGATTACCGCTATTTGCGGATTACCGTTGAGCCAATGGCGACAGAAGAGAAAAGTCCCGTTATAAATGCAGTAAGAGCGTTTAAGCATGAAAGTAAGCCCGCAAAGCGTCAGCCTGTGAAGATATTACAGGTAGAGCACAGTGAGAATGAAAAGAACAAATCGAGCATTTATGTATACGACCTTGCGTATCGTCATCTGCCGGTGAGTGAAATTGAGCTGGATGTCGCTGACAATGCGTTTTACAGGTATGTCACAATCCTTGGCAGAGATGAGGCTACGCAGAAGGTCAAGATCGACAGCGAAGATAACAGACAGCGATTCAGGGAAGTTGAAGTAGCGTGGAAAGGAATAATCAGTGACACGATTTACAGATATCCCGAGGCAAGCGGCAAAAGACGCGAGAAGCTGGTTTTGCGTGTTCCTTCAGGCAGGCGTGTTTACAGGTATCTAAAGATTGTCATCAGCAATTATGATGACAAGCCTTTGGTGATAAATTCGACGTCGGCTAAAATGATAGCGGACAACATAGTCTTCCCGGCACAGGATGATATCGCACCTACACTTTACGTCGGCTCGCAATCAGCCGGTAAGCCGCGATATGACCTTGCGCAAAGGCTGGATAATCCTTTGCAAGTTGAAGCAAGATCCGCTAATCTGGGTCCTCTTAACAATAATCCACTGTTTGGACAGGTCGAGCCCAAACCTCTTGCCTGGACGGAAAAACATAAAGTTCTACTATGGATAATCATGGGTGCGGTAGTAGTGGTACTGGCCGGGCTCATATTGAAATCGTTCAAATCCATTCAAACTAAAGAGATCAAAAGTTAACAACCTGCCCAAGAGCATAAGCAATTCAAAATCCAATGGCAGATTAGATAAGGTTCAACAGATAAGGGAATCTGAGGATGGAAGTTGGCCTGAGAGCGCTCGCGTTAATAATTGATCTGCCAATCTGTTTCTTCTCGATTCTGCTGGTTCTAAGTGGTACAGGATGGATTGTTGAAAAGTCCGGCAGTTTGGCCCTTCTTTTTGTGCCATTTTGGTTCGCTCTGCTTATCGCCTGGCCTTTTCTTTACTTTGGGCTCACCACGGGCCTGTGGGGTAAGACGCCCGGTAAAATCATTTGTCGTCTGGAAGTGGTTTACGCCGGGAACCGGCCGGGGATTTTAAGGGCGCTGGGACGTGAAACGCTAAAACTATTGGCAATCGGCACCGGTATTGGTGCGCTGTTATGTGCTTTTCAAATTGCCTATCAGGGCACAACCTGGTACGACCACATCTGCGGGACGGTCGTGCAGTTCAGACCATACGTACGGCAGACCGATACACAGAAAAATTTCCGCCAGTATATGAAAGAACAGGAGAAATTGGCATCAGGTGATTAGCCCGCAATGGTTTTCAAGGGTGGTAAATTTTGATGTAAGGAGATAGTTATGCCTGACAGGAAGTTCATTATGGACCTTGCGAAGTTGGTCATAGCCGCCGCATGGGTTGATGGCGAGTTGCAAAACGAGGAAATCAACGCGCTGAAGGACTTGCTCTTTAATCTTGAGGATGTTACGGGTGACGAATGGGCGCATTTGGAAATTTATATGGACTCGCCCGTTAGTACGGAGGAGAGAATGAATCTACTTCGTTCGGTTTTAGAGCAAATTAAATCTGAGGAAGACAAGGAACTGGTGGTTTCCACCCTGGAGAAGCTGGTCAAGGCCGATGGCGTCGTTACCGAAGAAGAAAAAGCTGTTCTTGAGGAAGTCAAAAATGGTGTATGGGATATGAACATCGGTTTGCTGGCGAGAGTGTCAAAAATGATAAAGACCGCTGTGACCGGCCGGGACCAACATTACAAAACTGCCGCTCAAAGAGAAAGTCAAATCGATGATTACATAGAAAATAACATCTATTACAACCTCAAATCGGAAAGCGAAAAGAAGGGGATAAAATTTGATTTGCCCTCCGAACAGGTCAAAAAGCTTTGCCTTGCAGCAGGACTTTTGTCTCGAATCTCGGCGGTGGATTCGGATATCTCAGATGATGAAAAAAGAATCATCAAGAATGTGCTTTCAACGCAATGGGGCCTGTCCGAACAGCAGGCACAAATCGTGACACAAATTAGCTGCGACAAAAATTTGCAGGGCCTTGATTATTTTCGTCTCACACGCGGTTTTTTCGACTGCACAACTTTGGATGAGCGAAGAGACTTTATTAAGTGTCTGTTCAGGATTGCCAACGCTTCGGAGAAGACGTCGTACGACGAAACCGAGGAAATTCGCAAAATTTCAAATTCCCTCAAATTAACGCACAAAGATTTTATTGATGCAAAGCTGACAATACCTGATGAGGACAGGGAAGTTTTGTAAAACATATATCCAAGCCGGCACTACCATAAGTCGGACCTGCTATGCCGGATTGACATCGATAGATACGCTTATCATTTTGTATCTCTTTTTCTTGTTGACAGCAGGATTAAATTTCGTATCGCGGCCGTGTCCCTTGCCACAAGCCATCGCTTTTCAAAATCCTTCTCCTGGGCAATCTGGGCTATAGCCATCAAGGCGCGGAGATGATAATTCCGCTCGTTTCGGCTGCCGACCAGAACGAACATGATTTTGACCGGATCCGCAGTGTCCGGGAAGTCAATACCGTCACGGGCCCGCACAAGAAGGATATCGAATTTGTTATTGCCCTCAATCACGATGTGAGGTATGGCAAAACCAGGCTGAACCACCGTTCCACCTTCGGCTTCCCGGTGAAGAAATCTCTCGAAAAGCACATACTCGCTGATATCAAGTCTGGGCTCCAGTATTTTAGAAACCCGGCGAAACATTTCTTCGGAGTGCATTTTGCCTTGAACATCGATGATTTCACATTCCCGTATCAATTGGTCGAACTTGTCCTCGATTATATCGTCACGCTGCAGCAGTATGTCTCGCAGTTCGTTTTCAAGGGTTACGGTCTTTAGCTCGTGGTCGGTGACCCGTTCAACAACGTGCATAACCGCTGACGCTCGGCTGACGTGCCGCCGGACATAGAAGATAAACCACCCTGCGCTGACTACGATGAAAGCGCCCGTAATCAGCAGCGGCACCCGCCCCATATCTATGATCAAAGCGCTGTAAGCGATAATAGCAAATATATGAATATAGGGATACAACGGTGACTTGAACATCGGACGATAGCTTTGTATCCTGCTCTCACGCATGATAATCACGCTGGTATTGACAAGAATAAAAAGGATTATCATCAGAGTCGAGGCTGTCTTTACCAGCGATTCAATATCGAGAAAGACTATCGCCGCAATCATAAAGCCGCCCGTCAGCGCTATGCTCAGGTGGGGTGTTTTGAATCGCTCGTTGACATGAGATAATATCGGTGGCAGTAACTGGTCCCTGCTCATAGCAAAAGGAGAACGTGATGCAGCCAGTATCCCCCCGTTTGCCGTGGTTACAAAAGCGGCTATCGCAGCCACGCTGAGCAGTGCAAATCCAAACGAGCCCATAAATTTGGACGCGGCCAAAGATATCGGCATCAACCTCTCCTGCTCGTACATCTCCTTGAATTCTGCGCCATCCGTCACACCTACTGTAATGATGATGACAGCAAGATAGAAACCGGTCACAACAAACCAGGCTAAGATCATCCCCATCGGCAGATTTTTGCCGGGTTGTTTCACTTCCTCTGCGATGCTGGCGACCTTCGTCAGCCCGCCGAAGCTGACAAAAACCAAGCCGGTTGTCGCCAGCACTTTCAACCAGCCATGGTCCAGAAAGCCCTTGAATCGAACAGCCTCGACGCTTTTGCTGCCGAAGAGCACAAAAAAAGCGAGAATCGCCAGCAATATAGCCACAAGCACAATTTGAAATCTGCTTGTGTGTTTAACGCTTACAATGTTCAGTGCCATAAAGAAAAGACAGCAGCCCGCCGCTATGGCTTTCAGATGCCAGTGGCTTAGCTGAACAGGAAATGCCTTTTGCAAAACAACTTCGATTAGCACGGCCATACCGACAACGGCAAAGGCGCTTTTCAATGCCAATGAAAACCAGCCCGCCAGCCCACTGAACACCCCCCAGCTCGGGCCCAGGCTGCGCTCGACAAAAAAATATGTCCCCCCCGCGCGCGGCATGGCCGTGGCCAGTTCAGCCTTGCTCAGGACGCTCGGAATGATTAAAAGCGATGCAAAAAGATACGACAGGATCATCGCGGGCCCGGCTTTCATAAACACGATGGCGGGCAATACAAAAAGGCCCGAACTTATCATCGCCCCCGATGCCACGGAAAATACATCAAGAGCGCCTAATTGTTTCTTTAGCTGGGCCACCTTAAAACCTGCCTTTTATTGCATTAATTCGCTGCATACGCCTCGAATTAATCGTGCAAAAACCATAAAAACATCACTTACTCCTGCTCTTCTCTTTTTGTCCCGTATTATACCAGCAAAATACAGTTTTCAACAGAAGTATCAATGGAGTAGACAAACGCCGCTAAATCTATTATCATGGTTCGCAGTTTTGGCTTACAGTATAATCCCTAATAGGTCGAGGGTGAATTACATTTTTTCTCGGGAATGTAAGCAGAATGATTAGCAGAAGAAATTTTCTTCGTTCGTTTACCGCCGGTGCCGTAGCTATGGCCCTGCCGGAGGTTTTATTTTCAAAAACCATTGGCACCGCCTGGCCCAACATTATCCTCTGCATGGCCGACGACCTCGGATGGGGCGACCCGGGGTTTAACGGCAATTCGATTATTAAGACTCCCAACCTCGATGCGATGGCCAAAGCCGGCCTGAGATTCGCGCGTTTCTATTCTGCTGCGCCCGTATGCTCCCCGACACGTGGAAGCTGCCTCACAGGCCGCCATCCTTATCGCTATGGAATCACCTTTGCTAATGTGGGACACATGCCCAAAGAGGAAGTCACGCTGGCCGAGGCCCTGAAAACACGGGGATACACGACCGGTCATTTCGGAAAGTGGCATTTGGGGACACTTACTAAAACAGAAAAGGATTCCAACCGGGGCGGTCCACGAGGTGTAAAACACTACTCGCCGCCCTGGGAGAACGGATTCGATATATGCTTTTCCACCGAAGCAAAGGTCCCGACCTGGGACCCAATGAAAAAGCCTGAATCAAACGCCCCTTATGGAACCTACTACTGGAAAGAGGACGGCACAAAAACAACAGAAAATCTCGAAGGCGATGACAGCCGAATTATTATGGATAGGGTTGTCCCTTTTATCCGGAATGCTGCAAAAAACAAGAAGCCATTTCTCGCTGTTGTCTGGTTTCATACGCCGCACTTACCGGTCGTAGCGGGAGCGGAATATCGAAAGATGTATTCGCAGTACAGCAACGACGAGCAACACTACTATGGATGTGTTACTGCGATGGATGAGCAGATGGGTCGGCTTCGCAAGGAACTGCGAGAGCTGGACATCGCCAATAATACAATGGTATGGTTTTGCAGTGATAACGGTCCGGAAGGAAAAGACGGCAGAAGCGGTCGAACGCGAGGCTCGGCTGGTTCGCTGCGCGGACGCAAACGCAGCTTGTTCGAAGGCGGAGTCCGTGTTCCGGGCCTGCTCGAATGGCCTGCTCGCGTAAAAGGCGGAAAAGTAACCGATGTCCCCTGTTGCACGTCGGATTACTTCCTTACCGTTCTGGACGTCCTTAATATCAAAATAAAGGGACAGCCGAAACCTATTGACGGAGTCAGCCTCCTGCCTTTGATTGAAGGCAAAATGAAAGAACGCCCCACCCCAATAGCCTTCGAATCAGGCAGCCAACTCTCGCTCACAGATAATCGTTATAAAATCTACAGTAATAACAAGGGCAAAACCTACATGCTCTTTGACCTGGCAGAAGATCCCGGCGAGAAAAAAGACCTGGCAGCAGAAAAACCACAAATTCTAAAATCGATGAAGACAACACTCGAAAAGTGGCGCAAAAACTGCAAGAACAGCCTTGCCGGAAAGGATTATAAGTAGCGAGTTAAATATTTTCAGAATAAGAATAGAAAAGCAAATATTATGGCCCAAAAAAATGGGACGATAGTCGGCTCACCATTGACACCGGCGCTGCTGTCACAATTGTCAGCGATTGGTGAATTTATAGCCGCACCAGAAGATTTCAGGCCGGATGGGAACTGGGTAAGCACATACAGAATCTGGACCTGCCACGGATTTCTTGAAACAGGCAACCAGAATGTAGGATTTCTACGAATCGAACGAACTGCCGGTAAAGCAAATCAACCGTTCATGTTGAAAGTTCGCCAGGAAGTTGTCCAGGCAGATGGATTGCTTCATACTCTTGAGGCCGAGATAAAATGCTTGAACAATCAGTTGAGTTCTCCTGTCCAATGGCACTTGCGAAGTAACTTTCTTGACCCCAACCGCCAGAATATGCACGATCTGGGCACGGACGAGAGAGCCGTCATCGATAGAAATATTATCAACGTTAGGGCGAGAGACGGACACAAGTTCAGACGAGAGGTCGGGGGCCCACTAACCAGCGATTGGTGTTTGTTTGAAGCGGTGCAGCGGTTGAAGTTCGATAAGGAACCTTCGCTGAATTTCGATATGTTGGAAGGGCTCAGTCTTTTGAAGCAGGGTCAGCGGTTGTCCTATAGCGGTGCTTATCCCATGAAAATGAGCGGTAAAAATGTGTTCCTGCACAGATTTGACCAATTGGGGGATGGGATTCTTCCTTATGAGTACTGGCTCGACAACAACCACCGGCTCGTGGCGGCTGTCTCGATGAACAAGGCTTATATCCTTGACGAGCAAGCCGAGAAAACAATAAGGCAAAGGATAGAACAACTGCGAAAAACCTACAGAAAAACCAAAAACGCGGTAAGGAAATAAAGCGAATGAATAAACAGGCAAAACCGAAACAGACGCAGCACATAAACCGGCGTGAGTTTATAAAGCTAAGCACCAACTCGGTGGCGGTGTTGGCTGGTGGTATTTCAGCAGGAAATCTTTTCGCCGCCAGGAAAAGCAGTCAACCGAAGCCGAAGAATATCGTTTTGATTTTTACCGACCAGCAGCATATCGATACAATCGCGGCTGGAGGTTGTAAACATGTTCGCACGCCCGCGCTGGACAGGCTGAAAAAGAGCGGCGTCAGCTTCACGCAGTCTTATACACCGAATCCCCTGTGCAGCCCGGCGCGGAGCGCGGTCTTTACGGGACGGACGAGCAGCGAATGTGGAGTTCACATCAACGGACGGTCGATTCGCTCGGATATTCCGAACATGGGGCAGTGGTTTTCGCAGCATACCAACTTCGAAACATTTTACGCCGGCAAATGGCACCTCCCCCGGACCTACACGCTCGACATACCGGGCTTCAAAGTAATACATACGGGAATCGGAGGCTTCGGCTATCTCTGCGATACGGCCATGTCACGCGCATGCGAAAGCTTCCTGCGAAACCGCTCAAAGTCGAAACCATTTCTACTGGTAGCATCGTTTATGCAGCCACACGATATCTGTGAGTGGCTTCGCCTGAATATGGAAAATCCCGAGCGACTTCGGTATCCCCAGCTTGCCGGAATGCTCCCCGAGCTGCCGGCCAATTTCAACTTCGACAACAACGAACCGAAGGATATCAAAAATAGACGACTCCGCAATGACCCTTTCAGGGGCAAAAGCAAGTGGGACAAAGAGCACTGGCGATATTACAGGTGGAGCTACTATCGCAATATCGAACATTTGGATGCCGAGATTGGACGGGTCCTCCGGACGCTTGAAGATTCGGGGTACATCGACGACACGTTGATTGCGTTTATCTCCGACCATGGCGAGGGGATGGGGCATCATCAGATGGTGCGAAAGAACAGTTTCTACGATGAGGCCTCGAGGGTGCCTCTGCTCTTCTCCTGGCCGGGACATATTTCCGAAAACAAAACTGAGGCCTTCCATCTTGTTTCCGGCCTGGACTTAATGCCGACCCTATGCGACTATGCAGGGGTCAAGCCGCCAGTGAATATGCGAGGCAGGAGCTTACGGTCAATCCTGGAGGGAAACGTGCTGTCGTGGGGGCACACCGTGGTCACCGAAGTAAGTTCCAACATGGGAAGGATGGTCAGAACGCAGAGATATAAGTACATCACTTACAAGGACGACCCCGTCGAACAGCTTTTCGATATGATAGACGATCCCGGCGAAACCAAAAACCTTGCGACCGGTTCAAAGTATGCATCCACACTGGCAGAACACCGAAGAATGCTCAAAGACTGGGAGGCACGTTTGGATGTGGCCCCCAATGTCCAAAACACCGATGCATGGTGGTACAAAGCGTGATTCCACAAAATATAAAAAAAGTGAAATGAACCCTCTTACATAAGCAAATTGTATTTATGAAACTAAGAAAAGGAGGCAAAATGGCAACGCAATCAAGAAGGGAATTTTTAAAAACAGTCGGCTCAATGGCGGCCTCGGGGATGGCGCTATCATTGCTGCCGAGCTGTAATAGTATCGGTCAAATGATTGGAGCGAAAGCCAAACGCCCGAACATTATCTTTATCATGACCGATGACCACGCATCGCACGCTCTTAGCTGCTACGGCAGCAAGATAAACAAAACTCCGAACCTCGACCGGATTGCCAAGGAGGGAATGCTGTTCAAGAACAGCTTCTGCACAAACAGCATTTGTGCGCCATGCCGTGCCGTAATCCTCACCGGCAAATACAGCCACATCAACGGCGTCATCGACAACGGGAAAAAGTTTGACGGCTCCCAGCAGACCTTCCCGAAGCTGCTCCAGAAAGTCGGTTACCAGACGGCCATGATTGGCAAGTGGCACCTAAAAACCGACCCGACCGGCTTCGATTACTGGAATGTCCTGCCCGGGCAGGGTACGTACTACAACCCGGCTATGATAGAGATGGGACAGAGAAAGAAATACACAGGTTACACCACCGATATCATCACCGACCATTGCCTCAAATGGCTCAAAGACCGCAATCCCGATAAGCCATTCTGTTTGATGTACCACCACAAGGCACCGCACCGCGCGTGGGAGCCGGGTCCGAAATACTTAAACATGTACGACGATGTCACTATCCCGGAGCCGGACAACCTCTTCGATGACTACTCCAACCGGGGAAGAGCTGCCAAAGAGCAGGATATGAGTATCGAAAAGACGATGAACAAGAGAGACCTGAAGTTAGTGCCTCCAGGGAACCTGACCCCCGAACAGAAAAAGCTCTGGGACGCCGCATACAATCCCAAGAACGAGGCCTTCGAGAAGGCAAATCTCCAGGGTAAGGACCTTGTCCGCTGGAAGTATCAAAGATACATAAAAGACTACCTGCGCTGCATCGCCTCAGTAGATGACAATGTTGGTCGCCTTCTGGACTATCTTGACGAGTCGGGCCTGGCCAGAAATACCATCGTTTTCTACACTGCCGACCAGGGCTTCTACCTGGGCGACCACGGCTGGTTCGACAAGCGCTTCATGTACGAGGAATCGCTACGCATGCCGCTACTGGTGCGTTATCCGAAGGAGATTAAACCAGGCTCGGTCAATGAAGACATCATTCTGAACCTGGATTTTGCACCGACCTTTCTGGATTTTGCCGGTGTTGACAAACCTCCAGACATGCAGGGCCGTTCTATCCGTCAGATCCTGCACCGCAAGAGGCCAAAAGACTGGCGAAAATCGATGTACTACCACTACTACGAGTATCCTGCCGTTCACAGCGTAAAAAGACACTACGGCGTAAGGACAGACCGCTACAAGCTTATACACTTTTACAATGACATCGACGAGTGGGAGCTATATGACCTCAGGAAAGATCCGCGTGAGATGAAAAATGTCTTGGATGACCCTGCATACGCCGACACCGTCAAAAAGCTCAAAGTCGAGCTGCAAAGACTGCGCGAAAAATACAAGGAAACAGACTAATACGATGCCTTTCAAAATCGGCGGAATTCTATGCCGTGCAGGAGAAATGTTATGGTTAGAGGCACAGGAGCAAGAGTAAAACTCAGCATCGTTTCAGTCTTCATTATGGCAGTGTCCCTGACCTCGCTGTCAACAGCACAGGTCTGTAACATCAAAGTCGTTACCGACGCCTCACCGGATTATTCCGACATGGACAGCATGATACACAGCATAACCGCCAACTGGAAAACTCCCGCGGAAAAATGCCGGGCCATGTTTTACTTCAACCATATCGCACGCCGTCAGACAAGCCCAATGATTATACACGGTCTCGAATGCACCGATCCTATTCGGCAGTTCAATGATTACGGCTATACGATGTGCAGTACTATCGCCGGTATCAATTGCTCTATATGGGACGCTATGGGATACAACGTTAAGCTCTGGGATATCACGCTTCACACCGTCCCGGAGGTGGAATACGACGGCCGATGGCACATGTATGACAACAGCATGTCGGCGCTCTATACCTTATGCGATGGGCGAACAATTGCCGGTGTCGAGGATATTGGCAAAGACGGCGGCTGTCCGCTCTCCGATGGTCGAACGGAACCGGGACATATAGCAAGATATCACTGCCTAAACGCCGGAAGTAATAATGGATTCCTGACCGGAGCCGATTGCCCCCGCGACCTTGAGCAGGAATTTCGATGTTTCAAACCAAGCGGGCTCAAATTCCGTTACTATTATAATAACTGGGACCGGGGACACCGGTATATACTCAACCTCAGGGATAACGAGGTGTATACGCGATATTATATGAGTCTGGGCACGTCGAAAGATTACTATGTCCCCAACAACGGCAAGGACCCCGAAGAAACAAATCCACGTTATAGAATTCGCGGCAACGGCATTCGAACTTTCAAGCCGGCTTTAACCAGGGCCTCCCTGCTGAATTCAATTCATAGCATAGCCAATTGTAAGGTGATTAGTCCTGCGGCAGTTACACCGGACAACACCGGCGAAATCGGTGAGGTGGTTTTCAAAATTGAGGGCGCCAATGTCATTACGCGTCTGCTGATAAAAGCGGTGCTGCTGAGAAAAAGCAATGCCGATATAAATCGTCTCTCCATTAGTACCACCAATGGCCTGACATGGAAACAGGTATGGAATAACGACAAGACAGGTGTAACCCCAATTAGCCTGAACTTGGTAAATGAAGTTAACGGCTCTTATGAGGTGCTGGTAAAAGTAACCCTGATGGGAAATACCTCGCCGTCGGATGCATCTCTGAACAGCATTGAATTCGAGACTGTTACAATGCTAAACAGCAAAACCCAGCCCAAGCTCTTACTGGGCAAGAATACCGTCTATGTCGGAACCGGTGAACAGAGCGATTCCATCGTCGTTTGGCCCGATTTGCAGGGCAAAAGCTATATGCCCTATATTGTCGAACAGGAAAACATCGTCTCTGAAGAAAAGCACATAGGCTATCAGGGTGTTATGCACGCTGTTGAAGCAAAAAAAGAAGCATACGTCGTATTCAGGGTCGATGCACCCGGTGACATTACGCAAATCAACTACGGCGGCAGGTTCTACAACCGCGCTCCCGAATCACGCATTGAATTGCTCCATTCATTTGATGCCGGTAAAACATGGAATAAAACTTACTCCCTTACCCGGATCAATCCTCCCTGGGACGTAATCCACTATGAAACGATAAATAATGTGCCCGCATCCACTCGCTCGGTATTGTTTAAATACCTGCTCAACAGCTCCCAGGCGGGCACAAGCGCATGCAGTATCTACAGCGTGAGAATGGAAGTCAATCACAGGTCTAAAGATTCCACTTTCAAACCTCTCGAAGTGACCTTCGATTGGAACGAACTACAAGAGGATTATTCCCTCGTCGAGCGCAGCCACACGGAGCTGATACACTCTGTACCTCATGAATACACCATTAATGTCGGGGGAGTGGACCATCCGGCGGTGAATTCATTTCGGATAAACTTAAAGGGTGCCTTGCCAAATGTCAGTTACGGCTACTCGGATGGAAAAGATGTTGGTGTTGAAAAATATGTACCACGATGGGTGACATATGGAAAAAATCTGGCTGAGGGAAAAGCCTACACCGTATCCGTGCCGTCGAATAACAAGTGGGATGCCGGTGATCCCGAAGGCAAAAAACTAACCGACGGTATTGTCGGCCCTCCTTACGCCGGCGGAATCGGTCCCCGTTACGCGCTCTGCTGGGATAAGGGGACAAACCCGGAAATAACCGTCGACCTAAGCTCACCCCGGTCGTGCGGGGCCTTTCGCATTCACCTCAGTGCCGGCTGGCCCTGGTGGGATGCACTAAAGGGACAGGTACAGGACAAGGTCGAGCTGCTTACGTCCACAGATAATAAGAATTATACCAGCCAGGGTCTTTTCCCGATGAATTTACGATGGAAGGACATACCCATTAACCACATGATGCCCGATGACGAAACGGCCACAGGTCTTACCTACGACCTTGTCCCAACGGAGACCGTGCAGGCCCGCTATGTCCGTTTTAAGATTACACCGGAACGCACTTTAACTGTGAGCGAGATTCAGGTGCTCGACTCCATAAAAACAAAGCCCTTTGACTTACGCATCGCCCTGCCTGACACCAAAAGCCCCGATATAGTTGCAAGCGAAAAACCGGCACCGAATCTATAGACGAGATTATGAATCCGAAAATATTGCTGGTCAATCCACCACTTTATGATTTTGCCGCCTACGACTTTTGGCTAAAACCTTACGGCCTGCTGAGCATCGCAGGATATCTGCGAGATAAAGTTGATATCGAGCTCTTTGATTTTCTCGACCGACTGCATCCTTTTGTTGCAAAACAAAAGAATCTTGAGTCCGACCGGTGGGGAAGGGGACGCTTTTACTGTGAAAGGATACCGCCCCCCTCCTGCCTAAGACACATCCCCCGCTACTTCAGGCGATTTGGCCTGCCGCAGGATTTATTCAGGGATTTCCTCGCGGCCCAACAGCATTGTGACTTCGTCCTCATTCAAACCATGATGACCTATTGGTATCCCGGCGTGCAGGAGGTGATAGAGGATGTCCGCAGCATCTGGCCCGATGCCAAAATTGTATTAGGCGGCAATTACGTCACGCTTTGTACCGAACATGCCATAAAATTGGGAGCGGATTTACTCGTACAGGGCACTAATCTTGAGCCACTATGGCTATATTTACAAATTGAACCGGATTTAAATCAGCCGCCCCTTTGGCAGGCATACGAAAAACTAAATGTAGGTGTTCTTAAGCTGACTGAAGGATGTCCCTTTAACTGCACGTACTGCTCCGTGCCCGAGGTTTATGGAAAATTCAAAGCCAGGCCCCTAAAACGCTCTTTGGCCGAATTAGAGCTGTTATTTCGCCTTGGGGCTAAAAATATTGCCTTCTATGATGATGCCTTACTGTTCAATGCCGAAAAAGTCCTGAAACCATTTTTAGACGAGGTCATAAAACAAAACATAAAAGTTAATTTCCACAGTCCTAACGCACTTAACGCACGTTTCCTTACGAGCGAACTCGCCGAGCTGATGGTACAGGCTGGTTTTAAGACCTTCTATCTCGGTTTTGAATCCTCTTCCGTACAGTGGCAGCAGCAAACCGGCTCGAAAGTGTCTTCCGATGAACTTGCACAGGCGGTCCAACACCTTTTCTCTGCCGGTGCCGACCCACAAAACATCACCGCCTATCAAATCCTCGGCCATCCTCAAATCGACATTCAGCAGCTCGAAAAGTCGATGCACTTTGTCAACAGCCTCGGCATCCGCGGAATGTTGGCCGATTTCTCACCAATCCCCGGAACACCCGATGGCCTCTATTGCCGCGAGTGGGTCGATATGGATGAGCCCTTATATCACAACAATACCGCATTCCCCATTATCATGATGGGCTTCGATGAGTCAAACCGCCTGAAAGACCTCCAGCGAAAACTCAATCGCCTTCTGCCAGGCAGCAAGCCCAATGTGACCGGTAGTCATTGAAAATGTTTACCATTTTGTCTATTTTTATTAAGCTACTGGGTTATAAGCACTTATATAACTATAAGAAATACATTTAGTTTCACATTGCGGCTCCGTCAAACTGATTGAAAACACCGCGATTTTGTGATATGTTGAGAACGATGTTCCGGCGCATTGATGAGGATGGTGCTGGTGGAATACATACAAAAGCCAATTTGGAAGGAGAAACACAATGGATAAGACAATGGGTATCATTCTGACAATCTTTCTTACTGTTACAGTAATCGGGGCCGATGCGCAAGAGGACATCCTGATTGCCGATTTCGAGGGTAAGACCTATGGTGACTGGAAAGCAGAGGGCGAGGCGTTCGGGCCGGGGCCTGCTCGCGGGACGCTGTCCGGCCAGATGAATGTCAGCGGGTATGAGGGCAAAGCCCTTGTCAATACCTATTACAAAGGAGACGACACAACAGGTACGCTCACATCTCCAACGTTTGAGATTCAGCGCAAGTACATCAACTTCCTGATTGGCGGAGGCATGCATCCTGGCAAGGCTTGCATCAATCTTCTGCTGGATGGCAAAGTCGTCCGGACCGCTACGGGCCCCAATGATAGGCCCGGCGGCAGCGAAGCATTGGACTGGGCAAGCTGGGACGTCTCGGACTTGATGGGTAAAACCATTCGTATCCAGATTGTCGACCAACAAAAAGGTGGATGGGGACACATCAATATCGACCATATATTTCAGAGCAATGAGAAAGTGGCGGTGGAGAAGAACCGTACGATGCGGTTTACAAAGCGGTATCTAAATCTGCCGGTCAAACACGGCGCAGCCAAACGACTGATGGATGTGCTGATCGATGGAAAAATCGTACGTCAGTTCGAGATTGAGCTGGCCGATGATGAGCCCGACTATTGGGTCTTTTTGGATATCGCTGCCTTCCGCGGCAGGCAGGCCACACTGCGGGTCAACTCACTCGGCCGTAAGTCCAAGGCGTTCAAGCTGATCTATCAGGACAACGCGATAAAAGAGGCCAAGACTTTCTACCGCGAGAAGAACCGGCAGCAGTTCCATTTCTCATCGCAGCGGGGCTGGAACAACGACACCAACGGGATGGTTTACTACGACGGCGAGTTCCATCTTTTCTGGCAGCACAATCCATACGGCTGGAGCTGGGGCAACATGACATGGGGACACGCTGTCAGTAAGGACATGGTGCACTGGAAGGAGCTGGGCGATGCGATTCATCCCGACCATTTGGGGACAATTTTCTCCGGCTCGGCGGTCGTGGATGAGAAAAACACTGCCGGCCGGCAGACCGGTGACGAAAAGGTCATCGTCTGCGTTTATACCTCCGCCGGCGGTACAAACTCATGGTCGCGCGGTCAGCCCTTCACGCAGTCTATGGCCTACAGCAACGACCGCGGTCGTACATGGACCGTTTACGAGGGCAATCCCGTGCTCGGGCACATCAATGGGAGCAACAGGGACCCAAAGGTTATCTGGCACAAACCAACCGGACGCTGGGTAATGGTACTGTATCTGGATGGCGGCATGATGGGCTTCTTCAGCTCATCCGATTTGAAGTCCTGGACCAAGCAGAGCGAGCTTAAGTGTTTTCATGAGTGTCCTGAGTTATTCGAACTGCCGGTCGACGGCGACAAAGACAACACCAGATGGATTCTTTACGGAGGCTCCGGTGACTACTTGATTGGCGATTTTGACGGTAAAGAGTTCAAGCCGCATGGCAAGGCGATTCGTTTCCAGCACGGCAACTGTTTCTATGCGTCACAGACGTTTAACAATGTGCCGAAAAGCGACGGGCGGCGGATTCAGATGGCCTGGGCCCGGATCGCAACGCCCGGCATGCCGTTTAATCAGTGTATCCTCTTTCCCGTAGAACTGACGCTGCAAACAACAGACGAAGGTATACGCATGTTTGCCGAGCCGATTCGCGAAATCGAGAATATCCACGGATCAAAGCACACGTGGAAGAAAATGGCTGTTCAAGCCGGCGAAAAGCAACTGTCAAAACTTTCGGGTGAGCTGTTCCATATCAAGGCCCGGTTGCTTACCGGTGATGCAAAGGAATTCGGCTTTGTGATACGAGGCACACGCATCATGTACAATCCTGAAAAAGCCCAACTGACCTGTCGGGACAAAACGGCGGTACTCAAGCCGGTCAACGGCAAGATCGACCTGGAACTGCTCGTGGATCGTAACAGCATTGAAATCTTCGCCAACGGTGGACGCGTGTATATGCCCATCGGCGGCATCCTCCCCGAAGACGATAAGTCGGTCAAGCTCTTTAGCAAAGGCGATACAACAAACCTCGAAACGCTGGACGTTTGGGAACTGCGCTCCATCTGGCGTTGATATGTGAAACGGAATGTATTTGTCAGGTGATTATCAGCGACTTCGATAATTATCTCTTTTACCATTAGTAGTATAAAAAACGGCCAACCTATCAGCTACCGAGCGGATGCAAATGTTCGAAACGGCTATAGGTCTTTCAAAGAGGAACGAAGAGAAGAAGGCAGTTCTGGCGATGCTGCCGAAGTATCCTTACCCACAGGCGATGGCTGGAAAATCCCTATCAGTAAGAACAAGACTGTTGCAGATAAGGGACAAAAGACCATAGCCGATTTGGACAAGAACAAGCGCTGAGTCAGCACTCTTTGCACTCGCATGTGAGGATAAATCGCTTTCGAGACATTCACCGTGCGATTACCGGGTCGGGTTGTATTGAACTTCCAGGTTGCTTATGAAGATGTCTGTTGGTGACAGTACACTGATCCGGAAATCGGCGCCGGCGTTCTGTCTGCCGGAGAATCTGGCCCGTGGACACACGAGGGTTGCCGTGTGCCAGCCGGCCTTCTCGGGACTTACGACCGCTTCTGTTCTGTAGTATTTTCCGGGAATGTCATCGGAGAAATGGGAGTCATATTGGATGAGGAAGAGATTACCCGGCTCACCATCGCAGTAATATGTAGCTTTCATTGTAACCGTACGGTCCTTTTCTCTCAGGTCGACGGTCTTGGGAAGTGAGAAATAGATGTAAGGCTGTTGGTTGGATCGATCGGTCACGATGGTCGCACGTCCTGCCTTTGTGACCCTTTTTGCGGAACCGTCTTCGTTGTGGACCAGGACCGGGCGCACCCAGCCGGGCGTCTCGGACGAACTCTGCAAAACAGGCAGGATATCCGGCGCAAATTCACAATCTACAAAGGGGAGAACGTGTTCGTTTAGCAGAGGCTCTATCAGATCAATTGCCAAATCGCCGTAGCCGGCTGCCTTTTCAACATGTGCCATTCGCGCCCTGAGACGCAACCGATGGGCCTCCAACGAGGGATCACTCATCAGCTCACGATATATGTAGCGTGCACTCTTAAGTTGTGCAGTATCGACCTCACGCACGGGTGCAATCAGGAATGTCAGAAGCCCGGCCTCTTTCTTATCCTGTGTATAGATTCGGTCTTCAACAGACGGCAGCGGCCCGGTAACGGCCTGTGCGCCTTGCTGATACCAGTAGACGACACAGTCGTATCGCGTTGGCCGGTCATTGAGCAAGTATTTCTCCAATGCTCCCTCGAAAGATGTATGAAACGGAATATTATCTGCGATATGCCATCGGTTATTAGACGTGTGGCCTCCGCTTTCGAGGGGTGTGGGATGGGCGCAGGGATTCTGGGGAACGCTGACTGTCTGATTGTGGAACGCCCGGTTGAAGAGTTGTTCACTGCACCATGCATACCCGAAATAATCTTCAGTGCCTGTTCCGAAGGTGGAGGGGAACTTTTCGCCGTCGACGAAGAACTTCTCATCTCCTTCTCCCCACCATCCCCCCTTGGGATTCCAGACATGGAGCATGACGCCGCAGTAGCGTCCCCGGCCTTTTGTCTTGAGGATGGTCCAGTCGATGGCACGCCGCGGTTCCGGAGCGAAATCGCGGTGCCACCATGCATGGAAGCGTCCCAGATTTCTTGCACCGTCTGTGAGTTTCTTGTGGAATATAGAGAACTTCAAATGTCGCTGCTGTGTTCCCTCATTGACCAGCTTGATCAGTGCACCATTTTCGAACGGCATGTACCAGCGGCTATAGAACCCCCTGTCGGTCATCCCCAGCGGCAGTGACTTGTATACCGTCTTGCCAGGTGCCGTACCGAAGAAGTCTCCAAGGGGCGACAGGACGCTCGGTTGCGATGAGCCGTCCCAGTACATCTGAAGAATCAGCTCCCTGAGAATTTTATGGTCGTCAGCGGACTCCGGAAGGTCGATTTCAATCTGAAACCGGGTAATTGCGCCAGCTCGGTTAAACTCAGCAATCACAGCGGATTTTCCCGGTTTAATATCGACGGCTCCGCTGTGTATAGTCTCGGTTGCTTCGACTGCATCTGAGGTTGGCGTTAGATAGTCGGCTTGAGCGAGAATCCGGTCAGCGCGGTCAAGCGCTGCTGCGTCGGCGGAGGCCAGTTCTCCCGTGAACGTCGGGACAACCGTTGACTTGTCAAATGTCGAGTACGTGAAATGGAAGTACCTGCCCCAGTCTTTTTCAGCTACGATCTTGCAGGATTTGTTGTAAGGGATGGGAACGTAGCAGTTTTTCCCATTGGCGGAACTGTAGACCAGTTGCGGGCGTGTGAACGGCTCATTCTGGCCGTCGAAGTATCTTGCAAAGGGCAGATTGACAGCCGGTTTCTCACGGCCGTCGAGATAGATGGCCACGCGGCCCTTCTCGGCCAGCGCTGACCAGATGCGCCAGATGACACCGGGGCCCTTCATTTCGGCAAGCACATACTTGCCGTTCTCTTCGCGAATGAAGCCGGATCCATCACCGTTTGCGTTCCAGTGGAGGTACGCATCGGTCCGGGCATCGTATGTGCTGTTGCGGTCGTAGCTCGACCACTGGGCGCACCTCTGGCCCGGCTCCGGCAGTACCGCGAGCTGTTCGAGATTTGTCAAGCGATCGACAAGGTCAACATAGCTAAGCGTCTCCGCAGCCGATGCCGAGCACAACCAGCATACAAGTAATGCCATGACACACCACAATCTGCACATAATAGCCCCTTCCGTATGACAGCTAAAAAAAACCGCCGGTTCCCTGACAACTCCGGCAGCATCAATTACCCGCAATTATAAGATGCCCTCGGATATCCAATATGACATTATAAATTGTGCTCATGCCTACGTCGAGCTTTACAATACCAGAAATTGATTTTGCTTTCAACAGATTTGAGGGTGTGTTTAAGCCGCTTTGCAATTTGAAACAAACTGTTTTGTCTGGATTCGAGTTTAGTTGCCGGCATATAGTTCAGCCGAAATAAGAAAATCATTGCTGCCGGTACTAACATTCATCCCATGAATCGCCAAAATATTGTCTCCCAATTGCAGAGCATTGAAGACATCCGGATTATCAACCCTGTTTACTTGGAAGGGCTGCAACAGCCTGGCATCATTATCACCATGCGAATCATCGGCATTGTCATCCCAGTTGGGAAACTCAACGTCGGGATTGAGATTGTCGCGGGCAAGCTCCCGGCCATTGATATAGGCAACAAAGCCATCATCGTAACGGATTTTCAGCGTAATGGAGCTCAGTTCATTCGGGTCGGTATCCAGGGTAAAGGGGATTCGGATATAACAGGAAGCCATAATTCCCGACATCTGATCTCCGACATCGTGTGCGATGAGGTCCGTATAGTTTACGGGATCGCCCGGACTGTCTTCATAACCAACGCCTAAAGGACAATCCGAGGCGCCAATCTGGTCCCAGCCGGTATCGTTATAAGGTTCGGCGCTGCCGATCCAGTCGTAGCCGATATTACTTGTGGGGACCAATACACGTTTGGCGTTTTTCTCCGTGACCAGAATAGTGCTGCATGGGTATTTGAAGCTTTCGGCGAAAATCGCGAAGTCATTGAAGTCAACCCTGCCGTTGTCCTGCAGGTCCGCTGTCAGCCCGCTCCCCTCTTCGAGCCACTCATCTGTCAATACAGCTAAATCATCGAACCAGACACAGCCATCAAAGTAGAAGTCACCCGGTAATACGTTGATCAAAGAAACATTATCAAGGTAAACATCGTAAGAAGAAGCCCCCATATTGAACACCACACGGGCGTTGTAATCCGACGCATCCTGCATCGTAAAGGGGTAGCGAAAATGGGTCGGGTTCGGTGTGACGGAAGAGTATCCGATTTTGCTGTAGTTAGTCCACGGAGACTCGTCCTGCCCCACTTTGGCTTCGATGATTCGGGGCAGATCAGACCAGGCATCAAATTCGAAGACGTATTCTTTTCCCCGGACCAGTTTCATCCCGTTCTGCTTCAACTGAACATCCGATATTTGAATACCACCATTGGTTATATCGAAATGGCTTACACCATTTTCAATGTTCCATGTCGCATTCGCAGAGCCGCCAACTTCCCATATCCACGAATCCTGTCCCCGGCAGAAATCTTCATTTAAAACCATATTCTGACCAGGTCCGGTAAAACTAACAACAGAGCTTTCTTCGTTGGAGTAATCGCTTTCCATGCCGTTAGTATCAACAGCAGTTACGCGGAAATAATATCGAAGTCCATTCTCTAAGCCCTCGCTGATGTGCTTCAGCGTTGACGTAGATGTAGCAATCACCGTAGTGGGTTGCGGCGTGGTGCCTCCGTAGATGCGATAGTAGTCCACGTTGGGGTCCCCGAACTTATTGAAAATCAGCGTGATGTAGTCAGGAGAAGACTCGACAACCAGATAGGGCACTTCAACCATCCCATCCCAGGGGAAACGATGCACCTGGTACAGATCCGAGGCCGGAAGCAGGTTCATCTCGAACTGTTTCACACCGTTCGGGTCCACCTCTATGGCTTTTGGATATTCCGACAAAACGAAGTTGATGAGCGTATTGCCGGTGGGCAGACGCTGGGCATTGCCCATGGAGTACGTGTATTTATCCGGCGTGTCGCGGAACTCCCAAACCAGGGTGGCAGTCATCGCATTCAGGTCCAGCTCGTATTCGACCGCACGGGACACTGGTGGATAGTGTCCGTTTCCGTTGTCGAAAAGCATGTATCGCCCGTTGCCAAACGCGCTGATATCATGCTGGTGGCTAAATCCATTCAGGGAGTCATTGACAAAGGTAAAATCGCTGCGCCCCGGATCTGAGCCGCACAACCTCCAGATCATCTGGCCCGAATCCCTGTTAATTTTGGTGATCTCGCTGATATGGCGGTTCGAGATGAGCAGATGACCGTCATCATCGACATCGATCGCGTTTATGTGGGGGAAGCGTATGCTGCCGCTCAACGGGTCTTCGACGAGTGCCTCGACGTCGCTGATGTCGAAGTTGTCCCAGGAACGGAACTGGAAGATGAGTTCTTCCCCCGCCGTGTATTCCTGAATGATCGTCTCGTGCACGTTCGCATTGTAGTTGCCGCCGGGGATGTATCGAGACATATCGACGGTATTGTCCCGGCCGCCAATCATCAGGTATCCGCCGTCCTCGAGCACCTCAAGATCGTGGTGATTGGTGTTATAACCGTTCTCAGTGAAGTAGTTCTTGACCCAGTTGAAGTTCTTGTCGTAACCGGTGAATATGCCCATCGTGATCATCCCGTTCTTCTGGACTTTAAATTCATTCCATAGTGACTGATCTCTTCCTCGCAGGTACCAGACGGGGTACCCGTTATTGTCCAGCATCATCACATACTTGTTGGTGCTGGTATAGTGCGGATATGAGATGAAGATGTAACCGGGGGATGGATTATTGTTGACGGTGATCACGACCTCAGGGAAGTCGCTGGGGACGGACACGCCGTTTGGCATAATCATGGGCCCGTCGAGCGCAGTCACGGAAATCCCGCCTTCGTCCGTCATAGTCATGTCCGCTGTGGGCAGCGCCTCACATTCCGTATCAGTCGTCGCCTGCCTATTTACGACCTGCTCATGTGCTGCTGATACACTGCTTGGCGCTTGCAGCAATGCACTCTCAGGTGGTGTCGGCATGGGTCCGGTGACCATAAATTGATATTGATAAGGCTCGACGACACCGGGAGCACAGGGATCTACTGTCGGTATCAACGTCACCGTTACAAGCTCGTCACTCGAAAAACCCGACGAAACCTCAAAGATGACCGTCCTGTTATCGGAGGCAATTTTGGTCTGGCCTGCGTGGGTTCCGCTGATCCGGCCTGTCACATCAATGAACGTCGGCAGGTTTGTGATATCGTTGGGTGAAACTGCCTCAAAACGTACCAGAAAATACCTTGTCTGCGGCGATACATACTCAGCCCCGGGTACGGGCGACAGATAAAGGTAGCCCTTCTCGCGATGTCCGGATGTCAATATCTTGGTTGTAAACTCCCAGACATCCCCTTTGTATATCGTGCCGTCGAAAGGAGGTAACCGGCCTGTGACCTCATCAACACGCCAGTAATGTTTGGTTTCATATGCCAGAGAGCTGCATTGATAGTTCGGTTCTGTTCGGGTGGCTAAAAATTCCGGGGCAGGAGTGTTCGCATCGTAAACGGCATCATTCACGTCCTGCCGGTTCGTGCCCATGTAGACATCGTGTTCGGCTATACCCGTACCTTCATGCCATGAAAGGAGAACATCGGGGCTTATAAATAAAGCCTCATTAGGCGGACTGGGCTCAAAGGCCTTATAGCCCTGAACAATAAACTTCCAGATTTCACCCGGGAACACATTGCCCCAGGCATCGGTCTCATCGACAGTCCAGTAGTACCTCATGCCTCGAACAAGGGTGTCATCAGACGGGGGTACATAAGGATTACCTGCAAAAAACGTGTACTCCCACCCTGGTACTGACGCGTAGGGTGGTTCGCCGAGGTTTGCATCCTGGACGCGGCCTTCAACCTTGCTGTAATCTTCGTTGAAGTACCCCTTGTGCTCGACCGCAGTCGTTCCCGGGATGAAAATAAGCTTCGTCCATATGTTTGCTCCAGCTATGTCGCCGCTAATCACAGCACCATCAAAAGGATAGTCGGCCCGGGCTGCTCCGCTAACAGTGGTAAACTCCCACACAGGGCCTGGGTGGATGTTTATACCATTGACCTCAACGATCTGCCAATAGTAAGTGGTGTTTGCAATAAGGTCGACGGGGGGGTCATACAACGGTGGGGATGTCGGAGATGCCATTATATCTGCAACATGAGACAATGAACAGGGGTCGGTGCCGAACCACACCTCATCACTGTTGGTATTAACTCCGCGCGTCCAGACAAGATTTGCGTCTATGGGCACATCCTCGGTACCATGAGCAGGGATGGGGGCATAGGCCTCCTGACGGACCGCCAGCTTTAGTATCTCGGCCTCCGACAGGGAACGGTCATAAACTGCAGCTTCGTCGATAATCCCGCGGATGTACCTGTCACCGTAAGAATAACCGATCTTTAGGAAACCGACAGTCTGTACAATGTGGGCAATCGCATTGGTGGCCTGGGTAAGCCCTTCCGCTTCCGTGTACACATATGCAGTGGCACTTCCGGGGTCAATGGTCACGGCCAACATGGTCCACGTATCCTGGCCGATGACAGGACCATCAATCCAGTCCCATGTAGCTGATGAATCATTGTTCCATGTGTAGTGCAAGGTATCGTTATCACCAAAATTCATTTCACAGGGATTCACCTCACGGGAAGATATAAGCGGCGCCCAGTCATTTGCTTTCCAGCCGTTCAGCCACGCTACAAAAGTGATGGTATCGGTCGTCAGTACAAAACCTGGAACTGAGACATAGCCCGTTGTACCATTGAGCTCAATACCACCGCCGAAACGGCCCGCGGTCCATGTAGCGCCGCCAATTAGAAAACCATCGTTACCGTTGCTGCTTGAGTCATGGGCGATGATGCCGATTCCTTCCTCAAACCTCCACCAGCCGACAAGATCAGGATCAGCACCTCTGGCTGCGTTCGCCGGAACCAGGGCCAACACTAAAACAAAAGACGTAAAAAATAATTTTCTACACATGACCTCATTCCTAAAAGCATCGGTCACCGATTAACAATCTCGAAAAGACTTTTGAAAGTCGATTGAGCAGTAAAGAAACATTGAAGCGCTCAGCTTAACCAGTAAAAGAATATTAAAACCTCACACCTTATGCTGAGTTCGGAATTATGTGGCCTAAAACAATTAATGCTTAGATTGACGCTGTGCTGCCCGGGTTTTGCATTTGGCCTACATTTGCGGACTCAACACAAGTCTGATACCCCCGCCACGCGTTGCGGTTTCTATCAAATAGGTGCCGTACTACGGGGCTTAAAATTTATTCAACTGTTTATTCAACTGTTTACAATGAGAGCTTACAGTACTTTTACTTGATTGACAATGAATTTTACATTTTTCGCTTTTTTTTAGTTTCCCAGAGCTACATCAGTTAAAAAGCGAAGAATCTCGTGTGTTTTTCTTTATCAAATGGCAAATGCTGGGCCCTTTGCGAGTTTGCTTGAAAATGGCTTCTTGTCGTATTCCGACCGGATGAAAATGCGAAAAACGGCATTGGGCCTTGCAAAACGGCGTGAAGAGAAGCAGCAGATACGGTGATCTTCACCCCGTAAAACTCACACCCCGCCTTGCCCTTGTTCATTTCTAACCTCTATTCTGCCAAATTCCTCGCTAATTCCTCCCCTGCCTTAAATGCCCTTCGCAAACTCTTTTCATCAAGCCCGGCTTCCGGCCTCTCACCAACCATCCCAAAATATAAAATCTTCACCACCCTAGCACCCAAAACTTTCGCCATATATTTTAATACTTTTGGCGCGCCTGATAATAACAGCCTGCCTATAAAGGCCGGCGGCGTAAATGATGTCACTATGACCGCCTTCTTGTTTAGTTTGTCGTTCCTGAATTTCGGCGCTGCAATCTTACCCCAGGGCCAGTAGGCGTAAACCGCTAATCTTTCCATAAAACGTTTCATTATGGCAGTCACCGTCCCTAAATTTACCGGCGATCCCAGAACATAACCATCGGCTTCATCAATCTGCTGCAACATTTCTTCCATATCATCTTCGTGAACACACTCTCCTCTTTTTTCTCCGGCCTCCTGCATACAACTGCGGCAGTTATTACAAAACTCGATTTGCTTTTCGGTCAGATAAATCTTTACCGTCTTCGCGCCCATGGATTCCGCACCTTTGAGGATTTCCGTCACGGCAGAATCTATCATCCTGCCCTTTCGATAACTGCCCACTATACCAACAATTGTGTTACCCATCGTTATGTTGTAATCCCCTTTCCAGAGTTCTTCTTGCACCCTTGTGCCGTTTTATA
>Ga0224495_10000432_pt1 | contig 33855 bp, 31 predicted proteins | sample SF_Jul11_sed_USG_FD_168128 | JGI IMG/M metagenome (GOLD analysis project Ga0224495, IMG submission 168128) | Sediment microbial communities from San Francisco Bay, California, United States - SF_Jul11_sed_USGS_4_1 | ecosystem: Environmental > Aquatic > Marine > Sediment | place: USA: California... | reverse complement strand
CGCGCCAACACCGTATATGAAGGCGAATACCTGCTTGGAACCTCGATCGCCCGTCCGCTGATCGCCAAGCGTCTGATCGAGATCGCCAGCATGACTGATGCCCAGGCGATCGCGCACGGCGCGACCGGTAAAGGCAACGATCAGGTGCGCTTCGAGCTGGGTGCCTACGCGCTGAACCCAGGCATCAAGATCATTGCCCCATGGCGCGAATGGGATCTGCTCTCGCGCGAGAAGCTGATGGCTTACGCAGAGCAGCACAATATCCCGGTCGACATGAAGCACAAACAGGGCGGCTCGCCCTACTCAATGGACGCGAATCTGTTACACATTTCTTTCGAGGGCCGCCATCTGGAAAACCCGGCTGCCGAGGCCGAGGAGTCGATGTGGCGCTGGACCGTTTCACCGGAAAAAGCGCCGGACGCTGCCGAATATCTGGACATCGAATTCGCCCAAGGCGATATCGTGGCACTTAACGGTGCCAAAATGTCGCCGGCTCTGGTGCTGGCCAAACTTAACCAGCTCGGCGGCAAGCACGGCATCGGCCGCCTCGATCTGGTGGAAAATCGTTATGTGGGCATGAAGTCGCGCGGCTGTTACGAAACGCCGGGAGGTACCATCATGCTCAAGGCGCATCGCGCCATCGAATCGATCACGCTGGATCGCGAAGTGGCCCACCTGAAAGACGACCTGATGCCGCGTTACGCCTCAATGATCTACAACGGTTACTGGTGGTCTCCCGAGCGTAAGGCGGTACAGGTTCTTATCGACAGCACGCAGCAGTCTGTAAATGGCTGGGTGCGCGTCAAACTGTACAAGGGTAACGTGATCGTCGTAGGTCGTGACTCCAAGACCGACTCGTTGTTCGACCCGACCATCGCCACCTTCGAGGACGATCAGGGTGCATACGACCAGAAAGACGCTGCCGGATTTATCAAGCTCAACGCGTTGCGCTTGCGCATTGCGGCAAATCTGAGCAAGAAGAAGTAATGCATCGTGATACACGAACTGAGCGGTGATATTTTATTCAGCGGTGCAAAAGCCATCGCACAAAGTGTCGCACCCAACGATGACTTCCTGCACGGCCTTGCCCTTCAACTGCGCGAGCGGCTACCCGCAATGTACAAGGATTTCCGCCATTTCTGCCAGACCAAACACCCCAAATCGGGTGGCCTGTGGACATGGATGAGCGCCGATGGCCGCTACATCGTCAACCTGTTTACAAGAGAAGCGGCTTACGGTGCCGGCAGCAAACCGGGACTTGCCAAGCTGAACCATGTGAATCATTCGCTGCAGGCCCTGCACGATTTCGTAATAAAAGAAAAAGTGAGCAGCCTTGCCCTGCCACGCCTTGCGTGCGGAATGACCGGACTGGACTGGGATGAAGTCAAGCCGCTGATCGACAAGCATCTCGGTGATCTCGGCATCCCGGTTTATCTGTATGTCTCTTACCAAAAAGGCGTCAAAGCCACTGAACCAACCAAATCCAAATAAGGGAACGCGGCATGCCGCATTCCGAAAACGTCACACGCTGACACCCCAAGCTGCTACCTGTGAAACCCTCTTTCAGGTCGGCAAACTTGCAAAACATTTCGCCCCGCTTCGTTTCAATCGCCCTTACCGGTTAGTCGCAGATTCAGCCCAATTGCCTGAATATCCGGATATCCGTGGGAATTTCAGGATGAATTTCTCTATATTGGGAACAAAATCATGCCGTTCTTCATGAGCAATCTACAAAATATTGCATGATTTGGCGCTGAAATGACCATGAACCAAGATAGCTGTGACAGTTGGCATAAAGCTTGCGGCATTTTTGAGGTTCAGAGCATAGGTTCCGCAAATACTTTTGCTCAATTAATCAATGGAAGGCATCGCCTTATGTTATCGATCATTCGGACGGGGTTTGGGCTGGCGGCTCTCGCGGCTTTGGCGCTTGCCGGCTGTGGCGGTGGCGGGGGAGGCGGTCCGGTAACCGCACCACTAACCTTGGTGTCTATTCAAGTGACTCCGGCAGTTCGCAGCATCGGCGTGGGCGCGACGCAGCAATTCGTTGCAACCGGTATCTATAGCGACAACACTCAACAGGACTTGTCGTCAACTGCCGCATGGAGTTCAAGCGATTCATTTGTCGCAACCGTTGATGCCGTTGGCTTGGCCACGGGCATAGCATCCGACCCAACCGCCGTGACCATCACTGCAATGCACAGCGGTATATCCGGCACAGCCAGTTTGACCGTTACCGCCGCACTGGTATCAATCCAGGTGACTCCGGCATCGTCCACTATCGCTACAGACGCCACCCAGCAATTCGTTGCAACTGGTATCTATAGCGACAACTTCCAACAGGACTTGTCGTCAACTGCCGCATGGAGTTCAAGCAATTCATTAGTCGCAACCGTTGATGCCGTCGGCTTGGCCACTGGCATAGCAGCCAACCCAACCGCCGTGACCATCACTGCGACGCACAGCGGTATATCCGGCACAGCCCAACTGACCGTTACGGCAGCAGCCACACTGGTATCTATCCAGGTGACTCCGGCAGATAGTAGCATCGTCCTCGGTACCACGCAGCAATTCGTGGCGACTGGTTCTTACAGCAATGCGACAACGCAAAACTTGTCGGCTACGGCAACATGGAATTCGAACGCTCTCGGAATAGCCACAATCAGTACCGCAGGTCTGGCTACCAGCCAAGCGGAAGGCGGACCGGTGAGCATCACCGCGACGCACAGCGGAGTATCCGGCACTACAAATTTGACTGTAACTGCGGCGGGTGCAGCCGAAGGCAGCGCTGCCACCCCGATCACCGTGACAGGTGCACCGCGCACCTGTCAGGTCGATACAGCGATAGATAGCTACTACTCCTATACCGCACCCTTGGCTGGCTGGTATAAAGTAGCCATCACAAATTTGACCGATGACGTGGACCTGCACGTATACACCGACAAGGCATACATCACGGCAGCGACGTGCAACCCGGACAATACTTTTAATGCCGGAACGGCAGCGGAAGATTGCTCGGTATCGGCTACTTCCGGGCAGATACTCTACATCGGAGTACAGAATTATGCGGCAGGCGACTTGGCGGCCAACGGCGCCGGGTTCACCTTGAGTGTGAGCACCACGACCGCGCCAGTAGCGCCGCAACTCGTAAACGAAGGCGCCCCCAATGCACCGCTCGCAATCAAGCTGCCCTATAACGGTCAGGTTGCCAAACAGGGAGTCAGCTATTACGCGTATACCACCGCTGCCGCTTCTACCAGCCTGATTACCGTAATGAATATGAGCTCCGATGTCGATCCGCGGGTGTTCACCAGTCCTACCTTCGCCACGCTGGACACCAACTGGGCATGCTCGGGGTGGAGTGGCACTATAAATGACACCTGCACGGCAACCGCAGCGGTGCCTGCCGGTGCGGTCTTGTATATCGAAGTCACAGACTGGTCTGATAGTGGAGCTTCGTTTACCCTGCAGTAGTACTGCACATCGTCTGCACCCGAAAGTTGGAGGCATGACGCAGGAGTGCCCGCAAAGGCTTCAAGCATTAACTTCCTGCTTTTACGCCCATCTGCCGGTGGCGAAAACATCGGCACTGCCGCTTCGCACTGCCAAGCCACATTGCCAATCGCAACAGCTACAAGCTAAAGCATAAGAGCCGGAGCAACTCCGGCTCTTCTTTATTCATGGCATGGATTCAATCACCCTGGCCATCGCAGTTCAGGCGTTACTCCGGAAAATCGGGTTTCATCGCCGATCAATTACCCTATTTTTTGTCATGGCAGACAAATTTTGCTCAACGAGATGGCATAATTACTTCTGTGATGCACACAAGAAACGCCGGTTAAATCCGTTCGTCCTGAGTTTTTCGCAGGGCCGTTGAACTAATTCCGATCGTCCTCAGTTCATGGCTCGACAAGCTCACCACGAACGAAAGACTTATTCGGCGCCTCCCAAAATATATTTTTTATAAGGAAACAGCATGTCGCAATTCGATAATGTCAGCGTAGTCAAAAAGGGCAATGTATTCTTCGACGGCAAATGCGTGTCGCACTCGGTATTATTTCCGGATGGCACACGCAAAACCGTCGGCGTGATCCTGCCCAGCACGCTTACCTTCAATGTCAGCACGCCAGAGCTGATGGAAATCACCTCCGGTACTTGCCGCGTAAAAATCGGCGATGAGCCCGAGTTCAAAACCTATACAGCGGGCAACCAATTTTCCGTCGCCGCCAATGACAAATTTGTCATCGAGGCAACTGAGGTGGTCAACTACGTTTGCAGTTTCGGTTAATTTTTCGCCGTCATTGAATAACTACTAGCCATTTGACAAAACCAGCAAGCAGGCAAGTCGCTGGTTGTCCCAATTTTCGGGAATAACAAAATCAACAGGAGCATTCATGCCATCCTTCGACATCGTTTCAGAAGTTGACAAGACCGAAGTCAAGAACGCGGTCGAGCAGACCAACAAGGAAGTCAGTACCCGTTTCGACTTCAAGGGCTCGGATGCACGCGTCGAGCAAACCGAACTCAAGCTCACAGTGTGGGCCGACAATGAATTCCAGCTGGATCAGGTACAAGACATACTGAATGCCAAGCTGACCAAGCGCGGTGTTGACATCAAATGCCTAGAGATCAGCGACAAGATCGAAAAGGTCAGCGGCAATAAAGTGAAACGCAGTTGCGATGTAAAGACCGGCGTAGAGATAGAGCTGGCGAAAAAGATCGTCAAGCACCTCAAGGACAGCAGGCTGAAAGTTCAAGCCAGCATCCAGGGCGACACCGTGCGAGTCACAGGCAAAAATCGCGATGACCTACAGGGAGCCATCGCATTCGTCAAAAAAACCATCACCGACTTCCCGTTGCAGTATCAGAACTTCCGCGACTAATCCTGAAAGGATGCTCCCTTGAAAACAGTCCTGGTTCCCGTCGCGCAAGGCTGTGAAGAAATAGAAGCCGTTACGGTCATCGATATCCTGCGCCGTGCCGGGATCACCGTGGTATGTGCAGGTCTGGATGATCAGCCGGTGCGCGCCAGCCGCGGCGTGATGCTGGTCCCCGACACTACGCTGGATGCCGCGCTGCAACACAGTTTCGACATGATTGTCCTGCCCGGCGGACAGCCTGGCACCAACAACCTCAAGGCTGACAAGCGCATCATCGCGCTGCTGCAAAAAATGGCTAGGCAGGAAAAGTATATCGCTGCGGTTTGCGCCGCCCCATCGGTGCTGGCCAGCGCCGGATTGCTCGATGGCAAGCAAGCCACCAGCTTCCCCGGCGCACTTGATGCTTTTCCGAACGTCAAACAGCAACAAGCTGCAATCGTCGAAGATGGCAAATTCGTCACCTCGCGCGGCCCCGGCACCGCAATGGATTTTGCACTCACGCTGGTGGAGCGGTTGGCTGGCAAGACAAAGCGCCAGGAAGTAGAGGCTGGATTGCAGCGTTAAACCATCAACCTACCCGTGCCAAAATGCATTCAGTGCAAATTGATGATTTTCCAGCCATGCTGTTCGGCATGCGCGCGCAGCGTGGCATCGGGATTCGCCGCAACCGGATGTTTCACCTTGCATAGCAGCGGCAGATCATTCAGCGAATCGCTATAGAACGTGCTGTCTGCAAAACTGTCCAGATTCCAGCCGCGCGCAGACAGCCAATTGTTCAACCGGGTGATCTTGCCCTCGCGGAAACACGGCACATCCGCAACGTTTCCGGTAAATTCACCATCCTTGTGTTCCGGTTCGGTTGCAATCAGGTGCTCGATATCGAATTCGCGCGCGATCGGCGCAGTAACGAAACTATTGGTCGCGGTAATGATGACGCACACATCCCCTGCATCGCGGTGGTGCTTGACCAGTTCACGCGCAGGCTGGGTGATCATGCCAAGTGCCTGCTCGCGCATAAACTGCTGATGCCACTCGTCCAGCGTCTTGCGCGCATGGCGCGACAGCGGCTTCAATTGAAAATCCAGGAATTCGTGTATATCCAAAGTCCCCGCCTTGTAATGCTCATAAAAGGCAAGGTTCTTGGCTTCGAACAATTCTCGGTCGAGCACGCCGATGCGTATCAGGAATTGAGACCACTCGAAATCGCTGTCGCCGTTTAATAAAGTATTGTCCAGATCGAATAATGTCAGGTTCACTTCAACTCCAATTCCTTTTGCATAACTTCCTTTAACAGCGGGATGGACGGCGCGCGATGCAGGCGCAGAGACTGTTCATCCAGCGCATCCAGCACCGCCATCAGGCTGGGCAGATCGCGCCGCCCGTGGCGCAATAGATATTGCGTGACTTCAACAGGCAGCGCAAAGCCACGCGAGTGTGCATGCTGCATCAATGCATGGGCTTTTTCCTCGTCGCTTAAACCATGCAACTGATACACCAGTCCCCACCCCAGGCGGGTGCGCAGATCGTCGCGTAATATGAGATGCAGCGGCGATTCCTTGCCGCTCACCAGCAACATCCCACCGCTTTCGCGAATCAAATTGTGCAGATTGAATAATTCGATCTGCACGGCATCGTCAAGCGTCTCAACATCATCCACCGCAATTACTGCTGCGCCAATGTCCATATTCTGTGGCGGGACGCCCCCTTGCACATAGATCGCCAAGCGCTGCACATCCTGTGCTGCACGCACACAGGCTTGCAGCAAATGACTCTTGCCGCTACCGGCCTCGCCCCATACATAGAAACACCGCTCACTGCTGGAGCCAGCTAGAGCATGGCGCAATGCCGAAAGTAATTCCGGATTGCGTCCTACCACGAAATTATCCAGTGAGGGTTGCCTGTCGGGAGAAATATCGAGTAATAACTGACTCAAAAAAACCTCATGGTCTACGGTACATATCGCTGCTGAAATACCACCTCTTGCCATGGCGCAGCGCAACCAGCAGGATGGCAGATAACGGCAATGCCAGCAGCACGCCAAAGAAACCAAACAACTGCCCGAACGCGAGCAGCGCAAAAATAACCGCCAGAGGATGCAGTCCGACGCGCTCACCCACCAGCCAGGGAGTAACTACCATGCCCTCGATCAATTGCCCCGCGCCAAACACGCCCCACACCCAGAGCACGCTGCTGAAGCTGGGGAACTGCATCACCGCCGCAAACGTCGCAAGCGCCAAGCCGACGATCATGCCCAGATAGGGGACGAACACCAGCATACCCGCTACAATGCCTATGGGAAGAGCAAATTCCAGCCCGGCCAACCATAATACGATGCTGTAATAAGTCATCATCAACATCATTACGGATATTTGCCCGCGCAGGAATTCCGCCAGGATGCTATCCACCTCGCCCAGAATCTCGTTGATCTTGGCATGAAAGTGGCGCGGCATAAGATCATCCACGCGCTTCACCAATTCGTTCCAGTCGCGCAGCAAATAGAACATTGCAACAGGTATCAGCAACATATTGATCAACCCAGCAATGATCGCCCCGCCACTGCTGCCCAGCCACGGCAGCAGCTTTGCCGCCACCCCGCCTGCGCTCTTCCAATTACTGAGCAGCATTTCCTTCACTGCCTGGCTGTCCCATTGCAGCTCCGGATCTACCCATTGCTGCAATAGCGGCAACAGGCGCAGGCGCGCCGTCTCGATCCAGTCCGGCAGGCGCGTCACCAGCCGTCCTATCTCTTTTTCCAGCAGCGGCAGCATGATCAGCAGCAACAGTGCAAAGGTCAGCAACAAACCGGCCATTACTAATATTACCGAAGCAATGCGCGGTATTTTCCAGACGCACAGCCGCTGTACCAGCGGATTGCAGATATAGGCAAGGATTCCCGCCGCAACAAACGGGGTCAGTATCGGACTAAGCAGATACAACAGAAAAGCGGCCACCACCAGAAAGGATAGCCATTGCACGGCAGCAAAGCGGGACAGAGTCATTTAAGGTAAAATTCGCTAAAAATCGTGCCGCACTTTATCCTGTAGAAAGCGAAAACTCAACTTGAACACCCCAACCAACAAATCTTCTATTAACAGCGGTATACCATCTTCCGCAAAAATCAGCAGCCTGACCTACCGCGATGCCGGTGTGGACATAGACGCAGGCGACCGCCTGGTAGAAAACATCAAACCGTTTGCCAAGCGCACGATGCGCCCGGAAGTGCTGACCGGCATCGGCGGATTCGGCGCGCTGGTTGAGATTTCCAAAAAATATCGCGAGCCGGTGCTAGTCTCCGGCACCGATGGCGTCGGCACAAAACTCAAGCTCGCCTTCGAGCTCGATCGCCACGACACGGTAGGCATAGATCTGGTGGGCATGAGCGTCAACGATATCCTGGTGCAGGGCGCGGAGCCGCTGTTCTTCCTCGATTATTTTGCCTGCGGCAAGCTTGATGTGGATGCTGCCACCGAAGTCATCAAGGGTATCGCATACGGCTGCGAACAAGCGGGTTGCGCGCTGATCGGCGGCGAGACTGCCGAAATGCCTGGCATGTACCCAACCGGAGAATATGATCTTGCCGGTTTTGCGGTGGGCGTGGTGGAAAAGGCCGACATCATCACCGGAAAGGATATCAAGGCGGGCGACGCAGTAATCGGACTCGCTTCTAACGGCGCGCACTCCAACGGCTATTCGTTGGTGCGCCGGATCATCGGCATGCACAAGGCCGACCTCGACCAGCAGTTGGACGGCAAGCCGCTTTCCGACCTCATCATGGCACCCACGCGCATCTACGTGAAACCTCTGCTGGCCCTGATGAAGACACTCACAGTCAAAGGCATGGCACACATTACCGGCGGCGGCTTGCTGGAAAACGTGCCGCGTGTATTGCCGGAAAACGTGGTCGCGCAACTGGACGGGAAGTCATGGCACACACCCGCGCTGTTCGATTGGCTGCAGAAAATGGGAAACGTAGCGCCACAGGAAATGTATCGCACCTTCAACTGCGGCATCGGCATGGTAGTGATCGTGGACAAAAAGGATGCGGATGCAGCGATCAAGCAGCTTAATGCTGCCGGCGAAGCCGCAACCATCATCGGCGTGATACGTTCGCGCAAGGGTGGCGAACACCAGACGCAAGTATCGTAAAGGCTTATGGCGATACGCCATTACGCGTTGTTTAATTTTCGGACAACCAGTTTTCGCTTGGATACCCTGTGAAAAAAATCATCATCCTGATTTCCGGCCGTGGCAGCAACATGCAGGCCTTGCTCGAAGCAAAATTGCCTTGCCAGGTTGCGGCAGTGATCAGCAATCGAGCGGATGCCGAAGGACTGGGTATCGCCAAAGCGCATGGCATTCCCACTGCGGTCGTCGAACATCGCGATTATCCGGATCGCGAAAGCTTCGACGCAGCCCTTGCCAAAAGAATTGACAGCTATCAACCCGATTTTATTGCGCTTGCGGGCTTCATGCGCATCCTCACCCCGGACTTTGTGGCTCACTATCATGGCAAACTGATCAATATCCACCCCTCTCTGTTGCCCGCATATGGAGGTCTGGACACACATGCTCGCGCCCTGAGCGATGGCGTAAAGATACATGGTTGCACAGTACACTTCGTCACCACCGACCTCGACCATGGCCCAATAATCATCCAGGCTGCTGTACCGGTGATGCATGACGACAGCGAGCAAACGCTTGCCGCACGCGTATTGCATGAAGAACATCGCATTTATCCGCAGGCATTGCGCTGGCTGTGCGCCGGACAGATCGAACTCACCAAGCTGCAGAAAGTGGTGCTCAAGCGCCGCAAGCAAACAGGCCCCGCGTTGATTTCGCCCGGCCTGGAATAATCATGAAATCGCCAATGCAAATTTTTGTATGGCTGTTGCTGTGCATCGCCAGTCCCGCCTTGGCTGCCCAGCCGACCAGTGTTCTTGCCACTTACGAAGTTTACAAAGGCCGCATGAAAGTCGGCCGGATTGAAGAATCCTTTACGCGCGACAAGGATCGCTACACTCTGACCAGCACCACCCGTGCAGTTGGCTGGCTGGCGATATTCAATCCGGGAAAGATAGCGCTCAGCAGCAGCGGACTGATTAACGCCCGCGGCCTTCAGCCGTTACGCTTCAGCGATCATCGCGAACGCAACGAAAGCAAGGATCGTCGTGCGGAGCTGGATTGGGATCGCAAACAACTTACCATGATCCAGCAAGCGCAGAATACCTCTGTCGCCCTGCCTGAAGGAACACAGGATCGTTTGAGCGCGATGTACCAGTTCATGTTCCTGTCGCTGCAAGCCGGAGAATCGCTGGACTTCCCGATGACCAACGGCGGCAAACTGGATAACTACCATTACATCATCACGGCAGGTGAACCGCTCAAAACACCTGCCGGGGAATTCAACACACTGTATCTGGACAGCCAGGCGAAACCGGGTGAAAGCCGCAGCGAGATCTGGCTGGCCACACAGCAATATAACCTGCCTTGCAAAATGATCGTCACCGAAGCCAACGGCGACCAGCTCACGCAGATATTGAGCAAACTCGACATCAGGTAAACGTATAACATGCTAATCACCGAATACCGGCTGGACCTCGTCATCCAGGCGCTACGCACCATACTGCCCCTGGAACATCCCGCTGACACCACGTTACGCTATTTTTTCAAGAACGAGCGCATCGGTTCGAACGAGAGAGAGCTGGTCGCCGAGACCGTGTTTGGCGTATTGCGCCATCGTCTGCTGCTCGAACACGCCTGCGCTGGAAATTCAACCCCCAGACGCATGGCGCTCGCCTATCTTCTCAGGTTCGGCGGCTATAATTTGCGCGAGCTCGAACCAGTTTTGAAGCGCGATGAGAAGGAATGGCTCGCTACCGTAAAGGGTGTCAAGGCCGAGGAACTGCCGCTAACGGTGCAAGCCGAATTGCCGGAATGGCTGGTGGAAAAGATGTGCGCAACCTATTCCGACGAAGACATCCTCACCATAGGCAAGTCCATGCAGCAAAGCGCGCCACTGGACATTCGCGTAAACACGTTGCTCGCCAAGCGCGAGGAAGTGTTGCAGAAACTACAGGACAAAAATATCGAAGCGGCCGAAACCCCCTACTCGCCCATCGGCATCCGCCTCAAGGAAAAGATTCCGCTGAACAAGGACGCTCTTTTCACCGAAGGAAAGATTGAAGTGCAGGACGAAGGCAGCCAGCTGCTTGGCTATCTGCTCTCACCCAAGCGCAACGACATGGTGGTGGATTTTTGCGCCGGTGCCGGCGGAAAAACCCTTATGCTCTCTGCGCTGATGAATTCTCAAGGCCGATTGTATGCGATGGATGTCTCCGAAAAGCGCCTTGCCAACCTCAAGCCGCGCCTGAAGCGCTCCGGCGCCAGCAACATCCAGCCGATGCTGATCTCGCACGAAAATGACCTCAAAGTTAAACGTCTCGCGGGGAAAATAGACCGCGTACTGGTGGACGCGCCATGCAGCGGCCTGGGCACGCTACGCCGCAATCCAGATCTGAAATTCCGCCAGTCGCCCGCCAGCATAGCAGAGCTCACCGTAAAACAATCTGCCATCCTTACCTCTGCCAGTCGTCTGCTGAAAAAGGCCGGTCGTCTGGTTTATGCGACATGCAGTATTCTTCCGGAGGAAAATCAGCATATCGTGCAATCCTTCCTTGAGAGTCACCCTGATTTCGTGTTGCTGTCGGCCGGGGAAATATTGCAACAGCAAAAGATAGCGCTGGAATGTGGCGATTATCTGGAACTGCGACCACATTTGCATGGCACAGACGGTTTTTTTGCGGCGGTATTGCAGCGAATTTAACCAGCAGGAGCTACTTTTGCATCTGTAGAATGCACTACAAGCAATACTATTTTGTATTTGGAAGTACCCCAAGGAGGTTGCATGTTTACAGATTTACTGGATGTTATATTTTCCGGCGTGCTGGATATGCCGTGGTGGGGTTATGTAATTGCCACACTGGCACTCACTCACATCACCATCGCATCGGTAACCATTTTTTTGCATCGCCACCAGGCTCATCACGCCCTGGAATTGCACCCTGTTGCCAGTCATTTCTTCCGTTTCTGGCTGTGGCTGACCACCGGCATAGTGACCAAGGAATGGGCATCCATACACCGCAAGCATCACGCCAAATGTGAAACAGTCGATGACCCGCATAGCCCGCAAATTCTGGGGATCAAAAAAGTACTCCTGGAAGGCTACGAGCTTTATCGCAATGAAGCAGCTAACCTCGACACATTGGAAAAATACGGCCGCCACACACCGGACGACTGGCTGGAACACAACCTGTACTCAGGACACAGCATGTTGGGCATCATACTGATGCTGGTCATCGATGTGCTACTGTTCGGTGTGATCGGCATCACCATCTGGGCGGTGCAAATGGCCTGGATACCCGTCACCGCTGCAGGCATCATCAATGGCGCCGGACACTACTGGGGCTATCGCAACTTCCAGCCCGGCGATGCCTCCACCAACATCGTGCCATGGGGCATTCTGATCGGCGGCGAAGAGCTGCACAACAATCACCACACTTATATTGGTTCCGCCAAACTCTCCAACAAGTGGTATGAGTTCGATATTGGATGGCTATATATCCGCAGTCTGGCCGCGATGGGGTTGGCCAATATTAAACGAGTCGCCCCGAAGGTTCGGTTGGACACCGCAAAAACGGCGTGCGATATCGATACGCTGCGTGCAGTACTCGCCAATCGCTACGAAGTAACGGCGAAATATGCCAAGCTGCTGCAACAAACGTATCGCGAGGAATTGACCCTGCTCAAACAGCGCATGCCCGACCTTGGAAAGGTCGATCTCAAACGCATCAAGCACTGGTTGCATCTCGACGAGGCAGGTTTGAGCGAGCAGGAAAAATTGAAGTTGGGCTTGATCATACAAGTCAGCCAGAAGCTGAGTATCGCCTACAACTTGCGCCGGGATCTCGTCGCGATCTGGCATCGCTCCACGGCAACCAAAGAGCAAATGGTGAAAGACCTTGAGGATTGGTGTCATCGCGCCGAAGCCAGCGGCGTTGAAGCATTACAACAGTTTTCCAGACGCTTGCGCTGTTACGCCTGATCTGGCTGCACCGCTTTAACCTTGGCCGGGTACGCTAGTTCCCGGCCTTGTTATTTTCATAGCCAAACATCGACTGCGCATGATTCAATTGGGGTTGTCCACCGAGAACATGCTCCAAGGATAGGTAATGAACAACTGGCTCTGCGCACCCTCATTACCGTGTGCAAGATCAAAACGGATGACCACACCGGAAAGCACCATGCGCGCACCCACCCCATAACTGTTGCGGCCATCCTTGAACAAATCACTGAACCGGTTCGCCACCATGCCACGCTCCCAGAATGCGGCGAGCTGGATACCGGTGCGTATGCCCTTGGCAACATAGATGTTGAAAGGAGTGCGTTCATCGGTCAGATTCCAGCGGTATTCCATACCATAGGACAGAGATTGTCCGGCATAGAATCGGCCATTATCGTAAGACCGCAGTCGCTGTGTCCCACCCAGTGAAGTAGCAGTGCCATGGAGGTTATATGACAGATAGCCATCGATCAGTTGGGTTTCTGCAGCCAGACAAGCGTTTTGTTGAGTTGGGTCAGTGTACTGGCTGCAATTCAGGCCATAGTTTTGCTGTATCGTTGCATAATCAGTCAGTCCCTGGCGTGAAATATAAGCATGCGAGTGAAAGACATTGAACGCCAGCGTATCCCATTCTCGCATGGGGATATAGCCGGTAAAGTTATAGTCGTTCACATAGAATTCGCTGTAATCTGCAGGACTGTTCTGCGGCAGCTTGCTAGCAAATTCAAAACGCAGGCCTGATCTCGGATCAAGGCGGTCATCGGTCCGGTCTATTGAACCCCCCAATGCAATTGAATGGCTGCTTTTCCAACGTGAATCGATATTTGGAAAAGATTGTCCACTCTTATCCAGCACGCTGAGCAAACGTTGCCGACCATTCAGCAATCTGGCAAAAACTTCATAACGCCGTTCGTCATAGGTCAGGGTCATCTGGCCCAGCACATATTTACCTTCGACTTTGGGTTGGATCGTATCTTGCGGATCGGAAGCGATGCCACGCTGGTATTGTATTGGTGCAACAAGAAAATCGTTGTAGCCTATATCAAAAATCAGGCGCTGGGGAATGAGGTGATAGTCAAGCAAGGCCAAGCCGGAAGCCTTGAAGTCGCCGCGAATAAAATAGCCTGTCAGGTCAGCATCACCATCTCCCATGTTCAGCACACTTGCGCCGGCACCGGAAGCCTTGCCCAAACCAGGAATCTCGCCGGCAATGGGATAGACATAGTAGCCAAAATCCCGGCCAAACTGATCCCTGCGCCGTTCAACCGGTTCGGCATAACTGGTGGTGCTCAGCACCAGCAAAAATACTCCACTCCAGAATATTCCAATATCGTGTCGCATGATGACCCCCTCTCACACCGACAAAGGTTGGAATCATGAACAGCATAATTGAGCAGCGACGGAGCCTTTTAAATCTGCGGCATGCGCAGTGCAGAAAGTCGCACTATAATTTTAAAGGCTGGGACAAAGAACGGGACTCCAACCTCTATCCCATGCTTCGAGACGATTTTATTCCCCTGCCCGGCCGAATACAATCGTTATTGCAGGCAGGATTGAAATAAAGCCGAGGTAGCCACACGCTCATAGCCGCTGGGCATCCTTGCCTTGTTCGTTCGCATCAAGTTTTCCATGCGCGGGAATGATGTTTTCGAATTTTTATATCCTGAGAGACGATCACCCCGCGCGCATTTCCAACATCAGGTGATTGACCCGTTTGACGAACCCTGCCGGATCATCGAGCTGTCCACCTTCGGCGAGCAGGGCCTGGTCGAACAGCACCGCTGTCCAGTCATCGAAATATTTCTGCTCTTCCTTCAGGCGCATCACCACGGGATGGGACGGATTGATCTCCAGGATCGGCAACGTGGTGGGAATCTTTTGCCCGGCCGCCTTGAGCATGCGCGCCATGTTGCCTCCGATATCATGCTCATCCGCCACCAGACAGGCCGGCGAATCGGTGAGGCGGTGTGTCACCCGCACTTCCTTGACGCGCTCCTTGAGGCTCGCCTTGATCTTCTCAGTCAACTCCTTGTGATCACTGGCCTGCTTTGCCTGTTCCTGTTTCTCCGCCTCATCCTCGAGCTTGCCCAAGTCTAGTCCGCCCTTGGCCACCGAGACCAGCTGCTTGCCGTTGAATTCGGTCAGCGAGCCTACCACCCACTCGTCCACACGTGCTGAAAGCAGCAGCACCTCGATGCCCTTCTTGCGGAACACTTCCAGATGCGGACTGTTCTTCGCTGCATTGAAAGTTTCGGCGGTGATGTAATAGACCTTATCCTGCCCCTCTTTCATCCGCGCGATGTATTCGGCCAGCGAAACTGTTTCATCGGCACTGTCCGCATGGGTGGAAGCAAAACGCAACAATCCGGCGATCTTTTCCTGGTTGGCGAAGTCCTGCCCCGCGCCTTCTTTCAGCACCAGGCCGAACTCGGTCCAGAACTTGGCATACCTATCCTTGTCGTTGGCCGCCAGGTCTTCAAGCATGCCGAGTATCTTCTTGGTGCAGCCCGAGCGTATCGCCTCGATGTCTTTCGATTCCTGCAGTATCTCGCGCGACACATTCAGCGGCAGGTCATTGGTATCCACGATGCCGCGCACAAAGCGCAGGTAAGGCGGCAGCAATTGTTCGGCATCGTCCATGATGAACACACGACGCACATACAGCTTGATGCCGTGGCGCGCGTTGTGATCCCACAGATCGAACGGTGCGCGCAACGGGATGTACAGCAGTTGCGTGTATTCCTGGCGGCCTTCCACACGGGCATGCGTCCATGCCAGCGGATCTTCGTAATCATGGCCGACGTGCTTGTAGAACGCCTTGTATTCGTCGTCAGTGATCTCGTTCTTGGCGCGCGCCCACAGCGCGGAAGCCTGATTGACCGTTTCATCCTCATCAAGCATCACCTGCTTGCCGTCCTTCCATTCTTCCTTTTTCATCAGGATAGGCTGGACGATGTGATCGGAATATTTTCGGATGATGGAACGCAGCTTGTGTCCGGCCAGCAAATCGTCCTGGTCAGCGCGCAGATGCAGCGTCACTTGTGTGCCGCGGTCGGCCTTCTCGGTCATCTCGATGGTGAACTCACCACCGCCGTCCGATTCCCAGCGCACGCCCTGATCTGCGCCTTCCCCAGCGCGGCGGGTCACGACTGTGACCCTGTCTGACACGATGAAAGCGGAATAAAAGCCTACGCCGAACTGGCCGATCAGGCTGGCGTCTTTTTGCTGGTCGCCGCTCAGCTTGGAGAAGAATTCGCTGGTTCCTGATTTTGCGATGGTACCCAGGTTGTTGATGACCTCATCGCGGTTCATGCCGATGCCGTTATCGGTTATCGACAGAGTCCTTGCATCCTTGTCGTAGCTGACGCGTATCTGCAAATCGGAATCGGTCTCGAACAGCGCCGTGTTATGCAAAGCCTCGAAGCGCAACTTATCGCAGGCATCCGAGGCATTGGAAATCAGCTCGCGCAAAAATATCTCGCGGTTGGAATACAGCGAATGGATCATCAGTTGCAACAGTTGCTTGACCTCGGTTTGAAAACCCAAAGTCTCGCGGTTTATGGTGGCGCTTTCAGTCATGAGATTCCCCTTCAATGTTCACAAATGGCAGTCGGGTAAATGGTGGTGATTTTTCGGATTTCAAGTGTGCAGGGAACGCAGGTTGCCACGCCGCCAGCCCCAATAAAAAAGGCCGTCTGGTCAACGGCCCGGATATGGCAAACAGCAATCCTAAAACGGGATGTCGTCGTCGAAGTTGTCGAAGCTGCTTTTCCCTGCAGGCGCGGTCTTGGCTGGTGCTGCTCCGCCGGATGAAGCGGCGGCAGGTTTGCTCTCCACCACCTCGAAACTGCCGGCGCCGGACGACTTGCCGCCCAGCATGGTCATTTCGTTGACCACGATCTCGGTGGTATAGCGATCCTTGCCTTCCTTGTCCTGCCACTTGCGGGTCTGCAGCTTGCCCTCGACGTAGATCTGCGAGCCTTTTTTCAGGTACTCGCCGGCAATTTCGGCCAGACGGCGGTAAAACACCAGGTTATGCCATTCGGTTTTCTCCTGCTTCTCGCCACTCTTGTCTTTCCAGTTTTCGGAAGTCGCCAGTGTGCAGTTGGTCACTGCTTCACCGCTGGTCATATAGCGGGTTTCCGGATCCTTGCCGAGGCGGCCTATCAGAATTACTTTGTTCACCGACATGTCATGCTCCTTTCATCACGAGTTGTTCCACTGCGTCTTCATCAAATCCCTGCATATCCACCTTGAGGCAAGCGATATTTTCTGCTGCCACCACCATCACTTCGCGCACACCCTGCAGTTGTGAAAGGCGCTGCTGCAATTGCACCCCCTGGGCACTGCTCATTTCATCCAGATGATACATCTTGGTACGCACCGCTGCGGGTGGATTCATTCCGGACGCAACAATAAACCACGCCAGAAGCAGCACGATAGCAAAGATAAATACCGCATTGCCGCCTACATATTGCATCAGCGCGCCGCCCACAGCCGCACCGGAGAACGCGCCAAGAAATTGCACACTGCTGTATACCCCCATCGCGGTGCCCTTGGCAGAAAGCGGCGCAATCTTGCTGATCATCGAAGGCAGCGTGGCTTCCAGCACGTTAAAGGAGGTGAAAAATATCAGCAGTGCGATCGCCACGCCCCAGACACTGTTCTGCAACAGCAACAGCGACAATTGCGCCAGCGCTGCCAGTCCCACTGCCATCACGAACACCTGTTTCATCTTGGCCTTTTTTTCCGCGATGATGATAGGGGGCACCATCAGCATAAATGCAATCAGCATCACCGGCAGATAAACATACCAGTGCTGCCCAACCTCCAGTCCGTCGCGCTGCAGCACAAACGGTACTTGCATGAACACCGACATCAGGATCGCGTGCAACGAGAAGATGCCGAAGTCGAGGCGCAATAACTCCTTGTTGCGCAGCACTTCGGCGAAGTGCCCCCAGCTGGCTTCGGTGTCGCTGTGAAAGCGCGTGATCAACGGATCGGGAATCACCCATTTCACCACACCCATCGCCAGCAAGGCCAACACGCCGGTCATCGCAAAGATGCCGGGCACACCGATCACACTGTTGAGCAGCGGAGAAAGCACCATCGAGATCGAGAACGTGATGCCGATGGTGATACCTATCATCGCCATCGCCTTGGTGCGATGCTCCTCTCGGGTCAGATCGGCAGTCAGCGCCATCACCGCAGCATTTAGCGCACCCGCGCCCTGCACCACGCGTCCGGCGATCACCCAGTAAATGTTGTCTGCAGAAGCTGCGATGAAGCTGCCAATCGCAAACAGAATCAGGCTGGCGTAGATCACCGGTTTGCGCCCGTAGCGATCGGACAACCAGCCGGCAGGAATCTGCAAGATCGCCTGGGTCAGGCCGTAAGCCCCGAGTGCTATGCCCATCAACAAATGGCTATCGCCGCCGGGCAGATGTTCCGCATACAGCGCGAAAACCGGCAGGATGATGAATAGTCCCAGCATGCGCAGGCCGTAAATGCTGGCCAAGCCGGTACTGGCACGGCGTTCTGCCGGGGTCATGGATTCTGAAATGTGTTGCATGGATATTTAAATTACGAGATGCGTTAAAAGTCGCGCATTTTAGCAGGTCGGCGCGTCTGCCGACAGGAATATGAGAATGTGCTGGAAGGAAGGGGATATTTGAACTGGTCTTCCGCGCCGACTGTGCGTAAACCGGAAGCGTATATCGACTTCACTTGAGTGCCATCGAGTGAAACAACCCTGCCGAAATTGCAGCGATGGCACTCAGATTTGGCACGCGAATAGGCGTATATTGGTCTATTGTCGTACCATCCCCGAGCTGGCCATATCCGTTATCACCCCATGCCCATATGGCTCCATCGGATTTCAAAACAAGCGCATGATCTCCACCTGACGCAACCGCGATGATGTTGCTTAAACTCATCACTTGATCAGGCAACAATCTGGTGCTTGAAGTGCCATCGCCCCAATCGATAGTACCCCATTCCCATACCGTGCCATCCTTTGCTAAAGCCAGCGAATGCGCCTTTGCTGCCGATACTGCGATGACATTGCCCACATTTATCATTTGGGGAGCAACCCATCTATCGGTATATGTGCCATTACCGACCTGGCCAGCATAGTTCCCACCCCACGCCCATACGCTGCCGTCTGATCTCAAGGCCAGCGAATGATCCGTGCCTGCTGCAACCGCAATGATGTTGCTCAGATTCAAGACTTGGACGGGCGCATTCCTGTTGGTTGTCGTGTCGTCACCCAGTTGCCCGTAAAAGTTACCGCCCCACGCCCACACGGTGCCGTCTGATTTCAGTGCCAATGAATGGCTCCCTCCTCCCGCAATGGCAATAACATTGCTCAAATTCGACACTGGCATCGGAAATATGCTTGTGACTGCCGTTCCATCGCCGAGTTGTCCATGATAGTTATAACCCCATGCCCATACAGAGCCATTGGATTGCAGCGCAATGGAATGATATCCGCCCCCCGCGATAGAGGTGATGTTATTCAAATTATTTACCCGCTCCGGAGACACTTTTCCCTCCATAGTACCGTCCCCCAGTTGGCCGAACTGGTTATCACCCCACGCCCAAACGGTGCCATCAGATTGCAGTGCAATCGAATGATTGCTCCCTCCTGCAATAGAGAGAATATTCCCCAATCCCATCACCTGAACGGGTGCACCTTTGTTTATCAACGTTCCGTCACCAAGCTGCCCATACTTATTGCCACCCCAAGCACCAACTGAACCGGGAACCAAATCCAGCGTTGACACACATGCAGCCCCCCCCTGCGCGGACTCATTCCCCGCCATATCAAATGCAGATATCGCATAGCAATATCGGGCATTCAGCAACAAGCCCGCATCCGTGAACGAAGTAACGTTAGCAACAGATTGCCAATAACTGCCATCCTTATAGATTTTATATCCTGCCATTCCAACATTATCCAAGGATGCATTCCACGACATATCTATCTGGCTGGATGAAACAGCCGTAGCCGACCATCCCGTTGGAATAGACGGCGGGCTGGTGTCGGGAGTCATCCCCGTGGTGAAAGTCCAGATGAAGCTTGATGCCAGCGCATTACCGCTTAGATCAGTAACCGCAGCCGTGATCGTCGCCGTATAGGTGCTCAGATAGGCCAGATAGCTGCTTGGGGTGAATGTGGCCGTAGTGCCGCTTACAGCTATTTTTCCTGCAACCGGGCCCGAGGGACCAGTCACGAAAAACGAAGATGAGTTAACCGTACGCGGATCGACTGATTCACTGAACGCCACGTTGATGACCGTATCCACCGGCACATCTGCAGCAGAATTTGTTGGGAAAGTAGATAGTCTGGTCGGGGGGGAAAAATCGCTTACATGCACAGTCCACGACTGTGTCGCCCGGTTACCGCAGATCAAATCTGGGTAGGTCGCAATCGAGAATGGCACATCCTGATTCGCATATCCCTGCCCTGGCGTCCACCAGACATAGCCTGAATGGATGGAGGCACCGGATGGCAATTGCAAACCTTCCACGCCACCGCAGATTCCAAACAGGCAGGAATAACTCGCCTTGACCTGATACAAATATAGAACACCAACTGTAGCGCTTAACGGTGGAAATGAAGAAATCCGGGGTGGAGGATTGGAAGTGCATGTCGACTCACCTGCGCCCATCATGCCAAAACACCCGCCGAGTAACAGGCTGAGCAATACACTCAGGCAAATGCCCCATTGTTTTGCACCTCGAAACACATTGAGGCGTTTCATAAAATACCTCAAACCGGAAATTGCACATCAATGCGAACCGGCAATACTGCGCTAGCTCATGCTTTAGATACCGCAAACAAACCTAGGTTCGATTATTGACAATAACTCTCATATTCATTCCAGATTAAATTACATATGAATTCTTCAGGAAGAATAATTTGCAAAACAAAATGAGGACTGTGTGCTTGGCAGCTCATTAGTCCTCATTCGACTCAGGTGAAAAACCTGTGCCGCAATCCTGGCGGAAAATTCGCGGCAACACCCCTGTTATCCGGGATCGCCCAGTATCACACCTTTGTTTTGGGAATTGAAACGGTTCAGAAAAATCAACCTTGATAAAAAATTGCGCGCCCTTTTCCAGTTGTTTTGGCATTATACAAGGCGATATCAGCTTCACTGATTGCGGACTCAATATCCAGATTCTCCAATCCCAATAGCCGAATCCCGATACTGGCACCAACTTGCAACAAGTTGCCGTTGAAATTGACTGGTTTATTTATCGCATTGATCAATTTTTCCGCCACTACCACTGTCCTGTCTCGCGCCAGTTGTTCGTCTGAACCAAGTCTATGTATCAAAACAATAAACTCATCCCCGCCCAGTCGCCCGGCCATGCGTCCAACGACATCCTCGGCTCGGATGATTGATTGCAAGCGTTCAGCGATTTCAACGAGTACTGCATCCCCGGCTTCATGCCCGTGAATGTCATTTACAAGCTTGAAACCATCCAGATCTATCAGTAGCAAAGCTCCATAATCCTTATGCCTGGCATTACTGGATACGAAATTTCGCAAATGCACTAATATCAGTCGACGATTCGCTAGTTGCGTTAATGGATCGGTGTGGGCCAATTTGCTGATTTGACCGAGAGCATCATCACGGGCAGCAACAAAAGGTTTAATAACCCAGAAATAAATTGCCGGGGTGGTAAATACCACCAGCAAAAAAGTATCAAGAACGGCTTCTGAAGCAGAGCCCACCTGATGATGATTAGCTTGCAGCAGCAGCATGATCAGGAATTCTGCAATCGCAATGATCACGATAATCCGTACGATCACCTGCTTTGTCGTTAGAAGTGCCATATCACTTTTTCTCATAATCCTTGCTGATTCAGACAATAACCCTTTTATTGTGCATTGTGCCTGCATATCAAAGGTACAACAACCAACCAGCAGAAACTACATCCCTGCAAAGCAGAATATTCCTGCATAGGTTACCATTTTAAAAGGATCATGAATTTCGCGGCTAGCCACGACTAATCGATCACTCCCTATGCTCACAGCCCACGCTGCCATTCCTCTTAGGCACACTTAACATAGGGATTAAGTTATTTACTAAACTGAAATTAAGACAAATTCAATTGGGCTTCGTTCCTAAAACAATAACGCTTGCCATGAGCAAGCATGGTAAAGAGCTACAGGATTTTCCGCCGGAAATGCACAGGCGATAGACTATGATTGATGGTGGTTGCCGCACATTGTAGATATTCTTGAAACATCGCCACTGTCTCAATTTGCTAAGGACCAGTACATGCATATCGGCTTTATCGGCATTGGCAACATGGGCAGCGAACTGGTTCGCCACCTTCTTGCTGCCGGTCACACGCTCACCACTTATGCGCGCGGCGTACGTTCACGCGAGCGCGCAAGCGGCCTTAACCTGAACATGGCACTCACTCCGGCCGAAGTTGCGGCGGCAAGCGAAGTGGTGTTCACCATCGTCACTGCCGGCAAGGACGTCGAGGCCGTCGCACTCGGACCGGAAGGATTGATACAGGGCGCGCATCCAGGGTTGATCCATGTGGACATGAGCACGATCTCACCGGACATCACGCGCAGGGTCGCAGCGCAACTGCGTACGAGCGACATCGCCATGCTTGATGCCCCGGTCTCAGGTGGCGTGGCGATGGCAAAGACGGCTTCGTTGACCTTTTTCGTCGGCGGGGAAGCGGCGGTCTTAGAGCGGGTGCGCCCACTGCTGGAGCTGATGGGCAAGTCTATCTTCCACATGGGCCCGCCGGGCACCGGTCAGGTGGCCAAACTCGCCAATCAGATATGCCAGCTCGCCAACCTGCAAGGCGCGGCCGAAGCGCTGCTGTTTGCGCATGCGCAGGGCACGGACGCTGGCAAGGTGCGTGAAGCAGTGATGACCGGGTATGGCGCCAGCCGCATGCTCGATGTGCTAGGCAAGAAAATGGTAGAGCGCGATTTCACCGCCGGCATCGTTGCCGCATTACACCACAAGGACATCGGTGTAGTCGTCGACATCGCGCACCGGGCAGGTCTGCCGTTGCCGGTCACTACGCAAGTGATGCAGCAACTGAACACACTGATGGAAAGCGGCTACGGCGAACAGGATACGAGCTCGCTGCTGCTCGTGCTCGAACAGATGGCAGGGCGCAAGTAATACAGCAATATTTTTGGTACTTTCGTTTCTTGGTCACCGGGGAGAAATTTCATGGCAACGGCAACAGTAAAGGTAGAACAAATCACAGGCACCGCATCCAGGGGTAATGCTCGCGGACATGAGCTGGTCATGGATCGCCCTGTGGCCAAGGGTGGTACCAATGCAGGCATGATGGGTGGAGAAGCAATGCTGATCGGGCTGGGCGGCTGCTTCATGAGCAATTTGCTGGCCGCCGCCAAAGCCCGGGGTATCGAACTGAAAAATGCCCACGCAGAAATTGCAGGCGACATGGCCGATGCGCCGCCGCGTTTCACTGCAATCCGCATGTCGATATCTGCCCAGTGCAACCCTCCGGAAGAACTGAATACATTGGCCGTTCTTGCAGAACGTAGCTGTATTGCAGCCAATACCTTGCGGACAGCAGTCGAGCTAAGCATCACGGTCGTGTAATTTGGCTAGTGTATTTCATCGGCTAAAGCCACATCTAAAGCCAATTATTTATTGATATCGTATAACATACAGAACTTGGTGCTCTTTAACCTGTCCATGTTCGCTCGTTTCAACATCAACATTGCTGCACCCCTTACTGCCCTAACTGAATATACAAATGAAAAATAGATTACTGTGGATATTTCTGGCCTTTGCCCTGGCTGCGCTCCATACGACGCAGGCTACCCAACTGCTTATGCCACTGGAACAACAGCCCCAGGCGGCCCTTTTATCCGCCAAAATTCTAAGCAGGTATCATTACAAACAAGCAGAGCTTGACGATAACCTGTCTGCGCAAATATTCGACAACTACCTGAAGGCGCTGGATAGCGAAAAGGTTTTCTTCTTAAAGGCCGACATAGACCATTTCGCCGATGCGAAGACCCGGCTTGATGACGCCATACTCGACGGAGACCTGAGTGTCCCTTTCGGAATATTTATTCTCTATCAGCAGCGTTTCGTTGAACGATTTACCTATGCTCGCTCCCTGCTAAAAAAGGGGTTTGATTTCAAGAAAAAGGAAAGCTACCAATTAACCCGCAAGAATTCGCCATGGGCAAAATCTACAGAGGAAATTAATGAATTGTGGCGCAAGCGTGTTAAAAACGATTGGCTACGCCTAAAACTGGCCGGCAAGAACAATAAAAGCATCATCGAAACACTGGATAAACGCTATGACAATACCTTGAACAGCCTGGCCAAGATCAATAGTGAAGACGTATTTCAAAATTTCATGAATGCCTATACGCTGGCTATAGACCCGCATACCACTTACCTCGGGGTGCGTGCTTCCAAGGAATTTGATATTGCGATGAAGCTGTCCCTTGTTGGCATTGGCGCCGTGCTTCATATCAGGGATGAATACACCACGATCCGTGAACTTATGGCAGGCGGCCCCGCAATGCTATCGGGCAAGTTAAAACCTGGAGATCGTATCGTCGGAGTCGGGCAAGGCGAAAACAGCCCGATAGTCGATGTCATGGGTTGGCGCATAGACGACACGGTGGCCTTGATACGCGGCGATGAGGATACGGTTGTCGTTCTCGATGTGCTGCCTGCCGAAGCAAGTGCTGACGGCAAACACAAGCTCATTTCACTGATTCGAAAAAAGATCAGCCTGGAGAATCAGGCCGCCAAGAAATCTATCATCGAGGTAAAAGACGCGGGCGTGACGCGGCGCATAGGCGTGATCTCCCTGCCCAGCTTTTACGAGGATTTTTCCGCCCGCAATAAGGGTGATAAGGATTTCAAAAGCGCGACCCGAGATGTAGCGCGACTGCTAGATGAGTTGAAGGAAGCCCAGGTGGATGCCGTGCTGGTTGATCTGCGCAACAATGGCGGCGGCTCATTAAGTGAAGCTATTGAGTTGACCGGCCTGTTTATAGACAAAGGTCCCGTGGTTCAGCAACGCAATTCCGAAGGGAATATATCTGTTGAAAGCGATACCAATGCCGGCCTTGCCTGGAACGGCCCGCTCGGCGTACTCATCAATCGGGCTTCGGCATCGGCATCGGAAATCTTTGCGGCGGCGATACAGGATTACGGTCGCGGGATTGTGATCGGCGAACCCAGTTTTGGCAAAGGCACTGTACAGACCATAGCCAGCCTTGATCGAATGGCAAAAACCGAGAAACCCGTACTGGGCGATCTCAAGATGACTGTCGCCCAGTTTTTCCGCATCAATGGCGGCACCACTCAGTTGCGCGGTGTAACCCCGGATATCCAACTGCCGACCATGACTGACGCAAAACAATTTGGTGAATCCAGCTTCGACAACGCCCTGCCCTGGACACAGATCAATGCAGCTGACTATACCCCAGCCGGCGACCTGAGCGGTATCGTGCCCAAACTGAAGGCGAACCACGACAAGCGCATAAGCCAAGACCTGAGCTTCCGGTATCTGCTGGAGGATATCGCCGAATTCAACACATTGCGCCGTAACAACCTGATCTCGCTCAATGAAGCCGAGCGCCGCAAGGAGCGCAAGGCGCAGGAAGCACGCGAAAAGTTACGTGAAAAAAACATAGGGAAAAATGAATCAGACAAGACATCGGCCAAATCCGGTAGCCATGTTTTCCAGGACGATGGCATGTTGCCCGGCGAACGAAATCTCAGTGCTGACCTGGCCATCGAGAATGCAAATAAAAACGCCCGGGATATACTGCTTAACGAGGCAGTGCATATACTCAGCGATGGGGTCGAAGTATTGAAACCCGGTAACAGTCTCGCGGCCAACAGCTTGCACTAAACATCGAAGACGTGCGATTGCACGGTTATGCAGGGCGGTCTGCCGGGTATGGATGTCAGGTGAATCCCAGCCTGCAGATTATTTTCCGCCTTAAGGAAAAATCGAATGAGCTGATTTGGTCAGGACGTGCGCAAATACACGCCAGGAAACAAAGCTCATTTTCCATCCCGCAAATCGTCCTCGCGGATCACCTCGCCCTCGATCACTTCACCCCCAAATACTTCACGCTCGACCGGTGCCGTGTCCCGGGCATGCATGCGCATCTGCTTGCGCAGCGCACGGGGCTTCCACCACAGATAGCCCAATGCCGCCGCACCAGCAGTCAGCACCACCGCAAAGAACAACACCGAAAACATCAGCGCCAATCCAAACATCGCCAGGGTAACGACGAAGGCAGCAATCTTACGCAACAGCCCGGGAGACTCTACAGAGGCGTAGGGAAGGTTTTTCATCAGCTTATAGTCAATGTGATTGATCTTGAAATTCAGGACGGAGAGGTTTTTTATTCTATCAATATATCGTTCCCGGCTCCTATAATTAATTCCGATTTGCATTAGGAAGGAGCGCAAGGCGACAAGAATAAGGCAACGAAGACAGCATACTTAGTGCGGTCAGGAACCGAAGACGAAGCCAGCACAGTGATCGTTTCTAATGCAAATCGGAATAAATCATCAGCGTCTGCTAAAGTAATGCGCAATTCACGCCATCAACCCACAAGATTTACAGGTTCAAAAAATGAAAGCCATAGCGCGAAACTCAACTTCGATCCGCCTCAGAAATCTGGCGATATCCCTGACGATATTTGTGGCATTGGTGTTCTACGCATCCACCTATTCAGTGCCGGTACTGCGTATCTCCGTCATCCCCGGCGAACCGCCCTCGATGTTGCGCCGCAAAATAATGCCGCTGACCGCTTATCTCGAAAATAAAATCGGCATGAAAATCGAGTTCAGGCCGATGGCCGATGGCGACGCTTTGGTCGAAGCGCTGATCGGCAACAAGCTGGACATGGTTTGGATCGATGGCCTGAATTTTATCAAGGCCAAATCGCGCAGTGACGGCCAGGTCATTCCGCTGGTGCAGCGTGCGGCAGATGAACAGGCACTATCGGCATTCATCACCCCGGAATATCACGATTACAGCTGGACGGTGCGTGCAGACATGGATGTGAACTTGCGGCTCAAATTGACCGATGCTTTCATCGCACTTGACAAGAACAATGCGCAGGGCAAAGAGATTCTGGATTTGCAGCATGCCAGCAGATATATTCCAGCCAGGATCGGAAGCCATTCCGCTATCGAGATGGCAGAACATCGCGAATCAAATGGGCTCCATACCGGAACCCTTCCTTGAGCTCATCAGCTGCCATTAACTTTCTCGTTTGAGTTGTTGCGGCAGAATTACGGACTCCAGGCTGCCGATTTTGATTTATCATTCCCGGACACGCAGCCAGACACACCGCACATGAAAATCAAACAATATCAGGTAGACGCCTTTGCAAGCCGGGCCTTCGAGGGCAACCCGGCTGCGGTGTGCCCGCTGCATAGCTGGCTGGACGATGGCCTGATGCAATCCATCGCCGAGGAGAACAGTCTGTCCGAGACGGCATTCTTTGTGCCATCGGCACAAGGCTACCAGTTGCGCTGGTTCACCCCGGCTAGGGAGGTCGACCTTTGCGGCCATGCGACGCTGGCTTCCGCGCATGTCCTCTTCGATATCCTCGGCTACACCAAACAAATCATCACCTTTGAGACGCGCAGCGGCGAACTGACCGTGCGCAAAAAGGGCAGGCAATTGCAAATGGACTTCCCGGCCAGCCCGCCCGCGCCGTGCGCTACTCCGAAAGTTTTGTCCAAAGCGCTAGGCCATCAGCCTGTCGAAGTGCTGGCAGCTGAAGATTACATCGCGGTATACGACAGCGAGGCAACCATACGCGCCATCCAGCCAGACCTGTTCCTGCTCAGCCAACTGGACCTGCGCTGCGTAGTCATCACCGCTCCGGGAACGGAGTTCGATTTTGTCAGCCGCTGTTTCGGCCCCAAGTACGGCATCCCGGAAGACCCCGTCACAGGCTCCGCCCATTGCGAGCTTACGCCCTACTGGGCACGCAGGCTGGGCAAGAACGTGCTGTCCGCCAGGCAGGTCTCCAAGCGCGGCGGCACCCTCACCTGCGAGTTGCATGCCGACCGCGTGCTCCTCACCGGCAGCGCGGTCACAGTGATGGAAACGGAGATGGTCTTTTAATCATCTGCCTCCATGGCTGCCGCAAGTTGACGGCAATGACTGCGCCAAATGATGACCGCAGTAGTGATCTGCATTGTGAGAGGTTCATAACCATCCCAGTGCAACTCTCCGTAACAAACGGGGAAGAAGCCAGCGGATCAATATTTTTGGATAATTTCTTATAGGGGCATACTGAAGTGTTGCCGATCGGTTCTATCGCGAATTTAACGGGTCAGCATCACAATATTTCTGAATAACACGGGGACGGCGCCCAATTCCTTCCGCAAAATCACGGGCACGATCCCTGGATGATATTATCCGCACCGATGGCAAAGTGCTGCGGTTTGCTGCACTGTTCATGATCGCATCCCATCGACATTTGTCGCGGGGTAAATCTTCCGGGTTGGTTGCTCTATGATCTTCTGGCACATCTTTGAAATTGTTTTCCCGCTCGTTGCCGTGGTGTCGGTTGGGGTGTGGGCGGGGCGCCGCCATCAGCCCGAAATGGAAGTGGCCAACCAGCTCAACATGGATTACTTCCTGCCGGCGCTGGTGCTGGGCGTGTTGGTGCACGGCGACTTCCGCATTGCACAGTTCGCCACGTTGGGGCTGGGTACCTTTCTGCTGATTGCCGCATCGGGCCTGGTCGGGTTGGTCGCGGCACGCCTTGCAAGCGCATCGCCCAAGACCATTGTGCCGTCGATGATGTTCAACAATTGCGGCAATCTCGGCCTGCCTCTGGCAGTGCTTGCGTTCGGCAAGGAGGCCATGCCGGCGGCCGTGGTGATGTTTCTCGTCTCCAATATGCTGCACTTCAGTTTTGGCGCATGGCTGCTGGATCACAAGGCGCGGCTGACACACCTGTGGAAAGTCCCGGTGCTGCTGGCCACGGTTGTTGGCCTGGGTCATAACCTGGCCGAAGTGCATCTCTGGCCGCCGTTGATGACGGCGATCCGTATGCTCGGCGAGGTCTCGGTTCCGCTGATGCTGTTTGCGCTGGGCGTGAGGCTGGCGCAAATGACCTTGGCCGAATTCCATCTCGGGGTGTTGATTGCGGTGTTGCGCCCGATTTCCGGTATGGCGCTGGCCTATGTGGTCGGATGGAGCCTGAATCTGTCGAACATCCAGAACGCGCAATTGATCGTGTTCGGAGCGCTGCCGCCCGCGGTGTTGAATTACATGTTTGCGGAGCGCTATTCCCAGGAGCCGGAGAAAGTGGCGTCCATGGTCTTGATCGGCAATGTGGCGGCGCTGGTGTTCATTCCGCTGGCGCTGATGTTTGTGCTGGGGTGAGCGGGGGCAAGGGGAATGGCCATTCCATTGGTAAAGAATCAACCCAGCTTGGCATAGTAATGTCCGTCGTAATAGCTCCCGCCCTTGGACACTTCGTGCTTCAGGATGCCCTCCAGGTTGTATCCGCATTTTTCAAGCACTCTCATCGACGCCTTGTTCGGGCCGAGCACGGGTGCGAACAATCTTTTATACCCCAGGGTCGAAGACGCGGTTTCGCTCATGGCGCGCAATGCTGCGGTGGCGATACCCCGGCCCCAATATTCTTCGCCTATCCAGTAGCCGATCTCTGCCGAGTGTGCTTTCCAGCCTGTTTGCGGCGTGATGCCTATGGTGCCGACGAATTCGCCCCGGTATTCGATCGCCTGGGTGACGGCGTTATTCGCCCGGGAGCCGGTCGCAATCCACTGCGCCGCGTCCTGCCTGGTGTAGGGAAAGGGAAACGTATAGATCAGGTAGCGCGATATGTTTTCATTGTTCGCCAGCTCGGCAAACCGCTCCGTGTCGGCAATCGCGTAGTCTCTTAGTTTGATCATTGTTCAAGCCATTCATCGTATAGGTTGCCGGGTCAGAACGTTCCTCATGCTGTACCTTTGTAGGGTGCCAGGGTGCATGATTTAACAGCCAGCAAACGGAGTTATGTGCCGGTTGCTTCGAGCATCGCGGGATGGGGCACCTCACCAATGTTGAGTTCCACCCAGAAAGTGCTGCCCCGGCCCTCCGTGCTTTCGAAGCCGATGGCTCCACCCATCGCTTCTATGATGCGCTTGGTGATGATCAAGCCTATGCCCGTGCCTTCTATCGTGCCACTTTCATTTCCCAACCGATCGAAGGCATTGAAGATGCGGGGCTGTTTGTCAGCCGGGATTCCTTTGCCCGAGTCAGCGATGCTGATGCGCACCCTGTCATTGCCCGAACGGCAGGTCAGGCGCACGTTACCATCTGGCTTGTTGTACTTGATGGCATTGGAAAGCAGGTTGATGAGTGTCTGGCGCAGCCGGATGTTGTCGGCATGCACCACCATTTTATCCCGCCCATCATTGCGCTCATCGATCAACTTGATGCCGTACTTTTCGGCCAATGAAGCAACCATAGCCATGCTGTCAGCCACCACCGATTTTACCGACACCGGTTCCAACGAAAGCTCCATCTTGCCCGCTTCGATACGGGCAAGATCGATCATGTCGTTGATCAGCGCCAGCAGGTGTTGCCCGGCAATTTCGATTTCATGGGCGTTATTTTTTGCGTTGCCCGGCAAGTCCGGGCTCATGCGCAACAGTTGTGCATATCCCAGCACCGCATTCAGCGGCGTCCTCAATTCGTGGCTCATGCTGGCGAGGAATTCGCTCTTGGCGCGGCTGGCTGCTTTTGCCGCGTCAAGTGCAACGCTCAGTTCTGAGGTCCGCGTCTTTACCAGTTGCTCAAGATGTTGCCGATACTGCTGCAATTCTTCTTCTGCCAGCTTGCGCTCATTTTCATTCGATTGCAGTTTGCTCTGCATTTCCGACAAGCCGGCCATCACGCTATTTTCCATACCCCGGGGAACGGCGATTGTGGTATTGAAATCACCATGGCCAATTCTGTGCAGGTGTGTATGCACATCGGTTGCCGATCCACCCAGGGTCGTGTTCAATGAGACATACGCGCGCCAAAGCAGGTAAGTTGCCGTTAGCGTAATCGCGATAAATAACACTCGGAGCACTGTGGCGATGTGTTCTGTGCGCTTGACTGCTTCTGAAGTGCGCTTATCGATCAATGAAGAAAAATCCTTGATCGGATTCATGATGGCAGCTTTGCCGCGAAGGTAGTTTTCGTCGTATAGCATCATGCGCGCCCTGGCTCTGATGTTTTCCGCTCCGGATCCGGCTGATGCAACCATTTGCATGGCAGCAGATTCCAATTTGCTCAAGTCATCCGACTTCGACTTTGCTTCCGCCAGCTTGGCAAACTCTTCCTCAGTAAGCCCTGTTTGACGCATCAATTCCAGCAAGGGCATGCCCTGCCCGCTTTCAGGGGGCGGTGGCTTTATCCCTCCGATCACCAAATCCCAGTAGGGGAAGAAATAATCGTCAGGCCGCGGCATCCTACCATCGCGAATGTCCTGTATCTCCCGGAAGTATTTTTTGTAGATTGGGTTGGCTGTTGCAACATATGACCGGGCCATGAGGGTCAGATCATCCGACGATTGCCGCAATTGCTGGGCTAACAATAGCGACATATGACGCTGATTATTGGCGCGATCTATCTGTTTTTCCCCATATACGTAGATGCCAAAAGCCCCATAAAGCACCAAGAGTATGGCTGCTGTCAGCCACGTATTTGTGAATCCCGACTCTATGTGTCTTTTCAATATCACGTTTGATGGCACGCAAAAAATGAATTGCTCGCTCTAACAATGGGTTCAAGTGAATAATTCGAGCCTGAATAATACCATAGTAATTAAGTATGGAAAATGCTGCGGTATTGCCCGCACTGCGGTCGCCGACCTCGTGGCGGGTGACTTCTGCACTTAAGGTGAACCCTGACTTATCGGGCTAGGGATATTGTGGGGTGTTTATTGCGCGCGGAACACGCCCCTGACAAACCGGGTCTGCCCTTCCTGCAGGCTGCGCCGCGCGTTCGTGGCTTTTTCCGCAAGGTTGTCGACGAACACGGACAGGCCGAGTTGTGGCTGCGGGGTGGCGATCACGGGTACCGAACTTACTGGCGGCGGACTGTTCAATATCATGTCGCTGGCATCTTCGAATATCTCTGCGATGAGCCCGCAATCGCCGAGTATCTTGTGCAACGCTATGGCGGTGATCAGGTTATTGTCGGCGGGGACGCTAGCCCATGGCAGCGGATAGCAGTAGGTGGCTTCTTCGCTGCCGGCGGCCATTTCCTGAAAGGCGAAGCGGCCTCCCGGCTTGAGTACGCGGCAGACTTCGGAGTAGAGTGTGCGCTTGTCCGCAATGTTCATGCCGACATTCTGCATCCACACCACATCAAAGGTGTCGTCGGAAAAAGGCAGGGCCAGCGCGCTGGCCTGGTGTATTTCGATGCGGTCATGCAGGCCGGTAAGCCGGTTGAGCAACTTTGCGCCGGTGCAATAATCGGTGGTGAGTTCGACGCAGTCGACGCGGCAGCCGGGTGCATGGGCGAGCATGCGTGCAGCACCGGCCAACCCGGCGCCGATGTCGAGCACAAGATCTGCGGCGCGTATCTGCGCCAGCTCTTGCAATTCGCGCGAGGCCTTGAAGCCGCCTGTGTGAAAATGGTCGAGCGCGCCTAGTTGCTCGGGAGTGATGCCTTTCTCGGGGTCGAGGCCAACCGTGCGCAGGGCGGTGAGGATGCGCGCTTCGATGTCGTGTGCTGAATAGTGTGTGTGCAGACTGGCCATAAACGACTCCCTCAGGAACGGAACTACTGTTTGGCAGGCTTTACGATATTGATCACTTGCGCAGTCGGCAGTTCGCCGTCTGCGTAATAGGGCTTGGCCTGGTCGAAGCCGAGCGCTTCAGCCAATTCCCTTTCGCGTTCCGAGATCAAGCCGAAACAATCCTTGATGTCCTGTATGGTGTTTTCCGACAGCGGGTTGGTGCGCCCGCCCAGCGGGGTGACGTCCTTGACGACATTGCCCAGTGTCTTGCGCATCTGGCGCAGGATGCGCTGCTCCTTGTTTAACTCTTCTGTGTCCATGGATAGGGTCCTGTATGAATTCAGGCAGCCACTTTACTGGAAATAAAGGATCAGGCTCAAATTAATTTCTGCATATACAATAACGAAAGCACGACACCGTCTTTTCCTCACAACGGAGCTTTGATGATGAAAACCGATCTGTTCGCCAAATCCCTGCTCTCCGCAATCCTCGCGCTCAGTCAGCTCAACACGCAAGCCGCTTCTCAAGCGCCGGTGTCCGCCGAGCACGGTATGGTAGTAACGGCGCACCATCTGGCAACCAATGTCGGCGTGGATGTGCTGAAGGCCGGCGGCAATGCGGTGGATGCTGCCGTTGCGGTGGGCTACACGCTGGCAGTGGTGTATCCGGCTGCGGGCAATATCGGCGGTGGCGGCTTTATGACGATACAGCTGGCCGATGGCCAAAAGACTTTCCTCGACTTCCGCGAGAAGGCGCCGCTGGCCGCAAGCAAGAACATGTTTCTCGACCGGGAAGGAAATGTACTGCAGGGCTTGAGCACTTACGGCCACCTCGCGGTCGCCGTTCCGGGTACGGTGTCGGGCATGGAGATGGCGCGCAAGAAATACGGTACGATGAGTCGCAACAAGTTGCTCGCCCCGGCGATTTTGTATGCCTATGAAGGTTTTGTGCTCGATCAGGGCGACATCGATATGTTGATGACCGCAACCGATGATTTCAAAAAGGATCCGGCAACGGCGGCGATCTTTCTGAAAAGAGGCGAACCATTCAAGGTCGGCCAGACGCTGGTGCAGAAA